>Ga0075428_100000608_pt1 | contig 36522 bp, 41 predicted proteins | sample RhiMetdeltSRZDD2_FD_75291 | JGI IMG/M metagenome (GOLD analysis project Ga0075428, IMG submission 75291) | Populus rhizosphere microbial communities from Tennessee, USA - Rhizosphere MetaG P. deltoides SRZDD2 | ecosystem: Host-associated > Plants > Roots > Rhizosphere > Soil | place: USA... | reverse complement strand
CAAAAAAGGCAAAGGGATTTTTCTGGTGGGGCGAGCGGGCAGACTTGCCCGCAGGCGTTGGGGCTGAGCTTCAGTACTTCGTGCTAAAATAGGTTTGAGCTTTGGAATACAAAGCCACCACACGAGACATCACTGCGATGTCTTTTAGTTTACATTGCCAGAGTGCATACCTGCACGTTATCCACAAGTACGGTATAATAAACACACGCCCCGGTAGCTCAGTGGATAGAGCAAGAGACTTCTAAGCTTTTGGCCGTTGGTTCGATTCCAACCCGGGGTACCATTTCCGTAGTACATAGAAATTAGCCATAAAATCAGATATCATAACTATATGTACCCCAACACTTTTTACCGTGTTTCAGTTAAGGCAGTTATACGCGATGCTAACGACAGAGTTCTCGTTGTCAAAGAAAATCAAGACACCTGGAGTCTGCCGGAGGTGGATTGGATCATGGGGAACACCCAATAGATGGCGTGCGCCGTGAGCTAAAAGAAGAGTTAGGTGTTGAATCGGCAAGCATAGACCAGACATCTGTATGCTATACGTTTTATCTTGAGAACAAAAAAGCCTGGCTGTTGTGGGTCGTCTATAACGTCACTGTTGACTCCGAGCAGTCTTTCATAAAAGGCGAAGGTGTAACGGATATCCATTTTATTGATCCGCAGTCTCTTGAATCAAGTACGGACATTTTTGAGAAGATGGTCTATAAGGTTTGTGCTGAATCTATCTAGAATAATAAGGCGACGGCACTGATGAGAGCGCCAACAGCTAACGCGTACTTAGCAAATTTTTCACCTTTTTTAATGGCAATTCTAGTGCCGATATAGCTTCCTAGAGCACCTCCTGATATTGCAACGAGTGCATGTGTCCAGATAAAATTCCCTTGTAAGGCTAGTACTCCGAAAAGAATTGACACCTGCACTAGACCTATCAATCGGCGTAATGCGGTACTCTGTAATACAGTCAGATTTAGAAGTGTCGAAAGAACAATGGCAATCAAAATCGAAAACGCGCTGCTAAAAATGATTGAACCCGCAAGAAGCAGTAGAGTCAAAAACATCAGCCCGATAATCTGATGCCTACGATGGTAATGAATCTTTTTCTTATTAATAAAAAGTAGCGGAAGTGAAATGATCGTTACTGCGGCAAGAATCACCTTAAATGATCCTACCTCAATATGCGGTAAAATAAGTGCTCCGGCGGTAGATGTAATGACCGTTATCGCCACGAGAACCGCCGTGAGTTTTTTATTCCGCGGAAAATGTTCGGTACCTCTAAACGCCACGAGTGAGCTTGCGCTCATGCCGAGCGCCATGAAGCTTCCGTTGGTTGCGCCTTGGGCTGGCGTCATACCAATCAGAAGCCAGTACGGAGCCATAATAAAACCTCCACCCACACCTGCAATACCACTAAGAATACTGGAGATGAATGCTACGAGAAAAGTTAACGAGAGGGTCAGTTCCATCCCAAGATGATACCACGCTAATTTTTAATGTACAACTTAGTTCTAGTTTCATATACTACAGATCGCCCTTCTGAGCGATTCCCGTTAGGTCTGGTTAGGCGGAGCCTTTGTCTAATTCGCGCACAAAAGCTATACTCATTTACAATATATGGTAGCAGCGTTTAAATTTACCAACGAGCATACATCTTCCGAAGTAAGGAATATCATTGATCTATTACGAGAACCTCGTTTATTGATTCCGACCGAAAAAGACTACCCCACCCACGCCATGTGGCTAGAAAAAGTGGCGACACAAATTAAAAGTGGCGAAAAGCGAGCGATGGTAGCATACTCACATGCTCGCCCCGTAGGGGTAGTCATCTATCAACAATCCGAAGGTCGACCCAGGATTTTGGAAGTTAAAAATATCTCAGTTACTCCTGAATTCCGAAGTAAAGGCATCGCAACCTTTGCTCTTCGTCTTGCCGAAATTGAAGCGATGACTAATGATTTTCCCGGCGTGACTGAAGCTTCGATAGATACGAAAACCTCAAATACCAAAATGATTCATTTTCTCATGGCTCAAGGATATGAGATAAAAGAGATCACCGACCTTTACGGACTCGGGGCTGGTGTCGACGCCGTCCTCACTAAGTCCATTGCAACAGAAAAAATTGACGGCTCAGGACATTAGTGCAACCTCATCTGCTATGATTAAATCATGAAACCAAGCCTACAAAATATCGTCGATGCCCTGCAGTTAGCATGGGGTGCGGATACGGCCTACGACCCACATGATTGGAGCGACGACAATAGGGCGCGCGGCCAATGTGTCGTTTCTAGTTTGGTTGTCCAGGACTATCTGGGTGGAGATTTATTGCGGTATTCAATAGACGAGGGGGGTTGCACGAAACTCACTATGTGAGTCGACTCGATAATGGAGTCACTTTAGACACAACTGCCTCGCAATACAGTCGCCCCGTCAACATGCGCATTAAGCCTATCCAGCTGGATGGTTTCAAATCTATTCGCGAGAAGCGCTTGGCCGATGAGTCGACGCGAAGAAGATATGAGATACTGAAACGACGAGTTGATCGCCTACTGGCAAAAGCACCCGTACATTCTCGCCACAAATACAGTACACTATAGGAATGACGGAATCACTATTCACGGATATCGTAGCCAGCTGCATCTTAAAAAAGGATGGAACATACTTGTTAGTCCAAGAAAAGAAAGCGAGTGCATACGGCCTGTGGAGCTTACCCGGAGGTCGCGTCGATAAAGACGAGGGCATTGAGACCGCAGCCGTTCGAGAGGTACTGGAAGAAACTGGCTTTCACGTCACTATCACTGCAGAATTACTCGTTGAACAGGGCGGCATGCACACTCCCGTATTTCACGTGTTCCAGGCAAAGATTACAGGCGGCGAGTTACGCATACCGAAGGGCGAGCTGCTTGACGCACAGTGGCTGACGCTCGAAGAAATCCGAGTACTACAAACGGATCATGCACTTCGCAATGAATGGATTGTACGTGCTATTTTGAAGGCGCATTATACGTGAGCGAGCCTGTCTCGAGCGCTGCAATACTCGACAATCTATCCCCAGCTTGAAAAAAGTGAGGCCGTTTCTTATAATCTGCATCTAAATCTTCAAACAAATCAAGCAGCTGCGGATAGCGGGCGATCTTCTTACGAGCAACTTCCATTTTCTCTTCATACAATTCTTCGTGCGGAGGAAACGGCTGATGGTCAACCGCAGCCATAACAATATACGGAATAATTTTATCTAACGCATACACAAAACAACTTTCCGGTTCATCAAAAAGCTCGTACTTTTTAATGGTTCGGTCTATCCATGGAAATCGTTTGCCAAAACGCTCCTCTATCAGTCTTAACGCCTCGTCTTCTCTCTCCGCCTTACTCGCATGTTCTTCGGACGACGCCCAAATCGTCGTATCCCCCGCATATGCCTCCACCAAATCATGCACGAGCGCATACTGACTTACCTTGCCGAGGTCAAGCGCGGGGCTCATTTGCTGCGCAATGGCACATCCTAGCGTCGCAAGAAGGAAGCTATGTTCGGCATCATTCTCAAATCTATCTAATTCAGGCTGCACTTTTGTGGTTCGAAAAACAGTTGCCGATGGCACTAATAAATTGGCCATAAGATTTAGCGTATCTTCAGCTGAGATTGGCTTCGATGTACGATTCATTTCATTATCATACCAGAAATAATCCCGACAGTAATGCAACCTGACCGAGAGCACAGACGAGAGTTATAAGCTTTGAAGACGCATGCTCCTTATTCTGATTTCGGCTTCATGTAGTGCACTCACACCATACATCCTTCATTCTCACTTTTATTGGTATAATTAATGGATGATTGGCAATAATTACCTACTTTGGGAGAACGACGAATATAACGTGTCAAAAGAACGCTTCACACTACCAGCGGCTGTTTTTCTTATTTTGATGAGAGATGAAAAAGTTCTGCTGATGCGTCGTGCAAACACGGGCTGGCACGATGGCGACTTCGACCTTGTTGCTGGGCACATTGACGGCCAGGAATCATTGAAGACAGCACTCGCACGCGAGGCGCACGAAGAAATGGGTATTTCGGTACTGCCTGACAACATGACCTTCGCCCACCTTATGCATGGATTATTCGAGGATGGAAAAGAATATTTTAATATCTTTTTTATGGTAACGGCATGGTCGGGCGAGCCCAGAATTATGGAGCCGCAAAAGTGCGACATGATTGAATGGTTTTCCCTGGATAATTTGCCGACCAACCTGACCGAGAGTACAAAACGAGGACTTGAAGCTTTGAAGATAAATGCTCCTTATTCAGATTTCGGTTTTATTGAGACATAGAAAGTCATTCCATATTTGGTAAAATAGAAAAAATGAAACTCGGAAAAATCATCATCTTGCCAGACGCAGTCGTTTGGCCACACGAACTCTCAACCGCAAAAGCACTCGCACATGCTGGACATACGGTAGAGTTCGCGTAAAACAAAAACATTGAGTTTATGAAATCACCGGATATCTTAATCGACAGTGAAGCTTGGGAAATGAAGTCGCCCAAATCCATCAAACTGGCTGCCGTGGAACGTAATCTCAAAAAAGCATATCATCAATCGAAAAACATTGTATTGGACTCGCAGCGAATGGGCGGGCTGCCCGATAAGTCAATACAGCGAGAACTTATAAAGCAGTTACAGCTTACGAAGGGCATTAAAAAATTACTGTTTGTAAATCGCAAGCGTGAAACTATTGATATAAGTACATTAATTTGATAGTATAAAGATACAAAAGTCACTGCACGGAACAGGATGTTCCTACCGCAGAGGCTTTTTGCTTTATTGCAAGCTAAATACTTCCCAAAAATAACAGCGCTCAGCAAAGAGTGGTGTTGCACTACACCTACTGCGTACGAGCCTTCAAAAACGCAACAATCGCATTAAACGCATTCTGCCCATCGGCATTATCGAGGTTGAATTGATATTCATGCGGCAGTGACGGCTGGTGATTGTCCGGATAAAATAATGTCGTTACCGCAACACCCAAGGACTCTAGCTTCGTTGCAAGCGGCATGGCCTGGGCTTTTGTCAGCGGGTCACCGTTGCCGCCGGTTATGAACGTCGCAGGAAATGCATTGGTCACATGGTAATACGCCGACATTTGTTTGATAACCGGGTCGGAAAAATCCTTCGTGCCGGCATACGCCCACACACTCACGTCATCGCCCCAGCCAATAATTTTTGGCAATGTAGGGTCTGGCTGCGTTAATCCTTCCATCATGTAAATACCGCAATTCAAGACGACGCCTTTCAGCTGCGCAGGCTTCAGATTCGGCGCAATGCCTACCTCATTGGCATATGCTGGATTTGTAATGATTGCCGCCATCTGGCTGGATAATTGCGCGCCAGCAGAATCACCAGCAAGAATAAATTTGTTGGTATCGGCATGAAAACGCGCCGCATTCGCCTGTACATAGGCATACAAATCGTTCAGCTGGTGCACTGGCCGAGGGTACGAATAATCGGGTGCCAGCGAATAATTTGGCGCAATGACGGTATAGCCAGCGGCGGCCAGCAGCTTAAAATACGGCGCCGCATTTGCCTTATCGCCAGATAGCCATGCACCGCCATGCGTCCAGATAACGACCGGCAACTGGCTATTCGCCTGCGCCGCGCTTTCCGGGAAATACACATCTAGCATGGCGTCTTTGTCATTAGGCCGATAGTTTTGGTTGTATAAGGTTTCGACAGGGACAGTTGTGGTGTGCGCCTGCAAAGCATCGAGCATTTTAGCGCTGTTTTTATCAAAAACCGACCGTATAATCATCGCGCCCGGCCACGGCGTTACCCGAAAGAGCACGAGGACAAAGACGATGACAAACAGAATGGAGCCAACCGTCCACAAGAAAGCTTTCTTTTGATAAAAATGTCGTTTTAGTTGTTTTTTGTTTTTATTCATAAGACACCTTGCACGCCATTGTCTTTGTAAGCATGTAGACTATTATGCACTTGTCACGAGCCTTACGCAAGATCGTCATATGAATACTCTTGCAACGCCTTGTGGATTGTTATTTTGAGGAGCTTATGTATAATTAAGTTCAAGTCTATAATACCGAGAAAGTAAAGATGTCAGAATTGCAACCGTACATCGAGTCAGCCAAACCCAACCATTCGCCCAATGCAGAGCGGAGGGATCGAGGGACAAACGCCAAAATTGACATTCTATTCGTTGACCATTCGCCTGACAACGTAGGACACATCCTCCATGCCATGACATCAAGCTCAGCGGAGATTATAGCCATGGAGTTGGTCGGGAGCCTAGCCGCCACACGCACTCTCGTTCAGAGTAAAATAAATGAGGCGATTCATACACCAGACCCCCGGAGGAGATCTGCTATCATGCAAGGTGTCTCGCAGCATTTTAGGGACATCGCATGGGCGCTTGCGGGTAGCGAAAAGAACCTTGTTTTTATTGATCTCCCAAGCGATGATCCGAGATATACTGCCATCGATGCGGCGAAGAAGCTCCGATTAGCCGCACAAAACACCACCGCAACGCAGGACGACCACGATAGCTACGTCCAGGCGTTTGCGCATAGTATTGCGGTTCGAGATGCGGCGCTCACACAGCAACTGATCGACATACATGCACTAAATCCCGATAAAGATATTCTAGCAGTCATGGGCGCCGCTCACGAAGCAGTAGGGGATCTACTGACACATTCCACCAAGGGTGAAGCTACGGGCACCATGACTTATTTGCCAAGATTTGGCGAAGAAATTGTATTTCCCAGTCATGTCGCCAAGGCTATGCAACTCGCAAGGCGACAATCTAACGATCGACAATAGCAAAGTCGGCCTTACGTACGCCTACTGCCACACCAAAATACGCGAATCGCTATTTCTTCTTCTGCGATTTCAGTTTTTTCTTCAAAATGCGTTTGCGCGATGCGCCGTGCCAGTTCTTGTGTTTAGCCATTTTTTATTCCAATCGTTTTATACTTGTTCCCATCATACCACGTCACAGGGGTTACGGTGTGAAAAACAGTACAAACCATATATAATCAGGCCATGCATGATATAACTACGGCCCTTCCCGACCTCACACTCGTGCCGCCCAACCCCACCCGCGACGCACCGTCTGCACTGGCTTGGTTTCAGTCCGTGCATGGCCGCGAGACGTTGCTGCGCATGGGCAATCCTGCGCATAAAATCACTGCACCCACACTCGAAGGTGAAACGCGAACGCTTCACGAATTTTTGGAGCTAGAAAAAACAGGCCAGCAATTGACCTGGATGATTCGCTATGACGACCAAACTATTGGTGCCGTGTGGCTGGAATTGGTTGCGACGCCACATCTTCAAGCTCCCGCGGTTCACATTATGGTAGGCGACCCTAGCTACAGAGGTAAAGGCGTTGGCAAGGCCGTGCTACAAGAGATGATTCGCTACGCCGCATATAGCCTGCAAGCGCCGGTGCTTTATTCGCGCCATCTTACCAGCAACGCAGCCATTGCCCACCTGATGCAAGCGCTTGGATTCGTACGGGACGGCATGCCATACGTTGATGCCGACGGGCTTGAATTTCAGAACATTCTGCGAAAACTCTAGTACCCGGTGAAATCATCGGTCTGTACGCGCGCAGCACCTTGCGCATGTGCTAATTTGGCGACGGCCGCCACCATGGCCGGTGAACCTGAAATGTACACGTGGCGCTGAGCTATGTCGGGCACGGCTTGCGTCAGAACATCGCCAGTAATAGACGGTGCGCTGATATATTCCCTGCCTTTTACGGGGATAGCGTCACTCGCGACAACCACCACACGCACGCCGCTAGCCTTGGCAAAGAGAATGTCTTCAAACAATACTTCGTCTGCGTGCCGCACTGCATACAGCAACACAGTATCGCGTTTTTCACCCCGTTCTCTCAGTGATTGTACATGCGACCGAAACGGCGTCACACCAATTCCCCCAGCGATAAACAGCAGCTTTTGCGACGTGTCAGCGAGCAGCAAAAAGTCCCCGCGAACATCAGTTGCGGTGATGGTTTGGCCGATTTTCAACCGCTGCAATGCCGTTTTAAAACTGCTGGATTTTTCGGCGTAGCGCGTTGTTATTTTAATCGTTTTTTCTTCTGGTGCCGAACTGATAGTAAACATCCGCCGAGTGCCGCGCAGGTCAGCACGCGCATGAGGCAAGGTCACTTCGAGATATTGGCCGGCTTGGTAATGCAGTGGACGTTGCGGCGCAAACGTGAATTCCTCTTGCCCACCCGGAAACGCTTGGCGCGACACGAGTTTCAATACTATCGCCGAACGATGCGCCACCAAAAACCCAAACACATTGCCCAGCACTAGGGCTATTTCAGGCGCCACCAGGCTGGCCAATACCCCTACAAATGCCGCGTAGGCGAGGTACTGTACGCGGCGGCCGGGCTGCGCCTGCGGTTCGCTGAGCATAAACCCAACGAAAAATAGTGGCACCCAAGCGGTCGCAGACGCAGCAATAACGTCAAGTGGCGAATGGCCGCTGAACATCGCAATAGCGCCAATCACCATATAGTACACAGTTAAAAATAGCACGCCAAATTGCAAACGCTGAGTTTTGTACAAAACAATCACCGCCAATAGCAAAACTGGAATCGCCAGCGGCACCACTGCCACCCACCAGCTGGCAAATTGCAACCCCGCCAGCGCCACTATGACCGCAGCGATGGCCGCCGGGTTAAATATATGTCGACCGCGCCAGCCCAGTACGTATTTAGACGCGATGGCCGTGACGGCAACGAGGCCGTAGAGTATCAGATTCGCAACCGTCAACACTGGCGTGAAAATGAAGAACAAAATCCCACCGGTTATGAGGGCCGACAGATGATGCGCTCGCACACTAAAGAGGTACGCAAATAGATAGTTGGCGCCGTAGCTGACACCCATGAACAGCACCAAGCAAACGGCCATATCCGCCAAGCCAAACTGCAACACGCCCGCGACCGACAAGCCAAAAGCACTCGCAAAAAGCAGCAGCAAGCTCAGCAAAACCACCCAATACATACTAAACCTGGCCAAAAATGTGTCAACCCAGGCCTTCATAAACCTACTGCTCCCCTGGCGTCGGCAGGCTTGCCATCTGCTCAACTTGCCGCTGACTACCCAGCATCACCTGCACTTGTTCCAGGCTGATTTCTATAGTACTGCCAGGCGCCACAGTGCCCGAAAGCATCTGTTTGGCGACCGTATTTTCCACGGCGCGCTGCACCACACGGCGCATGGGGCGAGCACCCAGCCGCGGGTCATAGCCTTTGTCGACCAGGAATAATTTGGCGTCGTCGGCCACATGCACGCTGATTTTTTGCAGCGACAGTGTTTTGTTTATGCCCGCCAATATCAGGTCGACCACCTGTACCAATTCATCTTTATTCAGCGGTCGGAAGACAACTATTTCGTCAAAGCGGTTCAGGAACTCTGGCCGGAACTGGTTGGTACTTATCAGTTCGTCGGTGAAACGCTGTTCGAATTGTTCCAGCTGGTAGCCGCGTTCTATGTATTCACGAATCCTATCCGCCCCGGCGTTGCTGGTGGCAATCACGATACAATCGCGAAAACTAATCTCGCGGTTTTTGATGTCGCGTAGTATTCCTTCGTCCAATAGCTGCAACAATGTCGTCAGTACGTTCGGATGCGCCTTTTCAATCTCGTCTAGCAGCACCACGCTAAATGGCTGTTTCATGGCGCGCGCCGTCAGGCTGCTGGGGTCGTCAGCACCGTCAGCTATCAGCCGCGCCACGTCGCTGCTTTGCACATATTCGTTCAGGTCCAGGCGAATCAGCCGATCTTCGCCGCCAAAATACACTTCGCCCAGCGCCTTGGCTAGTTCCGTCTTACCCACACCGGTCGGCCCCAAAAACAGGAACGTCCCAATAGGCCGGTTTTGGTTGCGCACGCCCGCCCGCGCCCGGCGCAGTGCATCACTAACCACGCCCACCGCCCGAGTTTGGTTAATCATGCGTTTATGTATTAATTCTTCCAAGTTCAGTAGTTTCTCGCGCTCGTCCTCGCCACTAGCCACACCCACTTTTATATCCAGCGTCTGTTCGATGGCCTGCTGCACCGATTTCATCGTCACCAGCCCGCCATCCGCATAGCCCGCCGCCGATTCCATTAGTTTTATCGCCCGGCCAGGCATGGCTAGGTCGTGCACGTAGCGTTCGCTCAATCGGTAGGCTTCTTCTAGCGCCTGGTACATGTAGGTCACTTTGCGCTGGAATTCCGTCATTATCAGCTGGTCTTGCATCGACGCAATCGTCTCGTCTTTGCTGGCCGACCCCACACTTATGCGGTTGAGCGCATTCACCAGCGCGGCGTTACGCTGACCAATTTGCAAAAATCGCTGCTCGTCCATGGTGAGGATAATCTTCAAACGACCAGCCTCCAAAATAGGCAGCAATACATTCGTCAAATCCACCGACCCTACGCCCTCTTCAAAAAACAGCTGCGCATTATCCAGGCAAATGATGATATTTTTAGCACTATAGGCCTCGCCCAGCACTTGCATGATTAATTTTTCCAGCTCGCCGCGGCCAGGTGCAGCCGCCAGCAAGGACGACGCGTCCAATATAAATACCTGGCGGAATTTCAAACTTTCGGGCAGTTGCGACGAGGCATCGAGTAATTTTTCGGCAAAGGCATGCACAATTGTGGTTTTGCCCACGCCCGCCGGTCCCACCAGCGCCGCGTTTTGCCGACCGTCTGAACCAAAGGTTGTTATGAGTTGATCCAGCGCCGTAGTGTGCGCCTCTAAATTCGTCGCCAGCAGTCCGCCACGCATCACCTGGTCACTGACATTTTGCCCAAATCGCGTCAGCAGCGGTATATAACCAAACGACCAGTCGCGCGCAATCCCACCAGTGCGTTTTGGCCGGGCGTGGTCGTCCACCAGCTGCCAAATGTGCCGCTGCCACTGGATACCTTTTATCAAATCATCGTCGTCTAGCTGCAAATGCGCCAGCAGGCCTTCATAGCCTGGAAACGCTCGCACCAGCGCCGCCACCAGCACGCTGCCTGTGATGGCCTCGCCACCCACCTGCGCGTGAATGGCCAGTGCGTTTTGCCAAACCGCCGCCGTGGCGCTGGCTTCCTGCGAAGCGATATCCTGCAAAGACCGCGCGCCTATACCAAACCGCGCACCAAAAAACTGGCCGCTGGGCACCCTGCCCACTGCCGTCGCGATGTCGTGCGGCGTCGGATTTTTCGGCAATTGCCCTAGCACGTCGCCCGCCAGTAGGTCGTCTATCGTGCGCGGATTTTTAGCAACGGGAAGTTCTTTCAATTCATACACGTACCATTGCAGCAACATCACCGGCAGCGACGCCAGCCCCACTAGCACCCAGCCAATAGCCCAGCCCAAAACCACCAGCCCTGCGCCGCCCAGTACTAAAAAGAGTGCAATAATTGGCAGCAATTGCCGCCACACGCCACCCAGCGCATGGCCAATCCGCGCCTTTTTTGCCCGCGGGCTATCGTAGCGAAAATCTACAGTTTCCATGGTATCCACCCCGTGAGCGCCAACACCACGCCCACCACTGGCAACAGCGGCACCACCGCCCATAGCAGCAACAATACCGTACCAATAACCGCGTGAAATAATATGGTGATGCTGCCGATAAAAATCATCACCAGCCGAATCATCATACCAATCATCCGTGAAATAATCTTGTCGCCCAATGCCTGTATCTGCGCGTTCAGCGACCCCTGCACACTACCGGCCGAAATCTGACGAAACGGCGAAAACAGCGTCTTTAGCAGTAAATCAATAGAAAAATAATCCATCGTGGCCGCCAGTCGCTCCCCCAGCATCACCGCCCGATGCCGCCACCCCGCCGTATACCACCACCCCAAGATACCCACTATAAACATGTCACTATTGTACCGCACCCCGCCCAGTTAGGCTATAATAGTGTCATGTCCAAACCCTACGTCACCCTCCTCGGCAAAGCCGTCCGCTATGTTGCACGGCTGCGGGGTGGCGGGTCGGCGCTGCCGGGGCTTTTTGTGGAACGAATCGACCCAGATTTTATCAAGCGCACACTGGCGCAATTACCCCAAGGCGTCGTCGTCATCAGCGGCACCAACGGCAAAACCACCACCACCAAAATGGTCGTCGAGCTATTAGAAAGCCAAGGACTAAAAGTCTTCACCAACCGCACCGGCAGCAATTTTACCCGCGGTGTTGCCGCAGCATTACTGGGCGAAGTCGACAACCGCGGCATGCTAGACGCCGATATCGCCGTATTAGAATTAGACGAAGCTCACGCTGTGCATTTCGTAAAAGCCGTGCCGCCGCGCTATAGTTTGCTGCTAAACGTCATGCGCGACCAGCTAGACCGTTTCGGCGAGATAGACGCCACCGCCAAAATGCTGGCCCGCATCGCCGCCAACACCACCGACACTGTGGTACTCAACCGCGAAGACCCGCGCGTCCGCGCCATTGGCCGCATACTCAAACACCAAAAAGCCAGCTACTTCGGCCTAGCACCCGCCCTGACTGCGCAGTTTCCGAGCGACGATGATATGCGCAGCGGCTCAGCTGCCGCAGCCTCGAAACTCCCCGCGGCCGACGTTACTCTGCAAGCATTCAAAGGCGCAACCGCCCAGTTCCAGCTAGGCGACCGCACCATTTCCACCACCCTGGAACTCCAAGGCATCTACAATATATACAATGCCGCTGCCGCGTTGGCACTCACCCGGGCAGTGGTGGGCGACGAATTGGACGAGAAAAAACTAACCGACCGCCTGTCCCGCGTCCAGCCAGCATTTGGCCGCGGCGAAAGCCTGCTGGTTGGCGGCCAGCCGCTCGACCTAGTGCTGGTGAAAAACCCCAGCGGCTTCCGCCTCAGCCTGGCCTCATTCCCCCCAGCCACCTACGCCACCATGATAGCCATCAACGACAACTACGCCGATGGCCGCGACATGTCGTGGTTATGGGACGTCGAATTCGACAGCTTGCGCGAAACAGGCGTCAGCGAAATCTCCGGCATCCGTGCCTACGACATGGCCTTGCGCCTGCAATACGACGAAGTTGCCATCACCCACGTCGAGCCCAACCTCGCCCTGGCTCTGCAACAGTTCATCACCAGCGCGCCCGACCAACCCAAACGCATTTACTGCACCTACACCGCTATGCTGACCCTGCGCCGCGAGCTCAGTAAAATCACCACCGTGGAGCAGATATCATGAAACCCATCAGACTTTTGCAATTGTACCCGCGCGACATGAATATATACGGCGACTGGGGCAACACACTGGTATTGCAGCGCCGTTTGCAGTGGCACGGGTACGCAGTGGAGCTATTGGAATACAACCAAGGCGACACATTTCCCAAAAACGTCGACCTCATCGTGGGTGGTGGTGGCCAAGATTCCGGCCAAGACAAAATCCAGGAAGATTTACTGGCCATCGGTTCGCAGTTGCACGCCCTGGCCGACGACGACATACCGATGCTGATGATTTGCGGCCTGTACCAGCTATTTGGCAAATTCTTCAAGACCCAGGACGGGCATGTTATCGAAGGTATTGGCCTGCTCGACATCGAAACCCACGCCGGCCCCGAGCGTCTCATAGGCAACACGGTGGTCAAAAGCCAGCAATTCGGCGACATCGTCGGTTATGAAAACCACAGCGGCCAAACGTTCCTAGGCAAAACCGCCCAGCCCCTCGGCCAAGTTATAAAAGGCGCCGGCAACAATGGCCAAGACGGCACCGAAGGTGTGTTGCACAAAAACGTCATCGGCACCTACCTGCACGGCTCGCTACTGCCCAAAAACCCAGCTATCACCGACTGGCTGATAGAAAAAGCCGTCACGAAAAAATACGGCGAATTCACACCCACCGTCGTCGATGACCGGTTTGCGCAGGAAGCTCGCGCAACTGCACTAAAACGCCCCCGCTAAAACGTTGTCAAAAATGACATTGTAGACTTCCTCTCACCGCATCAGACTAAAGGCAGGAGGAACCGATGACAGACTATATAAAAACACCCAATGTTCGACCGCAAATATACAACAGCATTCGCGGCGTGCTACCATGCGACGAACTGGAACGACAGCATATAAACGATGCGCTGGCATGGATAGACAGCGGCGCCGACCTATTCCGCATCCAAAAACCGGACGTACCGCCAAAACACCTTGTATCGTATGTGGTCGTGGTCGACCCGCTGCAGAAAAGCATACTACTAGTCGACCATATCAACGCCCAATTGTGGCTGCCCACCGGTGGCCACGTCAAACTGGACGAACATCCGCGCGATGCAGTGACACACGAAGCCCTGGAAGAGCTAGACTTAGACGCCAAGTTTCTAAACAGCGAAAAACAGCCTTTTTTCGTAACCGTCACGCGCACCGGCGGGCTCACCCCAGGGCATATCGACGTCAGCCTGTGGTATTTACTGAGAGGTAGCGTGCTTGATTTTATGGATTTCAAAAAACAGCCAAAACGCGAATTTCACGACATAGAATGGTTCACGTATGACGAAATCTTGCAGTCAGACCCCGTCATATTTGACCCGCATTTGCCGCGGTTTACCCGAAAGCTTGCCGCGTATTTTGACAATAAATAATCTTCGTCACTGTGCCATAGCCTGCAGCCGCTTCAACTCGGCCACAATCTGCCCGCCATGCCCCAGCACTGTCACCCGGCCATACACTTTCACCACCACACCCTGCGGGTTAATAATGAACGTCCTGCGCCGCACACCTTCCTGGCCAAACATTGTTTTACCCCACACCCCATAGGCGTCCATCACCTTGTGGTCTGCATCGGTCAATAGTGTAAAGTTCAGCATGTGGTGCGCCTTGAACTTTTCGTGGCTACTGGCGTCGTCGCGGCTAACACCCACAATTTCGGCGCCCATGGCCGCAATATCATCGCGCGCATCACGCATACTACACGCCTCGGTTGTACAGCCCGGCGTCTCGTCTTGTGGATAAAAATACAACACGAGCCAATTGCCGGCATAGTCGGCTAAACTATGCAGCTGGCCTGTTTCATCTGGTAGTGAAAATGTTGGTGCGTCGTAGGGAGATTGTTTCATGGTTTCAGTATATCCTAAACCGGTGCGGTATAATATAATTTCAGTGGTTCAAAAAGTTTTCTCCAGGATTATCACCTTCGATCTCATGCGCGGCTATTTTCTGGTCGCCATTATCCTCGACCATTTGGCATTCTTCCCCAACGGGCTAGACTGGTGGGGTGCTCGCGGCGAACTATTCGTCACCACCGCGGAAGGGTTTTTCCTTATTTCCGGCATTGTACTGGGCGTGGTGCGCGGTGCAAAATTAATAGACCAACCCCTGAAAAAAGTTTCGGTACTTTTACTAAAACGTAGCCTGCAACTCTACCTTACCTCCGTTGTGCTGGTGTTGCTTTTTACGTTTTTGGGCTGGTGGGTATTCACTGGGCATCCCGGGCTGAAATACGGCATTGCGCCGCCCGATACCAACATCCTGACGCTACTGTGGCAAACGTTCACGCTGCAATATTTCTATGGCTGGGCGGACTATCTGCGCCTGTACGCCCTGTTTCTACTGGTTAGCCCGCTGGCATTTTGGCTGCTACGCCGCGGCTGGTGGTATATATTACTGGCGGGGAGTATCGCCACGTGGCTGGTATTTCCTGCGGGACCCCAGGTGCCAGATATGACACAGGAATTACTACAGCCGCTTTCATGGCAGCTTATCTTTTTTGCCGGCGTTATTATTGGCTTTTACTGGCAACACATCACCACCTGGTGGCGCGCCCTACAGCCCACGCACCGGCGCACCATTTCCTTTAGCATTCTCTGTATTGCACTCCTAACCCTGCTGGTCAATGTCGTCTCGGCCTTTGGCTCGCAATATTTCGACCTTAGCGCCTACAACATGACCGCCTTCCACCACTACGAAATCTACGTTCAGTATTTCGACAAAGAACGCCTACCGCTAGCGCGCCTGGTACTTTTTGCCGTGTGGTTTGCAGCCGCCTTCCTGTTGTTTCATCGGTTCCGCGCCATTATCACCCGCTGGCTAGGCTGGCTCCTGCTAGAATTCGGCACCAATTCGCTGTTCGTCTACACCATGCACGCCATCGTTATCTTTTTTGTGCATGTCTATCTACTACCGGGCAGCCTGCTTTTCAACCTAGCCGTTTCCCTGGGCTGTATCGCCGTTATTTACGGCTCGCTAAAAATACCATTTCTTAAAAAGATTATCCCACGTTAATTATTGCACGCGATATTGAATTGCCCGGTACAGCGGCTTGCCCGTCGTTGGGTCGGCCGTCTTCACCTCTTGCACTGGCTGCCAGGTTGCCACCGGTGCAGTCATAGCGCCATCACCCGGCCGACCGAAATACCACACCAACGGATGTTCGCGCGTAAAGCCCGCCACATCTTTTATCTTGTGCATGTCATTGTATTTCAGCATGTCTAGCGCACCGTACCGATATTCCGTGTTGGCATCAATAAAGTACACCTGGTGCGCGGGCGTTTCATAAAAGACCGCTTCGTAAAATAGCCATGGTGAATCCGCGATAATTGGCACATTGTCGCCGCGTTCAGCCACCGCCTGGAACGCTTGACGCGTACCGTTGTAGCTTTGCGTATTTTTGTTGTAATTTCCCAGGACATAAACGTTAGCAATGCCTACCAGCAACGCACCCGTTAGCACAGCTACCACACCAATTCGTAAGTATTTTTTGGCGAGATATTTTGTGCTTAAAGCCAGCGTAATCCCGGCAAATAACGCCACAGCCGCCACTGTTGCCACCAAATACCTATCCACAAACGCCGGTCTCAGCGGCGGCATCGATGCCAGGAATAGAATGACCATGGGCGCGAAAGCTACCACCACCACCAGGCCATACATCTGGCGCTGCCGGCCAGCCAGGCCACGATACACGCGTACCGCCACATACGCCAACGTGCCCGCTATACCCAAAAAGACCAATGCCAGCCAGCCGGTTACCTGGACCTGTTCCTGGTAAAACAGCACGTTTGTCAGGAAGTTCGGAATCGTCGTGGGCGTCACGGGTGGAATCCAAAAACCATTCACCTGCACATCCACCAGCTGCCGCGCTAAAAATGGCAGCCACAATGCGAACAAACCAACCGCCACGGCGTGCGCCCACAGCCATTCTTTACGAAATACCTGCTGCATGCGCGCCTTGAAACCACCTTTGGCCGTGCCTAGTCGCCACACCCAGTGCGCTAGCCACACCAGTGCCGTGAAATAATGCGTTAGCATACCCAGCCCCACCAGCACGCCGTATCCAATCCACCATTTGCGACCCTTGCTTTCGGTCGCGCGCGCCAGCACGTACGTGGCTGCCATCACAATTGCCGCTGCCAATGTATACATGCGCATTTCCTGGCCATAGCGTACCAACATCGGCGCCAGCACCATAAACAGCAATGCGAGCCAGGCTGCTTTGCGCCCAAAATATCGCCGCGCCAGCAAAAAGCCAAACGTTATAGCAACGCCCGCAAACAGCACGCTCATCGAACGCAGCGCCAATTCGCCGGCGCCAAACAACATACTCCACAATTTCAAAAACCAATAATAGAGGGGTGGATGCACATCGGTGGCCGTATACCGCGCAATTTCGGCAAAATCAAACTGAATGATATAGGCACTGAACGCCTCATCGAACCACACCGAAGATTGCGTAATAGTAGCCAACGCCAACGCCGCAAAAACCGCCAGCCCAGCCGCCAGCACTGCGTAATCGGCACCCGTAGGCGCGTCAGCGTTTCGTTGCCAAGGGAAAAGATTTATCATATTGTCATAGGCATTATACCTCGTCTGCAACCGCACAGCAAGCAACTTACCACTAGTCAACCGGGGCAAAATACGCTATAATCTTTCATGTTACACACATCGGGGTGTGGCGCAGTTGATAGCGCGCTCGGTTTGGGACCGAGAGGTCGAAGGTTTGAGTCCTTTCACCCCGACCAAGATAAAACCTGTCCATTTGGGCAGGTTTTATCTTGTTTTCGACATGGAGGCTCTATCACTCAATCACCCCAACACCCGCCAACACCTCATCAGGGTCACCACCCTCTTCAAGTATCATGCCGTAAGCATGGCTAATCATGTCCTCAAAATCATCGCCCTGTTCTATCAAATCACGCAAAAACGCACGATTTTCTTCGCTAATCACGCCTTTTAGCTTCATTACCAGAACTTCCGATGACATCTCAAGCGTACTAGTTTTCTCATTAATCTCATCTTGTAATGCACCGCGAACATCATCAATGCCTTCGTTGTGAGCGTAAACTTCAGCATCGTCTAGTTCTTCGAGGTAGCGCAGCGTGTCGCCGGCTACAGAAAAGATGAGGGCTTTGTGAATGATGGCGCCAATCTGCGCCCTGGTATAGGTGGCGGGGTCTTCAGCCGACCCTACCATGGCTTCGGTAATGTCTGCATATTCACCCCATGCCCGCGACAGTAGCAACCCATCCGTCGATTCGTCGGCAAGGCCGGCGACAATGGCCGCGCGAGCCTCGACCAGGGCTGGCGTGGGATGGAATGCCAGTTTGTCGAGCAGAGAGTCAACCGACGGCCGGATAGTTTCCGGCCTTCTGGTGGCTGACTCTCTTTCCGCAGGATTAGTCATCGCTACTTCCCTGATGCAAACCAGCCTCAATCCCAGCCAACTGCGCCTCAAAACTCGCCTGCTGCTCGGCCGCCGTTGCCTGGCCGTCAATGGTAATCACCAGTTCACCCTCGCCAGGGCTCTCCAGCGCCTTTGCCATCTTCTCCACCAAATTCGGCTCAAATAGCTCGTGTCCCTCTGTTTGCCTGCGCACTACCGTCCGCTCTTTGGCGATATCCAGCGGCGTTTGCACCCACACCACAATAGCTGTTGCGCCGTGCTGGGCGGCATCATCAGCGATACCGCGCCGCACTTTCTGGGCGTTGTGGTTGGCGTCGAGTACAACGTGCGCCTTGCCACTGGTTAAAATCTGCTGCACGGCGTAGCGATTCGCGTTATTCACCAGCGCCTTATTTTCCGGCGTGTACAGTTCAGGCCTATCCTGCCCAAACATCGCCAAGCGCAGCGCGTCAGCCCGCAAATACACCGCCCCAACATGCGGCGCCAACCACCGCGAAACGTAACTTTTTCCCGAACCCAAAAAACCCAACATTATAAATACATAGCGGTCTTGCATATTATCTCCTAGCATCATTAATCACATTTTACAGGAACTGTCATAAAGTTTCCCGATAATACACCGAAACCTGAATCGACTTCAACGCCCCCAGATAATGCGTATTCGGCGCAATCCGCGCGTAACGCTTGCGCAGTTCAGGTAGCAAAGCTTCGATCCTATCGGCATTCTGCCCAAACCCATTGATAATAATCGTGTCTTCTTTTACCCCGTACTGTACATTGCGATTCGTCTTTTCGGTCAACTGCCGCAGTATCTCTTCTTCGCTAATACCACTGTGCACAAATATCGCGAACGGCAGCTCCTCGACAATCTGTTCGTATTCCCTATCAAAATCCGCTTTGTCAAAATCAGCCTGCGCACTGAGCGCTTCGTACAGCGGGCGAATGTGCGTGGCAAAATACCCCACCGACGCCAGATTGATAATATTCTTAGCTCGCAGCCCAAACCGATTCACTGCCGTCGATTTTATCTGCTGCGCCTTTTCCTTGTCGCCCTGTTCTATTAGGTAGGCTTCGTACAGCCCGGTTTCTAGCAAATAACAGTCAGATTGCTTTATCTTCCCTTGAAAAAAGCTCAACAATTCCTTGACGTCCGGCGAAGCTTCAAAACGATTATACCCCGTCAGCAGTTCTTTGGAAGTATCCTGCAGAAACATCACATCGCCGCTTTCAAACGCCGGCACCAGCACGGCGCGTAGTTTTTCCATCTCTGCCGCAGGCAATTGGCCGTCAGCCCCGGCGTTAATGGTGATAATATTCACATTGCCGCCATTGTGAAACGTCAGGCTCTGCGTCTTGTTTTCGGAACCCTTCTTGAGATTCACGTCCGATTTCGCCGTCAAGTGGATAGCCGCGTCTACCTTCGCCTTAACCAATCCCTTAAGTGCGCTGAGCCACTCCACTGTCGCTAGCAATCCGTCGTATTCGCAAATTGTAACAGCGACGGGAGGTCTTTCGTAATGAAAATCTCCGAGCCTTTGCGTATACCGGCAAAATCTTTCGCCAGCACTTCTTCACCATCCGGGCTCAACACCCGTTGCCCCGTTTTCGTATCAACTATATAGCCTTGTTCGTCTATATCTTTGCCAAAGACCTGCAAAATAACCTTTCGCGAAGATTCATCAAAAGTAATTGTTTTCATTTACATCCCATGGGTGTTATATATGGTGCGCTTATTGGTTTTATTGTAACACGAACTTGACTAAACGCGCCATAGTAGGTGAATTCCAATGAACATTCAAACCCCCTCTCAGCCCCTACAAATCTACAGAATACCGCTAGTGCTCCCGCAAAAATGAGACTATACTAGATATGGGGGGTGAAAAATGGATAAAGTAATTATACTAAATGATAAATCCGACAGGGCGAAACTTGTCGAGGATCTGCGCGCATCGGGCGGGCGGGTGAGCCAAGATAGCGGCGGGCGTATTTTGGTGGTGCAGGTACCAGAGGCAAGCGAAGTTGAGGTGACCAAACGCTTGCCGCGCAGCTCGAAATTGCTAGCGCTGGATACGGATCTCAAAAAAGAAGCCGCCGCACTGGACGAAAGCGACGCGCTGTTTGTGGATGCGCTGAAACTGCGTATGTCGCCAGCTTTCATTGCCGAGAAAAAAAGCCGCAAACCAGGCGATACGCCCGAAGAAAAAGAAATGTTGGGTGCGCCGGACTTTTTAGACGAACTTAGCGAGAAAGAGAGGTTGTAATATGGCTAACGAACGATTAGTTAACTCTGTTTCCGTAGGGGTCGTGTATGTGGGCGATGCGGGCGATTTCGCTATTTCCAACGACGAAAAAATCCACATTATGGCCAAGGTGCAAGACGGCCTGGCGGACATGGCCGCCAACGAACCGCGGGCGCAGATATCGTGGGCGACCAGTTCGCTGACAGCAAACATTACGGGGGTGACGCCATGGGAAGGCGCGCGCTGGCCTGGGCTACCAGAAGATTACTACCGCGGGTTTGACGCCGCGCTGTGGAGCGACACCAACAAGCGCATTTACTTTTTCAAAGGCAACAAATACGTGCGCGTCAACCCGGACGATGGCTGGAAAATGGAAGCGGGCTATCCAAAACCAATTGCTGGAAATTGGCCAGGACTACCCGCCAGTTTCACTAGTGGCATCGACTCGGCAATCTGGGCTGAATCGCTGCAGAAAATCTACTTTTTCAAGGGAGACCAGTATGTGCGGGTAGATCCCAACAACGGCTGGCAGATGGACGCCGGCTACCCCAAGCCCATCGCCGGTAACTGGCCGAACATGCCGGCAGACTTTGCCACCGGCATCGACGCGTCGTTCTGGTCGCACCAAAACGACCGCATTTACATGTTCAAGGGTGACCAATATATCCGCATTAATCCATCTGATGGCTGGAAAACCGAAGCCGGTTACCCCAAGCCCATCGCTGGCAACTGGCCAGGCATGGACGACAATTTCTCCAAAGGCATCGATGCGGCGCTGATGGCCAAAAAGAACAACCGCATCTACATGTTCAAAAAAGCGCGCATCGTGGGGCAATATGTGCGCATCAATCCGTCGGTTAGCTGGAACGTCGAAGATGGCTACCCCAAACCCATTGGCCTGGGCTGGGAAGAGGCCGAGTCGCAGTGGCGCGACAAGGCGCTGCAACAGCTGGGATTTCCGGCTGGCAACGCAGGTATCGAACAATTGACGGCATTTTTCCAAAACGGCGCCGGCGCGCAGTTCGGCTATATCGTGTTCTTCACCAAATTCCCCACGGTGTGGTTTGCCTACGCAGGTGGACTACGCGTGGTGATGCGCCAGGCCAGCGGGTCATTCCTGGATTGGGCGTCTATCGGCAACATTTTGGCGCACGAAACCGGCCACATATTTGCCGCGCCCGACGAATACGCCAGTTCAAACTGTGTCTGCGATTCCATACACGGGCGGTTTTTCAAAGCGCCCAACGGCAACTGTGCCAATTGCGCCGACCCATCGGTGAACTGCCTGATGAAAAACAACACCGTCAGCGAGCTATGCGAATACACACCGCTGCACTATGGGTGGGAAGCGTTCCTGGATAAAATCGACGCCAGCCTGCACAGTTTCAAAAACAACAAAATCTACCTGTTCAACAGCAAATATTACATCCGCTACACCGCCACCGATTTCGTGTTCGACGACGGCTACCCCAAAGGCATCAAAACCAACTGGCCAAACCTGGTGGATAGTTTCACCGAAGGCATCGACGCGTCGCTGTGGAGCGACACCAACAAACGCGTCTACATGTTCAAGGGCGACCAATATGTGCGAATTAACCCCGACGACGGCTGGAACATGGAAGCCGGCTACCCGAAACCAATTGCCGGCAACTGGCCAGGCCTGCCATCTAGCTTTACCAGCGGTATCGACGCCGCGCTATGGAGCCCGCCCAACGGCCGAATCTACCTGTTCAAAGGCAGTCAATACGTGCGCATCAACCCATCGGTTGGCTGGGGTGTCGAAGCCGGTTACCCGAAGCCCATTACGGGAAATTGGCCAGGCCTACCTGCCGATTTCACCAGCGGCATCGACTCGGCGCTATGGGGCGAATCCAACCAGCGCGTTTACCTGTTCAAAGGCACCCGCTACGTGCGCCTCAACCCCGCCAGCGGTTGGGCAATGGAAGCCGGTTACCCCAAACAAATAAACAAAAACTGGAAAATGCCATTCCCAGAGGCATAGCCGCAAAACGTAGCGGTTGCACCACGCAGCCGCTACGTTTGCTATACTAACAACATGAACAAGCAGCAGCGCATTGTCCTCATCGTCAGCATCCTTGCGTCATTTGTTGCCTTTTTGGACGGCTCGGTAGTGAACGTCGCCCTGCCTGCCATCGCCCGCGAACTGGGCGGCGGGCTCGTTACTCAGCAGTGGACCGTCAACGCCTATCTCATTACGCTGGGTGCGCTCATGCTCATTGCCGGTTCACTTTCGGATCTTTTTGGCCGCAAGCGAATACTCACGTACGGGCTAATCGGTTTCGCGGCCACGTCGCTGCTGTGCGCCGTGGCCCCAAATGCGCTATTTCTTATCGTGGCACGCGGTCTGCAGGGCGTAGCCGGTGCGCTGCTAGTGCCCAGTTCGTTGGCGCTCATCATGGCACATTTCTCCGGCGCCAAACAAGGAAAAGCTATTGGCATTTGGACAGCCTGGACGGTGATTGCTGCCGTCGTTGGCCCGCTGCTGGGCGGTTTTTTAGTAGACGCAGCCTCGTGGCGGCTGATTTTCGCCATCAATATCGTGCCCATTGCTTATACGTTATGGAGCATGCGCAAACTACCATCAGTGCAGCATAGTAGCACCCGCGCGCACGTGGATATCACCGGCGCCATCCTATGTGCGCTCGGCCTCGGCAGCCTCACCTACACCTTTATCCAGCAGCCGTATTTCGGCTGGGCCAGTCCGTTCATCTACCTGCCTCTCGCGCTGGGCATCGGCACATCCATCGCCTTCATTTGGTATGAACGCCGCGCCGCGCACCCCATGTTACCCTTGCATCTATTCGCCATCCGCAACTTTGGCGTGGGCAATATCGCCACCGCCGCCATCTACGGCGGCTTGGCCGTTTCTGGCTTTTTAGTCACCATCTTCGTGCAGCAAATTGGCGGCTACTCTGCTGTGGCAGCCGGTTTTGCATTCATCCCCGTCACCGCCCTTATGTTCCTGCTATCGTCATTTTTTGGCGGCCTGGCAGGCAAATACGGCCCACGGCTATTTATGGCAGTCGGCCCCATGGTCGCCGCCATCGGGTTTCTGCTCATGCTACGCCTGGGTCAACACATTAACTATTGGGTCGATCTGCTACCAGGCGTCTTGCTATTCGGCCTGGGGCTCACCATTACCGTTGCGCCGCTGACAGCCGCCATTTTAGGCTCAATACATCCAGCACAGTCGGGCATTGGCTCGGCCGTCAACAACGCCGTTGCACGCGTGGCCGGGCTCGTAGCAGTTGCCGCAGTTGGTATTATCGTGGGCACCACCATGACCGTCGAAGGCTTTCACAACGGGCTACTATTTACAGCCGCGCTGCTATTTGCCGGCGGCATTATCTCTGCCATCGGTATCGAGAACCCCAAACCAGCGGCGAGCTAAAAAACCATCAAATCGTTATCTTCAGCAACAAACAGCTGCTCCGCATAGCCGGTTGTATCATGCGCCCAGTGTTCGATAACCTGGCCGTAATTGCGATCGCCACTCGCCACCTGTGCCTTGGTGACCAGCACCGACGCCTCTATCTCCGACGCCTGCAGCGCCACATGCGACAAGGCGTCTTTTTCCAATACAGCCTTAAAAATAAACTGGTACGTCTGCGCACGGGAGCTTTTTCTGTCTACCACCGCCACAAATGTCACCTGGCTCGGATTGACCGCGATGCCCACTTCCTCTAACGTCTCGCGAATCGCAGCTTCTTTCGGCGTTTCGCCCGGATCTATAATTCCGCCCGGAAACGTCCAATAGGACTTGTAATTCGCCTTCACAATCAACGCCTGCCCAACGCCATTTTCCAATATCATGGCGCAGCTAGAAACCCGTCGCTCTAGCGAATTAAACCATTTTTCTTTCTTGCTGACCCCACCAAACATCACCACAGCCTTACTTTGCAAATTCAATCGCGCGCGTTTCGCGAATCACATTTACCTTAATGGTGCCCGGATATTGCATGGTGCTTTCTATTTTCGTGGCGATATCGCGCGCCAATTTAATAGCCGACAAATCGTCAATCGCCTTCGGACTCACCATCACGCGGATCTCGCGGCCAGCACTAATGGCGTACGCCTTGTCGATACCCTTGAAACTCGTGGCGATGTTTTCCAGGTCGCGCATGCGCTCTACAAAATTCTCGGCGCTAATGTTGCGCGCGCCTGGCCGTGCAGCCGACAACGCATCACACACGCGAACAATCAACGCTTCGGGTGTTGTAGCCTCTACATCATCATGGTGCGCCTCAATTGCATGAACAATCCGCTCATCCATACCGCTTTTACGCGCAAATTCAGCACCAATATGATGATGTTTACCTTCTACCTTGTGCGTCACCGCCTTACCTACATCGTGCAGCAGCGTCGCAATCTTAGTAATACGCACGTCAGCGCCAATCTCTTCAGCTATCAAGCCGGCCATATGCGCCATTTCGGTACTGTGCAGCAAGACGTTCTGGCCATAGCTGGTGCGGAATTTCAGCTCGCCCAGCAGCCGCAGCATGTCCTTAGGAATTCCAGCTACGCCCACTTCGCGCGCCGCGTCCTCACCAGCCCGGATGATGTCTTTTTCAATTTGCTTCTCAGCTTTGGCGACAACCTCCTCTATGCGACCCGGGTGAATCCGGCCGTCTTTCATCAGCATTTCCACACTCAGCCGCGCAACTTGGCGGCGAATCGGATCAAAACTCGACAGCACTATCATGCCAGGAGTGTCGTCAACCAATATGTCCACGCCGGTTGCGCGTTGCAAGGCCTGAATGTTGCGGCCTTCTTTGCCGATAATCCGACCCTTCATTTCATCATCGGTCAATTTTATAGCCGTCACGGTTCGCTCGGCTGTCACCTCGCTAGCCATGCGCTCCATCGCACTCACCAATATCGTCTGGGCACGATCTTCAGCATCTTCCATAGCGTCGTGCTGTAATTTATTCACCAATCCCACCAAATCATTCTTGATGTCGTGCTCGGTCATCTGCATCAGTTTATCGGCAGCCTCGGCTTTTTTCAGCCCGGCGATTTTTTCCAGCTTTTCCTGCTGGCGCGTGCGGATGTCACGAATCTCACCCTTCAATCCCTCGACTTCATCTTCCTGTTTGCGTAGTTTTTCGGCGCGCCTGTCCAGCTCGTCCAATTTTCTATCCAGCGTGGTTTCACGTTCAGCCAAGCGGTTTTCAGTTTTCTTCCACTCGCGGCGGCGCTCATTTTCCAGCTGCAGCGATTCTTCTTTCGCCTTTAGTACTATGTCGCCGGCCTTCGTTTTTGCATGCGCCAGCTCTTTTTCGGCCTGGTTTTTACCCGCAGTTAGGCGGCGTTTTTCGTAGGCAAATGTTCCACCGACGCCAAAAACCACCCCAATTACTGCGGCGAGTATACCCTCTATCATGGTTGTTCCTTTCTCGCGATATGCCCCAATTGTCGTACAACTATTTGTGTTTGTGTGTGGCGCAGGGCAAACCGGAAGTTTCAAAAAGTTTCATCAGAGTCCAAAGACTATATATATTGTAGCGCTTTTTACCATGCGGCGAAAGCGTATTTAGCAATTAATATACAAGCTTACTTCCGCGGCGTCGTAATATTCGCCTCGCGCCCATAAAACGGCAACACCATTGTGTCATTTTCCCCAGTTGCCAGCCGTGCCAACGCCGCCCTCTGCCAGTCATCACCCGTCGTGCCCACAATTGGAATACCCTGCGCATCAGCCAGCGTATTCAGCACCGTTAGCCCAATCCGCAGCCCCGTAAAACTTCCCGGCCCCTGGAAAACGCCTATTGCCGATATATCCGCCCACTCTTTGCCATTTTTCTGCAACCGTTCGTGCAAATAACCGAGTAATTTCTGCGCCAATTCACGATCGGCCTGCCACTGGTCGTCGTAGCGCCAGTCGCCATCCACGAAGCTCAATTTACACACGGGCGTCGATGTATCTAAGAGCAATATCACGCCAATTTCTCCACCAGCGCAGCAGATTTGTCGCCGCCAGCTGTTAGCGTCACCGTCCGCGTCTCTTCTGAAACGGGCACAATCCGCACCGTCACGCGGTCGGCCGGCAGCACACCGTTCACAATTTCAGCCCACTCTATAATCGTCGCCGTCTGTGGGTCGTGCAGCGTTTCGTGCAGTTCATCGGCCATAATCCCGGCGTCGTGCAGCCGGTAAAAATCGTAATGCGCCAACCGCAACCCGCCCGGCGCATCGTACACCCGGCTAATGGTAAACGTCGGACTCTGTACATCCTCATCCACGCCCATCCCCGCGGCAATACCCTTGGTTAGCGTCGTTTTGCCCGCGCCCACATCGCCCACTAGCTCCAAAATCTCGCCGCCCTTTAAAAAACCGCCTAATTTTGCGCCGAATGCCTTCATCGCCGCTTCACCGTGCACCTCAATAATCATGCACACTATTATACACCAACTGCCTAGCACTTTGCCGCCGCCTGCCGTATACTAAAACATAAGTACTATGCGTATTTCAGATGTGATAGTCGAAAAACTGCTGGCGCGCGCAGGCGTCGCCAAAGAGCAGATAGACCTTCTCAAGGAAGAGGGCACTCGTTCGCGGCGCCCCCTGCAAGACCTCGTGATTCAAAACAAACTCATCACCGAGAACGACCTCGCCAAAGCCTTCGCCGACTACGCCGAAATTCCTTTTGTGGAATTAGAGCCGCGCGACATACCCCAGCCCGTTCTCACGAAAATCCCCGAACGCATCGCCCGCCAGTACAACGCCGTGCTGTTCAAAATCGACCCGGATGGCCTAATGCACCTGGCCATGGACGACCCCGACGACGTCCAGGCCGTTAACTTTATCCAAAAACAAATCGGCGAGAACATCAAAATTTACCTTGCCACCCATGCGAACATCCTGACCGCCCTGGAAAATTACCGCGGCGATGTTAACAAGGAACTTAGCGAAGTTATTGACGTCCAAAAAGAGGACACCGGCGAATCGCAGGTTGTGTCCGAGGCCGACGTATCGGAAAATTCGCCCATCGCCCAAACGGTCAATCTACTGCTGGAATATGCCATTCGTAGCAACGCCAGCGACGTTCACATCGAACCACGCGAAGAATACGTGCAAGTGCGCTACCGAATTGACGGCGTCCTCAAGGAAGTGAACCGTTTGCCGCGCAGCGTCATGAACGCGCTGGTCAGCCGAGTTAAAATTCTGTCCAATCTGAAAATAGACGAGCGTCGCGTCCCCCAAGACGGCCGATTCAAAATCAAAGTTGGCGGCAAACAATTCGCCCTGCGCGTCAGCACGCTGCCCGTTGCCGACGGCGAAAAGGTCGTCATGCGTATCCTCGACGAATCCAATCAGGCCGTTACCCTGCAAGAACTGGGCTATTGGGGGCGGTCGCTCGAGGTCATCACCCAAGCCCTCACCGAACCCAACGGCATGGTGCTCATTACGGGACCCACGGGGTCGGGAAAATCCACCAGCCTATTTAGCATCCTCACCACCCTCAACACGCCCGAGGTCAATATTTCCACCATCGAAGACCCAGTCGAATACAAAATACCAGGGGTCAACCAAACCCAAACCAACGCCAAAGCCGGCATGACCTTTGCCAGCGGCCTGCGCGCGCTGCTGCGCCAAGACCCCAATATCATCATGGTGGGCGAGATTCGCGACGGCGAAACAGCCAATTTGGGCGTGCAAGCTGCCCTCACCGGCCACCTGGTTTTCAGCACCCTGCACACCAATAACGCCGCCACCACCCTGCCGCGCCTGCTGGATATGGGCATCGAACCCTTCCTCATCGCCAGCACCGTCAAGGCCGTCGTCGGTCAGCGCCTGGTACGCCGTCTGTGCACCAATTGTCGCCAAAGCTACACCCCAGCCGCCGAGGAAGCCGCCGCCATCGTTCGCCTATTCAACCTCACCGGTACCCAAACCTTCGCACTTATCCACAACCTCGAGCAACAAGCTCTGCAACAGCAAATCGGCAGCGACCTCCCCCTGGGCACCAGCGAAACCGGTATCGTCACTATGTGGCGCGCCTCACCCCAGGGGTGCGATGAGTGCAATCACACCGGCTACAAAGGCCGTATTGGCATCTACGAAGTGCTAGGCAACTCACTTGCACTTCAAAAACTCATCGTCGCCGGCGCTACCAGCAACCAAATCCAAGACCAAGCCATCCTTGAAGGCATGACAACCATGCAAACCGACGGCCTCATAAAAGCCATCCGCGGCAACACCACCGTGGAAGAAGTACTGCGAGTAACCAAGGAATAACCATGCCCAAATTTGCCTACATCGCCACCGACAGCCACGACAAATCGACCACCGGCACCATCGAAGCCGCCGACAAAGCCGGAGCCATCGCCAATCTCGCCAAAGAAGGCTTGCGACCCATTAGCGTCAAGGAAAATAAAAAAACGGCCGGCAAATTCAGCCTCGACAACATCTTGGGTAGCAGCAAAGTCAAATCAGACGACCTGGTGATGTTCACACGCCAACTCAGCGCCATGGTGGGCGCCGGCGTGCCGCTGCTACGCGCCCTTAGTTCGCTCGAAACGCACTCGGAAAGTGCCGCCCTGAAAAAAGTCCTCGGCACGCTCATTATCGACGTTCAAGGCGGGGCACCGCTGGCGGCGTCTTTGGGCAAGTACCCCAGCACCTTTAGTGACGTCTACGTCAACATGGTCGGCGCCGGCGAGGCAGCCGGTATCCTGGACGAGATCCTCAAACGCCTGGCCATGCAGCAAGAAAAAAACGCCACCATCCGCAAAAAAGTTAAAAGCGCCATGACCTACCCCATGGTTCTTATCGTCATTACCATCATCGCCTTTTTCGGCCTCATGCTGTTCGTCATCCCCCAAATCGGCAAAATCCTCACCGACCTCGGCGGCCCCGACGCCAAACTGCCTACCCTCACCCTCATCATGCTCGGCATCAGCGGCTTCATGACCAGCTACTGGTACATCGTCATCCCAGGCGCCATTGGCGGCGTCTATCTGTTACTGCGCTACATCAAAACCCCCAAAGGCAAAGCGCTATTCCATCACATTATCCTCAAAATACCCGGCATAAAAACCATCGTCATGAAAGTCGCCGTGGCACGGTTTGCACGCACCTTTTCCGCCCTCATGGGGGCAGGGGTGGCCGTACTCGAAGCACTCGATGTCACCTCGCGCGCCGTTGGTAATGTAGTATACGAAAAAGCCCTTACCGACGCCGCCGACGCCGTTAAAAATGGCGCCACCCTTTCATCCGTTATCGAAAAAAATCCTCTCTTCCCCGCCATCGTCGCCCAAATGCTTTCCGTCGGTGAAGAAACCGGCCAAACCGACACCGTCCTGGTAAAAGTCGCCGATTTCTACGAAGAAGAGGTTGACGTCGCTATCGACGGCCTCAGCGCCATCATCGAACCCGTCATGATCGTACTGATGGGCAGCATGGTCGGCCTCATCGCCGCCAGTGTTATGGGGCCGATTGCGGGGCTCGCACAAAGTATCAAGACATAGCCAACAACTAGAAACATTCGAGACAAACCAAACCCCTCATGCTATACTAAAAGCAAACCAAGTGGGCATCATAGTGGCAAAATTATTCTACAAAGACAAACCAGCCATCGGACTCGATATCGGCCAGACCGGTATTAAAGTCATGGCCGTCGACCCCAAACAGTGGACCGTTCTAGGGTACGGCGCCGTCGACCTCGACCCTGCCAAAGTCCAAAAATCCCTTGAAACCGGCGACCCCTATCTCACCGAAAACATCGCCATCCTGCTAAAGGAAAAAATCGTCGGCATCCTCCCCAGCAACCACACCGTCGTCGGCGTCCCCACCAGCCGCACCTTTTCGCGCACTTTCACCGTTCCGCTCAAGGCCGAACCCAACCTCGCCGACGCCGTCGGCATCGAGGTCGACCAATACATCCCCATCCCCCTTAACTCGCTCTACGTCGACTACGAAATCATCGGGCGCACCAAAACCCAGCTGACCGTCATCATGTCCGCCGTCCCCAAAACCCTGGTCGACAACTGCCTAGCCGCCGCCAAACTAGCCGGCCTCTTACCCATTATGGTCGAGCCCGGCATCAACTCCGTTGCCCGCGTGCTTGAAACCACCGAGGAAGGTCACCTTCCCACCCTTATCGTAGACATCGGCCCAGCCGGTACCGACATTGCCGCCCTAGATAAAGGCGCCATTCGCGTCAGCGGTGGCGTGGGCGTGGGTGGCAACACCTTCACCTTAGACATCGCTAAAAAACTGGGCGTCACACTAGAAAACGCTCACCAGCTGAAAGTCCTCAACGGCCTCAGCGCCGGCCCGCGCCAGGCTAAAATCACCGCTGCACTACAGCCCACCCTCCAACGTATTCTAGGCGAAATAAACAAAGTTATCCGCTACTACAACGAACGCCTTAGCGACGACCGCAAAATCGAACAAATCCTGGTCGTCGGCAGTGGCAGCAACGTTCCAGGTGTGGGCGACTACTTCACCAACGAACTCGTCATGCCCGTCCGCGTCGCCAGTCCCTGGCAAAAACTCGATTTCGGTACCCTGCCACAGCCCAACAAACAATTCCGCCCCCGTTACATCACCGTCGCCGGCCTAGCTAGTGTCAATCACCGCGAGGTATGGAAATGATAAACCTACTGCCGCCAGAGGAAAAACGACAGCTTCGCGCCGCCCGCGCCAACAGTTTGCTGCTGCGCTACAACACCTTACTAGTCGGAGCCGCCGGCTTCACCGCCCTCGCCCTCATCGTCACCTATCTCTATCTCTCCACCGCACAAGCCGGCGCCCAGGCAACCATCAGCGAAAACAAAGACAAAGTCAAAAGCTACGCCCAAGTTGAAAGCCAAGCCCAGCTGTTCCGCACCAACCTCGCCACAGCCAAACAAATCCTTGACCGCGACGTTGCCTACACAAAAATCGTCGTCGCCATCGCCCAGCTCCTTCCCGCCGGTACCGTACTCCAGGGTCTCAATCTCAACTCGCAAACCTTTGGCACCGAAACAGTCCTGGCTGCGCAGGTCAAAGATTACGACGCCGCCCTCCGCCTCAAAGACAGCCTCCAAAGCTCAAACCTGCTTTCCAACGTTCACTTCCAAAGCATCACCGCCGGCGCACCCGGCGCCTACCCCATCACCGTCAACCTCCTCGTTACCATTAAAAAAGGCATCAAATGAAAACGCGCAAACCCCTAACCGCCACGACACTTCGCCTCATCCTAGCCATCTCGCTCGTTGTTATCGCCGGCTTGGCCGCTAGCGGATTTGTGTTCTTCAACAACCAATTGCAATCCGTCGCCACCGAGGTCAGTCGCGCCGCAGCCGAAGCATCAGCCAGCCAGAACAACCTACAAACCCTCCAAAAAATCCAAAAAGACCTACGCGAAAACCAAGACGTCGTCCAGCGCGCCAGCAACATCGTAGCCGAAAGCCAAAGCTACCGCTACCAAGACCAAATCATCACCGACCTCAACAGCTACGCGGGCGCTGCCGGCATCACCATCAACACCATCGATTTCGGCACCACCGGCCAAGCCGGCACCACACCCCTCAGCGGATCCGCAACACCCGCCCCCACACCTACCACCGCCCCCACCCTCGCTGGCGCCAAACCAACCTCAGTGTCCATCACCATTAGCAATCCCGTTGGCTACGTCAACCTCCTGAACTTCATCCATTCCATCGAACAAAATCTCACCAAAATGCAAATCGCTAAAATCGGCCTCACTAAAGGCACCTCAGGCGCGAGCGTTACCAGCGAAGCCTTCGCCATAGAAGTATACATACATTAGGAAAACCATGAATCTCAATTTCAATCTCTCACCCGCCCTCATCCAAAAAAAACTTGCGACGTTTTTTAGCCGCTACCACCTCACCCTATTTATCCTTGTCGTTGTCGGCAGCCTCGCCTTCGCCGTCTTGCTTCTCAACGACACCGTCACCAAATCCGGCGAAACCAACGGCACAGCGACCAGTGCCAGCAGCGCCTTCGACCAAGCCACCATCGACCGCATCAAACAACTCAAAGCCTCAGGGCAGTCCAGCCAGTTAGAACTACCCGCCGGGCGCACCAACCCCTTCACCGAATAACCCGCGTTTGCCGCCGCGCCTGAAACCGTTTATACTATACCTATGTTACTTGCAGGATCCCGATTAATCGACGCGCCCGTTATGGGGCTGCAAACCGGCGCCGAACTAGCCCGCACCAGCCAAGCCGTCATCGACCCTCGGACACTACAAATCATCGCCTACGAACTAACCGGCCCGCTATTGGCCGACCAGCCATCATTTCTACGCATCGCCGACGTGCGCGAATTTAGCGACATCGGCCTCATCGTCGATTCCAGCGACGAATTCGTCGCAACCGGCGACGTCATAAAACTAGATGAAGTCTACAAACTCGCCTTTTCACCTACCCACATGCCCGTCATCGACGAAAAACGCCACAAACTCGGCAAAGTCGAGGACTACATCATCGACACCAGCAGTTTCGTCATCCAGCAACTCAGCGTTCGACGGCCATTACTCAAAAGCCTTGGCGACACACACCTACTAGTTCACCGTTCGCAAATAACCGAAATCAACAACAACGCCATTATCGTCCACTCTCAGGCGAAAATCCCAGAACCCGTCCTGTCCAAAGTCAGCAACGCCTACGTCAATCCCTTCCGCAAAAATCCCCAGGCCGAACACACCGATCGCAAATAGCTAGCCCTCGTTCTGCAGCGCCGCCTTAATATCATCGTAGCCAAACCCTTGGCCAGCCAAATACCGCATAAACTTCTGCTCATCCGGATACCGCGCCCGTTTTTTTGCGATCACTTTTTGCAATTCAGTTTCGTCACTACGCTCCGATGCCGCCAACAACCGCTCAATAATAGCTGATTCCACACCTTTCGCCCGCAACTCCGCCTGCAATTTCCGCCGGCTCGCACCCTTGGTCATATTACGATTCTCCACCCAATACCGCGCGAACTTTTCGTCGTCCACATAGCCCTTTTCCACCAGCCGGTCAAATACTCGGCCGGTTATCTCTGGCGCAACACCTTTTCTCATGTCGCCCGTCTTCGTCCGCACATCACGCGTCTTGCGGTACAAATAATCTCGCACCTCCCGCGCAGCGTGCGGTCGCATCAAACAATACTCCAGTGCCCTGGCGTAAACTTTACCGAACTGACTCTCGGTCTCTAGCGCCGTCAGCTCTTCGTCGCTATATTCGCGCCCCACCCGTATGCCCAAATCAGCATACTGAAACACATCCAAACTAAACCGGTACTTGCCATCCACCATCACGTTCACGCGGTTTTTGTCTTTTTGCTGCTGCGTGATGGCGGTAATCTTCATCGTGAAAGAGTGGGCGCGAGGCTGAGGGCTAAGCCTCCGCCTCTGCTACTTTCGCCCGCACCTTCTGGTCAATCTCGGCCAATACCTCAGGGTTCTCCTTCAGGTATTTCTTGGTTGCCTCGCGGCCTTGGCCAATCTTGGCATCATTGTAGTCAAACCACGCGCCAGCCTTGCCCACAATGCCGTGTTGCACCGCCAAGTCCAGCACGTCACCCGTCTTGCTAATACCTTCGTTGTACATAATGTCAAACTCGGCAATTCTAAACGGCGGCGCGATCTTGTTTTTCACAATCTTCACCTTGGTGCGGTTACCCATGATATCTTCGCCTTCTTTTATCTGCCCAGTACGGCGAATGTCGATACGAACACTTGCGTAGAACTTCAGTGCGTTGCCACCCGTTGTCGTTTCCGGGTTGCCAAACATCACGCCAATCTTCATACGAATCTGGTTGATGAAAATAACCGTCGTCTTGCTCTTGTTTATAATACCCGTCAGCTTGCGCAGCGCCTGGCTCATCAAACGTGCCTGCAAGCCCATGTGACTGTCGCCCATATCGCCATCGATTTCGGCCTGTGGCACCAGGGCAGCCACACTGTCTACTACCACCAAGTCAACCGCATTGCTGCGTACCAAAGTCTCGGCAATCTCTAGCGCCTGCTCGCCGTTATCCGGTTGCGACACCAACAACTCATCAGTATTCACGCCCAACTTCTTGGCATACGCCGGGTCTAGCGCGTGTTCGGCGTCAATAAACGCCGCCGTACCACCCGCCGCCTGAACCTGGGCAATCGCATGCAGCGTCAGCGTGGTTTTACCGCTCGATTCCGGCCCGTAGATTTCAATAATACGACCCTTCGGGTAGCCACCGCCCAGCGCCAAATCCACGCTCAGCGACCCCGAAGATATCAGCTCCACATCCACCTTGTGCGCGTCACCTAGTTTCATTATCGATCCATCACCAAACTGCTTGGTAATCTGATCCATCGCCAATCCCAATGCCTTCAGCTTACCTTCATTCGTCGTCGATTTCTCTGCCATCTCAGGTTTTTCAGCCTTTTTCGCCATAACTTCCCTCTCTTTGATTTACTCCTATTGTATCAAATTTTTGCTATAATAGACCTAATGAAGCGAACATCTGGGTTTACCGTTATTGAAATCATGGCCGTTATCCTATTTTTGGGTGCCGCCACCGTGCTGCTATTCGTCCAAAAATACAATCTCGAGGCCGCCACGCGCGACGACAAACGCAAAGTCGCCATCAACGCCATGTACTACAACCTCGAAGAAGTCTTTTTTGAAAAGAACGGCTACTACCCCTCGAAAATCGATAGCAAAACCCTACGCGCCATGGATCCAGAATTCTTTACAGATCCCTACGGTGGCAAAATGAACGACCCGGATTCCGAATACCACTACACCGGCACCGATTGCGAAAACACCAATTGCAAAAGCTACAAGCTCACCGCCGACATGGAAAAAGAAGACCAATACGTCAAAACAAACCGCAACAATAAATAACTAATCGTTCAGAACTGGTCGGCCGTTTTTAAACGCCTCGACCGCGTTGTTTAGCGTCGCAATCTGCTGCTTAGGGTTCGTTACATAATTAAACCGGTAGGTCGTCTCGTCACCCTCGGTACTCAGGCGAATCGACCCATAATCCAGCAACGTCTGCAACAACCCTTGCTGCTGGAAACTCGCATCCTCGATATTTATCAAACTCACCGTTTGCTCGTGCCGCGAAAATAAACTCACCTGAATCTCCTGAATTACACTTTCGTTCGTCAGGAAAAATTTGTTGTTCATGTACACCCACACCGCGATATAGCCGCCCACCAAAAACAGGAAAATCAGCAAACTGCCAATCAGCGTCACCATGCCATCACTTGGCGGGTTCAGTATGCCCAGCGACGGCGCGAACGATGGAAATAAAATCATGCCCATCGTCACGAACAACACCAAAAAAGCTGTTATCATCACAGGAAATACCAGCCCTATCGGGTGGCGGCGCACAGCACTAATCACATACTCTGCCTCGCTAAGGTTCAGGAACGGGAAATCGCGCATCGACTGTTCGTGCCGTCGCTTCACCTCGGGCGTGACCACCGGTTCGGCCGGCTCGACAGCGCGGCTCATGTAAACCGGCTGTGGTGCAGGTGCTTCTGGCTGAGGTTGCGGCAATGGCTGTTCGTTCATGCTTCTATTATACCAACTTTTCCTGCGTTTCGCCCGTGTCTTTGCCCAGGTGCTTGTATGCCTTTTGCGTCACCCGCCGGCCGCGCGGCGTGCGCTCTATGAATCCTAGTTGCAGCAAATACGGCTCGTAAAAATCTT
>Ga0075428_100000604_pt1 | contig 36633 bp, 34 predicted proteins | sample RhiMetdeltSRZDD2_FD_75291 | JGI IMG/M metagenome (GOLD analysis project Ga0075428, IMG submission 75291) | Populus rhizosphere microbial communities from Tennessee, USA - Rhizosphere MetaG P. deltoides SRZDD2 | ecosystem: Host-associated > Plants > Roots > Rhizosphere > Soil | place: USA... | reverse complement strand
GGCCGGCCCGACGACGGCCGCGAAGGCCATCTCCTCCTCGTAGCCGACGCTGCACAGATGGTGCGCCGCCTTGTCCGTGAGCGAGCTCAGCTTGTGGAAGAAACGTGTGTGCACGTCCTCGTCCGAGAGCCGGAAGAAGAGCTCCTGCATCGCGCGCATGTCGCCGGCGCGGGTCGGTCGCAGCGCGACGGCGCGGCCGTCCCGCAACGCCACGTCCCGCTCCTCGCCGACCGGATAGGCGGCCCGGCTCCGCAGCTCCTGGCCCGTCGGGACGAGCCCCAGCGCGATCGCCTCGCCGAGGAGCGTCGCGCGGTCGTCCGGGTGCGCGATCTCGATCAGCGAGATCGCCCGCTCGCCGGTCGAGCGGCCGAAGAGGTACGCGGTGCCGTACTCGGTGATCACCCAGTGGACATCGGCGCGGGCGACGGCGACCGGCTCCGTGGGGCCGAGCGCGCCCCGGATCGCGGGGCTCCCGGCCGGAGTCCTCGAGGCCAGACACACGATCGGCTTGCCGCCCTCTGAGGCGAGCGCGCCGCGGTGGAACGACGGCCCCGTCGAGACGCCGCCGTACACGACCCCGTCGAGCAGCTCCGTGCAGACCTGGCCGGTGAGGTCGATCCCGAACGCCTGGGTGATCGACACGAAGTGGGGGATCGCGGCGATGACCGCCGGGTCGCAGACGTGGTCGACGGGATGGAAGGCGAACCTCGGGTCGTCGTCGATCAGGTCGTACAGACGGCGGGTGCCCATCACGAGGCTCCCCACCACCGGGCCGGTCACGACCCCGCGCTCGACGAGATCGACGACCTGTTCCGTGACCACGTCCGAGTGGATCGCGAGGCCCGTCCGGTTCGTCAGATGGGCGAGCATCCGGTTCGGGACGCGTCCGAGCCCGATCTGGAGCGTCGAGCCGTCGTCGATCAACCGCGCGACGTAGCCCGCGATCTGCTCGGCGACGCCGTCCGCGGCGTCGTGCACGTACTCGACCAGCGGACGGTCGACCGCGACGACGTGGTCGATCCGCTCGAGGGGGATGCGGCTCTCGCCCGCGGTGCGGGGCATGGCGGGGTTGACCTCCGCGATCACGGTGCGCGCCGCGAGCGCGGCGTCGCGCGTGACGTCGACCGAGACCCCCAGGCTGCACATGCCGTCCTCGTCCGGCGGAGCCACCTGGATCAGCGCGACGTCGAGCCGCACGAGCCCGTTGCGGCAGAGGCGCGGCACGTCGGCCAGCGAGACGGGCACGTATTCGATCCGGCCCGACTCCGACAGCGCGCGGACATCGGCGCCGACGTAGAAGACGCGGTGCCGGTACGCCGTCCGCGGCGGGTCGCCGACGCCGACGTGGTCGGTCAGCGAGTGGACGAGGACGACCCCTGCGGGCGGCGGGTCGCGCAGCTCGAGCGCCTCGACGAGGGTCCGCGGCGTCCCGCAGGCACTGCCCACGAAGACGTGGTCGCCGGGCCGCACGAGCCCGACGGCCTCGTCGGCCGTGAGCTGCCGTGCCCCGAGTTCCCCGGTTGCGCTCGTCGCCACCCTCCACGCCTCTGCTGCACGTCATTCTCCACGCCCGCGCAAGCCCGCTCTCGATTGCCGCGCAGGGTCGGGACGCTCAGGCAAGCTCGATCGAGGTGCCGTCGTCGAAGGAGAGACCACGATGAAGCTCGGAATCGGCCTGCCGAACACCCTGCCCCACGAGACCGACAGGACGCTGATGCTCGACTGGGCGCGCACGGCCGACGAGGCGGGCTTCGACGTGCTCGGCACCATCGACAAGCCGAACTACGACTCGTGGGAGCCGCTCGCGACCCTCGCAGGGGTCACGGGGGTGACCGAGCGCATCGGGCTCGCGACGACGATCCTCCAGCTCCCGAACCGGAACGAGGTGATGGTCGCGAAGCAGGCCGCGGTGATCGACCAGCTCTCGGCCGGGAGGCTCGTGCTCGGGCTCGCGCAGGGCGGCAGGCCGGACGACTACGAGGCGCTCGGCGCCGAGTTCCGGGGCCGCTCGGCACGCTTCGAGCGCCAGGTCGCTCGCATCCGCGAGGTCTGGGAAGGCGCGCGCTCCTCCGACCGTGACCGGGGCGTGCTCGGCCCTCCGCCGGTGCAGTACCCGGCTCCGCCGATCTGGGCGGGCGCGTCGACGCCGAAGTCGATCGAGCGCGCCGCGCGCGTGGCGGACGGCTACATCTTCGGCACCGCGGGCGCTGCGGCGATGAAGCAGCACACGCCCGCCGTCCGCGAGGCGTTCGCGGCTGCCGGCAAGCCCGACGCGACCGTCGCCGCGCTCGCGTACGTCGCCGTCGGCGACGATGCCCGCGCCGCGCTCGACGAGGCGACGCACAACGTCCTGCGGTACTACGGGAGTCTCTGGACCGAGCCCGAGAGCCTCATCCACCACGGCCCGGCCGCGAAGGTCGCGGAGGAGGTCTCCGCATACGCCGAGGCCGGCGTCGACGTGCTGATCGTCTTCCCGCAGATCCCGGCCCTCGAGCAGGTCGAGCAGCTCGCCGAGCACGTGCTGCCCGCGTACCTCGGCTCCCCGTTACCCGCGTAGCGACGCGATCGCGAACGCCCCCGCGGCCGCGGCGGGCCACGCGAACCAGTGACGAGCGGTCCACGCGCCCGTCTCCGGGTCGTAGGCCTCGGGAAGCAGCCCGTCGGACGAGGCGACACTGGTCAGCCGGTCGAGCGCGCGCTCGGCCCCGACCTCGTCGCCGGCGAGGCTTCCCGCAACCCACTGCTGGATGTCGCCCAGAGGCCAGGTGCCCGGCGTGTGCAGCGAGCCGAGACCGCCCCACGGCCCGGGGCGGTACGCCGGGTTCGCCTCGTCGAACGCGAAGCGCATCGTGCCGAGCCACCGTTCGTCGTCGGGCTTGCAGAACCCCCACGCGGGCGCGAGCGCGGTCGGCAGGTCGTTTGCGTCCGCGTAGAGACGTCGCTCGCCCCTGCCGTCGATCTCGTAGGCCCAGAGCGGCGCGACCGGCACGTCCGCCGCGAACAGCTCCTCGACCGTGGAGCGCGTCCGCTCGGCGGCGCCTGTGAGCGCAGGCTCCTCGAGCCCGAGCTCGCCCCCGACCCGGGCGAGCCGCCGCGTCACGTACCAGAGGAGAATCTGCGTCGAGAGCGCGTACGGGAGCGCCGGATCGTCCGCCGGGTTCTCCTCCGAGTGCACGAGCCCCTCGGGTGTGATCGGCAGCGCGCGCCAGACCGCGTCGACCAGCTCGCCCCAGCCCCGGCCAGGTGGAGGATCGGGCCAGAGTCCGACCGCGTCCCGAAAGTCGACGAGCTCGAGCACCGGGTAGAGCTGCTGGTCGGCCTGGAACGCCCAGTCCTTCGGCTCACCGTTCGGGAGATGGCTCCGCTGCCAGACACCGCCCACGCGTCGACAGCGTCCGAACAGCCAGCGCAGGTGGTCGGCCACGATCTGGACCTGCGCGGGCTCCCCCGCCGTGAGCAGGAGGAGCGCCTGGTAGTAGGCGTCGCGCGTCCACGAGAGCGGAAGCAGCCGGTGGTCGGTGAGGAGGCACGCCTCGCGTGGACCGGCGCGGAGTTGCGTGCACCCCGTCACGTACTCGACGGCGCCGCCTGCGATCCGGGCGAGCGCGTCGCGGTGGCGTGCCGGGACATGGAGCCGAGTGTCGTGCACCCACAGCCGGCCCGACGCTCGCGCGGAAGCGGGCGCCGGGGCGTGGGACCGAGTTTGTGGTGATTCATCACAAAGTCGTTCTGCAAGGGCCACCGCGACGCGGAGCTCGAGCGCGTCCGGCCAGGCGAGCGCGAGCGTCGCTCCGTCGTCCTCGAGCCGCCAGCTGTCGACCTCGGCGCCCGGTGCGGCGACCGCGATGCGAGCGGCGGCCGGCAACCTCGGGGCGGCCAGCTCGAGCGTGGCACCCTCGGCCGAGAGCACCGTCTCGACCCGGACAGGCGGGAGCGGGCTGATCTCGGTGATCTCGAGCAGGTTCGGCGGCGCGAGCCGACCCCGGAAGCGGAGCACGAGCGACCCCGGCGCGGCGAGCCGCCAGACCTGCGTGATCGTGTGGTCCGCGGTGTGGCACGCAGCAAGTGACGCGCTCTCCTCGCGCTTCACGTCCGCGACGAGGAACGCGAAGCGCTCCTCGGTCATCAGCGACCGGTAGCGCCGGACCGCGTCCGGCTTCCCGCGCAGCCGCTCGTCGAACCGCGGAAGGTTCGTCAGCTCGACGGTGCCGTGGCGTGCGTGGAACGCGGCGAGCGACAGCCAGCTCCCCGAGGGTGCGAACGAGGCCGCGACGACGCCGTTCCCGACGTCGAGCGGCTTTCGCGCCTCCACGTGGTTCGCGGCGTCGTTACGCGATCGCAGCGCCCGTCTCCGGGACGAAGAAGTGCATCGCGGCCGCGTCGACGCGCAGCTCGCTCGTCTCGCCGGCCCGTGCGCGGGTCCGGGGGTCGAGGCGCGCGACGAACGTCGTGCGGTGCCCGTCGGCGAGCGGCTCGACCTGCCGCACCGGGCCGACGCCTTTCGCAGCGACCGTGAAGTGGGCGAGCGTCTCCGACCCCATGTCCTCGCGGAGGTCGATCGCGACCCGGAACGGGGCGCTCTGGGGGTCGCCGGAGAACGCGGCGTCCTCGATCGCCTCGGGCCGGATCCCCACCACGACGCCCTTGCCCGCATGCCCGGCGAGCGCGGGGCGCGATCGCAGCGTTGCCTCCGGGATCGGCAGCCGGTGGTCGCCGAGCACGACCTCGAGCCCGCCGTCGGCGCGCTCGAGCGACGCCTCGGCGAGGTTCATCGAGGGTGAGCCGATGAATCCCGCGACGAAGAGGTTCGGCGGTCGTTGGTAGAGCCGGACCGGCGTGTCGTACGCCTGGAGCACACCGCGGCTCATCACCGCGACCCGGTCGCCCATCGTCATGGCCTCGGTCTGGTCGTGCGTGACGTAGAGCGTCGTGACGCCGAGCTGCTGCTGCAGGCGGGCGATCTCGGCCCGCATCAGCGTGCGCAGCTGTGCGTCGAGGTTCGAGAGCGGCTCGTCCATCAGGAACGCCTGCGGCTCGCGCACGATCGCCCGTCCCATCGCGACACGCTGGCGCTGGCCGCCTGACAGGTTCGCGGGCTTCTTGTCGAGCAGCTCGTCGAGCCCGAGCGAGCGGGCGGCGTCCCGCACACGCCGATCGATCTCCCGCTTGTCGGTCTTGCGGAGCTTGAGGCCGAACCCGAGGTTGTCGTAGATCGAGAGCTGCGGGTAGAGCGCGTAGTTCTGGAAGACCATCGCGATGTCGCGGTCGCGCGGGCTCACGTCGTTGACGACGCGGCCGTCGATCGCGATCGTGCCCTCGCTGATCTCCTCGAGGCCCGCGACCATGCGCAGGACCGTCGTCTTGCCGCAGCCGGACGGCCCCACGAGCACGACGAGCTGGCCGTCCCCGACCTCCAGGTCGAACGACGAGACGGCCTCCGTTCCGTCGCGGTAGACCTTGCGCACGCCGTCGAAGACGATCGGGGCCATCAGGCGCCTCGCGGCCCGTCGTACAGGGCCGGGCGCCGGAGACGAAGCGCGGGCTCCTGGGTCCGTTCGCGCTCGATCACCGCGAGGTCGATCGTCGCCCGGAGGACCGTCTCCTCGGTTCCGGCGGAGGCGAGCACCTCGCCGCGTGGGTCGGCGATCAGCGAGCCGCCGCAGAAGCCGTTGCCCGCGAGGTTCGAGGCGACGGCGAACACCTGGTTGTCCTGCGCGCGGGCGCGGGTCCGGAGCGTCAGCAGGTGCTCGAAGCCGAACGGCACGGCGGAAGGGATCGCGAGGATCTGTGCCCCCTTGAGCGCCAGGGTGGTGGCGATCTCGGGAAACGCGTGCTCGAAGCAGATCATCAGACCGACCCGCCCCGACGGCGTGGGCCACGTGTCGAGCTCGTCGCCTGCGGCGAAGCGGGCCTGCTCGGGCGGGAACAAGTGCGACTTCCGGTAGCTGGCCGCGGTCCCGTCGGGCGTGACGAGGACGGCCGTGTCGTACAGCTTTCCGTCGGCCTGCTCGAGGATCCCGGTCACGATCGTCGCACCGGTCTCCGACGCGACGTCGCGGAGGAGCGCGACGGTCGGGCCGTCGAGCGGCTCCGCGAGCTCCCGGCCGCGGAGGTCGATCTCGTCGAGGTCGTACCCGCTCGTGACGAGCTCGGGTGCGACGACGAGCGCGCCCTCGGACGCGTGGCGGGACAAGGCGTCCTCGAGGCGGCTCCGGTTCAGGTCGAGCGCGCCGGGCTCGGCCGCGAGCTGGAGCGCAACGAGGTCGATTCGCTCCGTCATCCCTTCACGCCTCCGGCGAACAGGCCGCGCACGTAGTAGCGGTTCAGCAGGGCGAAGAGCAGGAGGGGCGGGAGTATGGCGAGGATCGCGCCCGCCGAGACGACGTCCTCCTGCGCGAGGTGCGGCGACTGGAGGTTCGCGAGCCCCACGGTGATCGGCTGGTGGTCCCGCTCGAGCAGCGTGAGCGCGAGGAGCAGGTCGTTCCAGACGAAGATCAGGTCGATGATCGCGAACGAGACGATCCCCGGGAGCGCGAGCGGGACCGCGATCCGACGGAACAGCTGCATGTGCGTGGCCCCGTCGACCCGCGCCGCCTCGAACAGCTCGTCGGGGATGTCCGCGATGAAGCTCGACATCATGAACACGGCCCAGCCCGCTCCGAAGGCGGTGTGGACGAGCGCGATCCCGAGGTACTGCCGACCGCCGTGCGCGAGCCCGAGCGTCTGGAACCACGGCAGGAGCGGGATCAGGATGATCTGGACGGGCACGATCATCGTCGTGATCAGCAGGAAGTACGTGAGCCGCCGGAACCGGAAATGCAGCCGCGCGAACGCATACGACGCGAGCGCGCCGACGGTGACCGTCAGCCCGACCGAGAGCAGGGTGATCACGAGGCTGTTGACGATGTACGACGAGACGCCCTGGTGCCACGCGTTGACGAAGTTCCGGTAGGTGAGCTCGCCCAGATCCGCGTTCCACCACCCCGCGCGGCTCTGGTCGAGCGGGAGGACGGAGATCATCGTCACGGTGGCGACGGGCACGAGCCACACGACGGCAAGGCCCGTCAGCCCGCCGTACAGGGCAATCGCCTTCCCGCGGTTCGGGATCATCGCCGCGACCCCGATCGCGTCAGCTGCCGGAGATACGGGTACGCGCCGAGGACGAGCGTGGCGGAGAGCAGCACCGCGATCGCCGCGGCGAGGCCCGCCGACGGCGTGTCGAGGAACGCGAACGCGTCCTGCCAGAGGAGGAGGGCGAGCACCATCGTGTCCTGCACGGGCCCGCCCTGCGTCATCACGAACACGATGTCGAACACGCGGAGGGCGAAGATCACGCTCACCACGACCACGACGATCAGCGGCCGTCGCAACGCGGGCAGCAGCACGTAGCGGACGATCTGCGAGACACGAGCGCCGTCGACCCGCGCGGCCTCGACGAGCTCCTGCGAGACCGACGCCAGGCCGGCGGTGAACGTGATCACGCCGAACCCCGCGAACGCCCAGAAGGCGGCGACGACGAGCGAGAGGTTGACGAGCCTGAGCTCGATCCCCCCGACGTGGATCGAGCCGAGGTCGGAGAGCCAGAGGTGCGTGTCACCCAGCCCCAGCAGCCCGGTGACGGCATTCAGGAGGCCGATGCTCGGATCGGGGTTGTAGATGAACGACCAGATCACGCCCGCAGCGGTCAGCGAGATCGTCATCGGCAGGATGAAGACGCTGCGGTACAGGCCCGCACCGCGTCCGGCGTACCAGATGAGGATCGAGACGAGCAGCGCAAAGCCCGTCACGAGCGCGGGGAAGACGACGAGCCAGATCGCGGTGTTGACCGCCGCGCTCCAGAAGTCGGGGTCGCTCAGCGCGTCCTGGTAGTTCCCGAGCCCGACGAAGTCCCACGAGTCCGGCTCGGTCAGGCGCCACGGCTGGAGCAGGCCCCAGCTGAAGAAGCTCGAGAGGATCGTGCTCACCGCCGGCCAGAGGTAGAAGAGCGCGAAGATCGCGGTCAGCGGCAGGACGAACAGATACGCGGCGAGGTCGCGTCCGCCGACGACTCGGCGCCGTCGGCTGCCGGCACGCGCAGGGGCGACCCGGGTCGCCGTCGTCTCTCGCATCGCGCTCCGCATCGTGTCAGCGACGGGGGCCGGGCGCCTCGCCCTCGCGCCCGGCCCCCTGGGTGACCGTCTCCCTGCCTACTTCGACCGCGTGTCGACGCGCGTCATCGTCGAGATGAACTTGCCGACGTCGTGGTCGCGGACGAGCTCTGCCAGCGCCTGCTTGTACCGCACCTGGATCGATCCGCCGATCCAGTCGTCGAGGTCGTACCCCGCGGCGACCGTCGGGTTCTTCGGCCACTGCGCCGCGGCCTTGCGGTCGTTCACGTTCGGATAGACCCTGAGCGGCACCTTGGCGTTCGGCGCGATGTAGCCGCCGCGCCTCGCCCAGATCGACTGCGCGGGGGCCGACCCGAGGTAGCCGAGGAACGCCATCGTCGCCTCGGGGTTGTCGGTGTCCTTCGCGCCGGCGAACAGGTCGCCGCTGACGAACTGCGCCGTCGGCGCGGAGGCCCGGTACTTCGGCATCAGGAAGAACGTGAAGTCACGGCCGGGCTTCAGCTTCTTGTCGCACTGCCCGGGCGCAACGAGGTTGATGAAGGCGCCCTGGTTGTCGAACACAGCCTTGCCGGTGGCCCAGCCGCAGGCCTCGTCGATGAACGCGGTCGCGAGCGCATTGCTCGGCCAGTAGTTCTCGATCATGCCGTTCAGCACCGTGAACGCCCGGACGATGCGCTTGTCGTCCCACGGGATCGTGCCGCGGGCGAGCGCGTTGAAGGCGGCCGGACCGGCGACGCGGAGGATGATCGGGTCGACCCACTGTGTCAGCGGCCAGCCGTCCTTGCCGCCCACGAGGAACGGGGTCTTCCCATCCGACTTGACCTTCTTGAGCGCCGCGTTGAACTGGCCCCAGGTCTTCGGCACCTTGATCCCGAGCTGCTTCAGCTGTGACGGCTTGTACCAGATCAGCGCGTTGACGTTGCCCTTGAAGAAGACGGCGTCCGTGTGGCCGTCCGAGCCCTGTGCGATCGCCCGGAGCGACGTGTTGTATTCGCCCTTCTTGACCCAGGTGTTCCAGAGCGAGTCGAGGTTCATGAGGAGCCCCTGGCTCGAGAACGCGCGCACGATGCCGGGGAGGGCGACGGTGACGTCCGGAGGCGAGCCCGCGGCGAACTGCTGCGTGAGCATGGCCTGGGTCTGGTCGAACGGAACCTGCTCGACCTTCACGTCGACGTTCGGATACGCCTTCTTGAAGCCGTTGACGACCGCCTGGAACGCCTCGCCCTCCGAGCCGGTCCAGTTGCTGACCACGCGCAGGCTGCCGGAGACCTCGGCGCGGTTGGTGTGGCGGTCGACGCCCGCGGTGGCGACCGCGGCAAAGAGGAGGAGCGCGAGTCCGGCGGCTCCGAGCAGGAGACGCTTGGGGTGGCTGCTCATTGATCCCTCCCGGCCGGGCGGCTCGCAGAGAGCCGCGTCGCGGCCTTTTGCTATTGATGAGTGTCAAATACTTCCAGCCGCCGGAGAGGCTGTCAAGCGGACGACGTGAGGGCGGCGTCACCGGCCCCGTCGCCCGGCACGACGGGAAGCCCGGTGATCGCCGCGATGAGCTCCGCTGCGCGTGAGGCGGCGACCGCGGGGCGGAGCCGGCCGGTGAGCACCGCCTCGAGCATCGCCTGGAGCTGCGCGGAGACGTGGGCGTACGCCGGGATCGCGGGTCGCACGACCGCCCGGTCGAGCATCGCGGCGCTCGCCGAGAGGAGCTCGGACTCTCCCGCGACGAGCTCGACCGCGGGGCGGCTCGAGGGGACCTGCGCCGTCTCGCGGGACATCTGGGCGAGCGAGGCCGGCGCGACCAGGCGCTTCAACAGACGTACCGCGAGCTCCGGTTGCGCTGCCTGACGGAAGACCGCGTAGACCATGCCGCCGGCGAGGGTGGCGACGCGCCCGTTCCGTCCGGCCGGCATCGGCGCGAACCCGAACGTCTGCCAGAGCTCGGCGAGCGGGACGCCTGCAGCATCGGCGAGGAGACGCGCCTCGTAGCTCCCTCCGAACGACATCGCTGCGCTTCCCTGGGCGAGCAGCCGGACCGGCCGGTCCCACTCGAGCGCGACCGCGTCGGCCGGTGCCAGGCCGTCCACCACCAGCTGACGCAGGCCCTTGAGCGTGGCCACGGTGGCGGGGGTGTCGAGCGTCACCCCACCCGGCCCGAGCACCTCCACGTCGTTCGCCGCGAGCAGGGCAAGGAGGCAGTAGGCGGTCGTCTCCCCGCCGCGTGAGCCGCCGGGGAACACCACGGGATGCTCGATGCCCGCTGCCTCGAGCGCCCGCGCAGTGGAGACGAACTCACGCCACGTGGCGGGCGGCTCGCGGCCGACGCGCGAGAGCGCATCGCGGCGGTACCAGAGCCCTGCGACGTCGGCCTCCGCCTGGATGGCGACCGTCTCGTGCCCGACGCGGTTCGCCGAGACGAACGGCTCGAGGAAGTCCCGGGCGTACTCGCCCTCCACCCAGTCGCGGTCGAGCTCGTCGACGGGCCAGAGAAAGCGCGCCGCGGCGAACTCCGGCACCCACACGGAGTCGAGCACGGCAAGGTCAGGGGCCCGGCCCTCGGCGACCGAGCGGGTGAGCGTCTGATGCAAGTCGGGCAGCGCGATCGTCGCGAGGTTCACGCGGACCTCGCCCGCGGCCTCTTCGATTTGCCGCTGCCAGGTTCCCTCGGGCACGACGACGCGCACCTCGGGCCCGTCGACCTGGCGCCGCGCCCAGTGCGGATTGACGAACGAGCCGCGCTTGCGCCGGCGCAGGATCACGCCCTCGTCCGCGAGCTCCGACAGCGCTCTCGTGACCGGGGTCCGGCTGATCCCGTAGAGCGCGCACAGCTCGTGCTCGGTGGGCAGGCGCGTGTCGGGGCCGTACCGCCCGCTGAGGATGTCCTCGAGCAGCAGGGTCTTCAGCTGGAAGTAGATGGGGATGGGACGACTCGGATCGATGATCCCGGTCACGCCGCCGATTATCGTCCCCGCCGCGCCGCGCGCCCTCGCTTGTACCCTCTGCCGCATGGCTCGGCGACGGCTGACGCTGTCCTCGCGCGTGGCGCGCGTCGCCGGCCCGGTGCTCGTCGTCCTCGCGCTGGTCTCCATCGTCGGGATCGCCGCGCGGGGCTCGACCACCGAGGCGTCGAGCGGGTCGAGCCCTCCTGCCGATGCGCTGCTCGACATCGTCTTCAGCCTGGCGATCGTGCTTCTCGTCGCCTGGGTCGCGATCGCCGTGTACTCGGTCGTGCGCTGGCGCGAGCACGAGTTCACGGCGCCTCGCCGGCGGAACGACCTGCGCGCGATCGCGGTCCTGCTCGCGTTCGGCTTCGCCCTCGCGCTGTACGTCCGCCAGCACGGATGGCATTTTGCGTTCCAGCCGCAGCAGACACCGCTCGACCGCGGGGACGCCATCCCGCCGCCGCCTGGGCTCGGCGACGGCGCCGACCCGACCTACCAGTTCCAGTTCGCCTGGCTTCCGCTCGTCGCGGCGCTCTTCCTCGGGAGCCTCGGCGTCGCCGCGTTCGTCCTCGCGGGCCGCCGCGCCGGACCGTCGGCGAAGGCCGAGCTCGCCGCCGAGCTCGCGCTCTCGCTCGACCTGTCGCTCGATGACCTTCGTGCGGAGGCCGATCCGCGCCGCGCGGTGATCGCGGCCTACGCTCGGCTCGAGCGGGTGCTGGGGGCCCACGGCGAGCCGCGGCAGGATGCCGACACGCCGGAGGAGCATCTCGCGCGTGTCCTCGGGCACCTCGACGTCGACCGCCGCGCCGTCCGCCGCCTGGTCGACCTGTTCGTGCGGGCGAAGTTCTCCCAGCACGAGGTCGACGCGGGGATGAAGGACGAGGCCATCGCTGCGCTCGAGCACGTGCGCGACGAGCTCCGGGCCGCCGCGGCGGAGACGGGCGTGGACGTGCCCGGGGTGCCTGCGTGAGGCGCGCCGTCGTGCGGGGAGTGCGGCTCCTCGTCCTGCCGACGGTCGTGGTTCTCGGCGTCGCCGTCTTCGCGTCGGGCAGGCTCGGGCCGGGCGTTCGCATCTACGCGCTGATCGTGTGCGCTGTCGTGCTGGCGCTCGCGGTGGGCAGCCTGCGCGAGGCGTTCCCGCAGACACCGCGTCACCGCTCACGCCGCATGGGACGCAGCCGGCGCGCCGATCCACCGCGGGCCCTCGCGCAGCTCGAGAACGAGCTGACGATGAGCATCGGAGACGCGCTCGATTTCCATTACCGCCTCCGGCCGCACCTCCGCGTCGTCGCTGCGGGGCTCCTGGAAGGACGGCACGGTGTCGCGCTCGACGAGGAGCCGGATCGTGCTCGGCACCTGCTCGGCGACGAGACCTGGCAGCTCGTGCGCCCGGATCGGCCGGTCCCTGCCGACCGGCACGGGCCTGGGCTCTCCGCAGATGCGCTCGAGCACGTGGTGGTCGCGCTGGAGCGGTTGTAGGTGCCGCTCGAGCTCGATCGTGTCCGGGAGCTCGCGGGCCTCGTGCTCGACGAGGTGGAGCGCGCCGTCGTGGGGAAGCGCGACGCACTCGAGCTGACGCTGCTCGGGCTCCTCGCGGAGGGCCACGTACTGCTCGAGGACTACCCGGGGCTCGCGAAGACGCTTGCCGCGCGCTCGTTCGCCCAGACCCTGAGCATGGAGTTCACGCGGATCCAGTTCACGCCCGACCTGATGCCCTCCGACGTCACCGGCTCGTCGATCTGGAACCAGCGTGACGGCGACTTCGAGTTCCGCCCCGGGCCGATCTTCACGAACCTCCTGCTGGCCGACGAGATCAATCGCGCCCCGCCGAAGACCCAGGCGGCGCTCCTGGAGGGCATGCAGGAGCGGCAGGTGACGATCGAGGGAGCGACGTACCGCCTCGGGGCGCCGTTCCTCGTGATCGCGACCCAGAACCCGATCGAGTACGAGGGCACCTATCCGTTGCCGGAGGCGCAGCTCGACCGCTTCCTGCTGCGCACGGCATTCGGGTACCCGGCGCGCGACGACGAGGTCGAAGTGCTCGGCCGCCGCGTCGAGCGTCGGACGGACGAGGTGGAGCTGAGCTCGGTGGTCGACCGCGAGACGTTCCTCGAGATGCAGCGCACGCTCGAGCAGGTCCACGTCGCCGAGAGCGTCCGCGGGTATTGCGTCGACGTCGCCGCGGCGACCCGGGAGTCGCAGAGCATCGCCGTCGGCGCGAGCCCGCGCGGCAGCCTCGCGCTGATGAAGCTCGCGCGCTGCAGGGCCGCGCTGTCCGGGCGTGACTTCGTCGTGCCGGACGACGTCAAGGCTGTGGCGGCGCCCGCGCTCGCCCATCGGCTGGTCTTGCGCCCGGAGCTGTGGGTGCGGCGTGTCTCGGCCGAGGACGTCGTCCGCGAGTTGCTCGCCGATGTCCCGACGCCGCGCGCCGAGGACATCTCCGCCGCGCGGTGACGCGTCGAGGCACCGCGCGCGTCGAGGGGTACGCCCTCCTCGCCGCGCTCTTGCTGGTCGCCGCGCTCGCGCTACGCCGACCGGAGCTCGCGATCGCCGCGGCGCCGTTCGCCCTCGTCCTCGCCGCAGGAACGACCCTCACGCGCGACCCGCGCCTGCAGGCCGCGCTCCTGCCTGCGGCGAGCCGCACGCTCGAGGGCGATCCCGTCGAGGCAGCGCTCACGCTCGAATCCTCGGTCCCCGTCGGTCGCCTCGAAGTCTTCCTCGAGCTGCCCGCCGGCGTCGAGGTGGCCGAGGGCAGCCCCGCGTTCGCGCTGAGCCTCGCTCCCGGCGAGGAGCAGGAGATCCCGCTCCTGCTCCGCTGCACGCGCTGGGGCGTGTTCGACGTCGGGAAGGTCGAGCTGCGAGCGACCGACCTCCTGCGGTTCGTCACCTGGGAACGGCGGCTGAGCGAGCCGCGGACGCTGAAGGCTTACCCGCGGCTCGAGCAAACCCGCCACGTCGTCTCCGCGCTCGAGACGCAGGTGTACGCGGGGAACGAGGTGGCCCGGCATCCCGGCGACGGGATCGAGTACGCGGACCTCCGCGACTTCGTCCCGGGCGACCGCGTGCGCTCGATCAACTGGCGCGCCTCGGCGCGGCGGCAGGGGCTGATCGTGAACGAGCGACACCCGGAGCGGAACACCGACGTCGTGATCCTGGTCGACAGCTTCGTCGATCTCGGCGCCGACCAGCGCAGCACGCTCGACGACACCGTTCGCGCCGCCGCCGCGCTCGCCTCGCGGTACCTCGAGCGGCGCGATCGCGTCGGCCTCGTCGGCTACGGCGGGATCCTGCGCTGGCTCAGGCCCGGGATGGGCGCCGCGCAGCGGTACCGGCTCATCGAGACCCTGTTGGAGACCGGGGTGGAGCCGACGTTCACCTGGCGGGACGCGAACCTGATTCCCGCCCGGATCCTCGCGCCGAAGGCGCTGGTCGTCGCGCTGACCTCGCTCGTCGACCCGCGCTTCGTGACGATGCTGGAGGATCTCCGCGCCCGCCGCTTCGATCTCGTCGTCGTCGAGATTGAACCGTCCGGGCTCGTCCGGCCAGGCCCGGGGCGGACTGCGGCGCTCGCCCACCGCCTCTGGCTCCTCGAGCGCGACGTCCTGCGGATGCGGCTCGCCGGCGCGGGAATCGCCGTCGGGCGCTGGGGCGACGAGACGTCGCTCGAAGAAGCGCTGGAGGAGGTGAGGACATTCCGGCGCTACGCCAGGCGGGCACGCGTCTAGCGGCCGCGGCCGGCTCGGTTGCGTGCGCCGCCGCGCTGGCGGTCGTGCCGCTTGCGCGTGCCGGGAGCGGCGTCGCCCATGCCGAGCTGCGCATCGCGGTGGTCGCCGTCGCCGGGCTCGTCGTGATCCTCGCGCTCGGCCTGCCGTCGTTCGTCCCGGCTCCGTTCGTCGTCATTGCAGGGCTCTACGGGGCGCAGCTCACCGTGGACGACGTCCCGCTCGACGTCGCGGCGCCCGCATTCGCCGCCGGCCTCGTCGTGGGGGTCGAGCTCGCGTACTGGTCGCTCGACCTGCGCGACCGCGTGAAGGGAGCGCCCGGCGACGAGCTGCGCCGACTCGCCTACGTGGCGGCGCTCGGCGTGCTGGCACTGGTGGTCTCGGCCGTGCTTCTGGCCCTGGTGGACGCGATCAGCGCGCGTGGGCTGGGCGTCGACGTCCTCGGCGCCGTCGCGGCCGCCTGCGCGCTCCTCGCCGTGGTGCTGTTCGCCCGCGGCCGCGGGCCGACGGAGGACTAGCACGCGGCACCCCAGCTCGAGGTGGGCGACTGACTCGTTTGTGTTGAATCAACACAAATGAGTCAGGCGCGCCGGTTTGCGCGGCGCAGGGCTTCGAGGCGCCGCCGGTCCTGCTTCGTCGGTCGCGCGCCGAGATCCGCCCCGAGCGGGCGCGCGAAGCGCCGGTCGGCGGCGCGTTGCTCGCGGCGCGCGATCGAGTCCGGTGTCTCCTCGTAGAGCGACTGGGCGACCGAGGCGGGCCCGCGCCGCTCCGCGACGGCCACGACGACGACCTCCCGTCGCGTATCTCCGATCGTCACGTCGAGCGTGTCGCCGGGCCGGACGTCCTTCGCAGGCTTCACGCGGGCGCCGTTGAGGTGCACGCGCCCTCCGGCGACCGCATCGGTCGCCGCGGTGCGCGTCTTGTAGAAGCGCGCCGCCCACAGCCACCGGTCGATGCGGGCTTCCTCCACGGGGTATGGCCTCAGGCGCGGTCGAAGGCGAGCGTGACGGTGCAGCCCGCGCCGCCCTCGCAGCCGTCCGTGCAGCAGCGAACGTCGGTGGCCGTGATACCGCGGACGCCGCGCTCGACGAGCGCCGCCCACATACCGCGGTCGATCTCCGCCGCCTCCGGATGGTCGCGGACGAGCGGGCGCATCGGGCAGTCGGGCGTGGTGATCTCCGCGCCGTCGGGGCCGGCCTTGGCGAGGGTGACCGGGAACCCGAGCGAGCGCAGGCTCCCGCAGACCGCCTCGAGGCCCCGTCGCAGGTCGGTCGACGGGCGAAGCGCCGTCGCGGCCGCGATCTCGTGGCCGTATCCTTCCCCGACGCGCCGCAGCGCCGCGTCCTTGCCGCGCGCGGGAAGCTCGTGAAGCAGACGCCCCACGATCGACGCGAGCCGTCGCGGCGGGAACTCGAGCGGGCGACGCTCCGGCGTCGGCGCGTAGAGCTTCGCCGGCCGGCCGGCGCCGGGGCCGGTGCGGCCGTTCGTCCGTGCGAAGCGGATCTCCAGGAGGCCCGCCCCGAGTAGCCGCTCGAGTCGGCTCCGCGCGACCGTGCGGTGAATGTGAAGCGCCGCGGCTGCGTCGTCGGCAGTGACCGGCGCAGGAGTACTGCGCACGAACCGCAGCGTCTCGCGGAGTCCGGCATCGCCGACGGCGTCGAACTGCTCCATGCGACTGATGCTACGTGTCCCGCCGTCGTCTGTATAGACTCGCATTATGTTTTTACAGTCCGCACGCCGAGAAGGTCGGTAATGCTGGGACGCCTCCTGCACGGCCTGCCGGGTCATCCGCTCCATCCGCCGTTGACAGACGCGACGATCGGCATGCTCGTGCTGGCGGCCGCGCTCTCGGTGATCGGGGCGATCGGCTGGATCGAGGAGGCCGCGGGCAAGGGCGCGTGGCTCGCGCTCGTGGGCGGGCTGATCGTGGCGGCGCCGACCGCGGTCACGGGGTTCGCGGACTGGCTGACGATCGAATGGGGGTCGGCGACCTGGAGGACGGCGACGCTCCACCTGAGCGCGATGGTCACGGCCGTCTGCCTGTTCGGCGTCGCGACATGGCTGCAATGGGACGGTTACCAGGACGGCACTGTCACGACCGGCGGGCTCGTCTTCGCCCTGCTCGGCCTCGGCGCCCTGACGACGGGCGGCTGGTTGGGCGGCGCGATCGTGTTCGTCCACGGAATGCGGGTCGTGGCGGAGCGACGGACGCCGGAGGACGAGCGATTGCGCCGCGAGCGTGGCGCGGCCTAGTGGTCCCGCTGATCACGAACGAACGTACCGACACGTCCACCACGCGAAGGAGGTTGGGACGATGGCATGGGCAGCACTGATCCTGTGGGTCGTGACGGCGCTCGGAGGCTTCTACCTCCTCGTTACGTGGCTCCGGCACGGTGGGATGCAGCAGGCCGACAGGCCCGGCCGGCGCATCAAGCCGCCGCTGATCCTCGGGCACTTCGCGCTCGCCGCGACCGGGCTCGTCCTCTGGATCATCTACGTCGCGTCCGACTCGGACGCGCTCGCGTGGATCGCGTTTGTCCTCCTGCTCGTCGTGGCGCTGCTCGGCTTCACGATGCTGGCCGCCTGGCTCGCGCAGCGCGGTGGCGCGGCTGCGGCCGAGACCGCCGACGCGGCGGAGCGGAACTTCCCGCAGGCGGTCGTCGGGCTCCACGGCGTGCTCGCCGCGACGACGCTCGTGCTCGTGTTCCTTGCCACGATCGGCGTCGGTGACTGAGCCGACGGGACAACGCTTGTGGTGAATCACCACAAGCGTTGTCAAGCGCGCGCCGACCGGCATCCAGTCTCGCCTGCCGCTCGTATGGACGGTCATCGGAGCCCGGACCGGTAACACTGGCCGGGTAGCTCGAGAAAGGGGCCGGACATGCGCCGCACGCTGCTGCTCGCGGTGACCGTTGCCGTGGTCGCCGTTCCCGCCGCCTTCGCGAAGGCGGCGTTCCCGGAGACGATCGCGCTGCCGAACGGCTGGCAGCCCGAGGGCATCGCGATCGGCCGGGGCACGACCTTCTACGTCGGCTCGATCCCCACCGGCGCCGTCTACCGGGGCGACCTCCGCACCGGCAAGGGCGCGCCGTTCGTCCAGGGCGCGACCGGTCGCGCCGCGGTCGGCGTCGACTTCGACCGTGGACTGCTGTTCGTCGCAGGGGGCCCGACCGGCAAGGGCTTCGTCTACGACGCGCGGAACGGCGCGCTCGTGCGTGAGCTGCAGCTCGCGACGGGCGGCGGTGCGACCTTCGTCAACGACGTCGTCGTGACGAAGCGGGCCGCGTGGTTCACCGACTCGAACCGGGCAGTCCTGTACAGGCTCCCGCTCACGAAGAACGGCCGGCCCGCGGCCGCCGCGCAGGCGGTTGCGCTGACCGGTGACTTCCAGCTCGCGCCGGGCTTCAACCTGAACGGGATCGACGCGACCCCGAACGGCAAGACGCTCGTCACGGTGCAGAGCGGGACCGGGAAGCTGTTCACCGTCACGCCGGCAGGCGTCACGACGGAGATCGACCTCGGGGGCCAGACCGTCCAGAACGGCGACGGCATCCTCCTCCAGGGCCGCACGCTCTACGTCGTCCGCAACCAGAACAACCAGATCGCGGTCGTCGCGCTCGGGAAGGCGCTGACCACGGGCACGATCGCGCGGACGATCACCAACCCGGGCTTCGACGTCCCGACGACGATCGATCGCTTCGGCTCGACGCTCTACGCGGTCAACGCACGGTTCGCAACGCCGCCGACGCCGACGACGCCGTACACCGTGGTGCGGGTGGGGCGCTGACGGGCGGGGCGAGGGCTACTCGTACCGCAGTGCCTCGGCCGGCGGGACCCGCGACGCGCGGATCGCCGGCGCGAGCGTCGCGAGCAGGGCCACGGCGTAGACGACGACGAAGATCAGGACGAGGTCGGCCCAGGGCACGACCATCTGGAGGTTCGCCCAGCTCGGCTGCTTCCGCGAGTCGTCGATGATGTTCCAACCGAGCAGCAACCCGAGCCCCGTGCCGACCACGATCGCGGTCAGCGCGACGAACGAGGACTCGAGCAGGAACACGAGCTGAATCATGGTGCGGCGGTACCCGATCGCGCGCATCACGCCGATCTGCTGGCGCCGCTCGACGACCGCGCGCGCGCTGATCACTCCGAGCGCGGCGACTCCGACGACGAGGCCGAGTGCCATGAAGCCCTGGATCAGCCGGTTGAACGTCCTGTTGGCGGCGACCGACTCGTCCACGACCTTCTGGATGGAGTCCGCCTCGAGCCCGTTCGAGACGAACGCCGCCTCGAGGCGCTTCGCCGCCTGGCCGGCGTCGATCCCGGGGGCGACCGTGAAGTAGTGGATCGTCGGGTCGGCCCTGCCCGGGAAGGCGGCGGCGAGCGTCGACTGCGACGCCGAGAGACCGCTCATCTCGAACGGCGCGGAGTCGGCGAGCACGCCGACGATCGTCAGCCGGGTCTTCCTGCCCGTCTGCTTGTCCATGACCTCGACGGGAACGGGAGCGAACGGCTTGCCGTCGTCCGCGTAGAAGCCGGTGATCTTGAAGTCCGACGGCATCGCGTTGAAGCCGAACTGGTCGCGCCGCTGCACCACGAGGCTGTCGACCACGGCCAGCCCGGGATGCTGCTGCAGCGCCGTCCAGACGTCGCGTGAGCTCGTGTAGCCGCGGGCGATCGACCCGAGCTCGAAGGTGGTGTGGGCGAGGAACGGGTGGTCGAGCCCGCGCACGAGGTATTCCTCGAACGGCCGCCTCGTCCCGAGCTGGCGCGCGTCGACCGCGAGGACCGACTGGCTGCCGATCACGGGGTAGTCGGACGCCCGCGCCCCGAGCCGATAGTCGACTGCCGCGCGGATGTCCTCTACCGACGCCCGCGCCGTGGTCCCGGCCCGGATGTCGAACCCGCCGCCGAAGGTGTCGACGTTGTTGAGCGCGGCCTGGAAGGACCCGCTCGACGTGGAGCCGGTCACGAGCGTGAAGACGACGAGCGTGAACATCGCGAGCGTCGTGCCGGTCCGGAAGCGGCTTCGGAGCGGGTAGGCCATCGACATCCGCAAGAGCGGGGCGAGGGCCCTGACGCGGCCGAAGACCGCCATCACGGCGCCGAGCAGCAGATCGGCGTTGTAGACGATCACCCAGACGGCGCCGACGACGATCATCAGCCCCGAGACGATCCACGTCGAGAAGTTCATCGAGAGCGGCCCGAAGACCGATTCCCAGGCGCCCCAGGGCAGCATCAGCACGACGACGATCAGGAGGCCCGCGACCGTGTACGCGATCCTCTCGGGGATCCCCGCGAGCCGTGCGAACGGGACGAGGCTGACGATCAGGAGGGACACGCCGAGCATCAGCGGCGTCGCGGCGTTCCCGGCCGTTAGCACGAGCAGGAGGCTGAACGCGACGCCGACCCCGCCCAGCACGATCCGGCGCCGGCGGCGTGTCACCGGCGGCTCCGGCAGGTTCCTGATCGCGGTCGCGATCGTCATCGTGCTCACCCGCCAGGCGGAGAAGGCGACGACGGCGAGCGTGAGCAGCACCCCGAGCGCGAACGCGATCAGGAGGCTCTGCCAGGTGAAGGCGAACTCGATCTGCAGGCCGGCGTCCTCGTTCTCCGCCCCGAACGCCTTCGCCATCACGTAGACCATCCCGAACGCGACGATCGCGCCCAGGACCGCCCCGACCGCGGCGGCGACGAGGTCGTAGGCCGCCCCCTCGAAGGTGAACATCTCGACGAGGTGCCCGCGGCGCGTCCCGACCGCCCGGGCGATCCCGAGCTCGCCGCGCCGCTCCGCTGCGAGCATCACGAAGATCAGGAAGATCAGCAGGATCCCCGCGGCGATCGAGAACGACCCGAATGTGGTGAAGAACGCCATGAACGCGCTCCCGGCCTCGTCCGCGCTCTCGATCGCGTCCTGCTTGACCGTCTTCACCTCGAGACCCCTCGCGGCCAACGTGGGCTCGAGCTTCCTCTCGACCGCGTCGGACAGCGCGACTGCGCTGCCGCCCGAGCCGCGGTTCGAGATCATCACGCCCAGCACCTCGTGGAAGTGCCCGTAGAGGATCTGTGCCTGGGAGAGGGGAAGGAGCAGCGCCGAGTCCGCGGTGGCGGCGCCCTTGAACTCGACGACGTCGCGCACCTTCAGGTAGGCGGCGTTGCCTGCGGGGTACGCGATCACCATGTCGCCCGGTCGCGCGTCGAGCTCCTCGGCGGCGTCGGCGTTCAGGTAGGTCTCGCCGGACGGCAGGTCGGCGAGCGAGAGCGTCTTGCCGTCCGAGCCCACGATCGGTGAGAAGCCGTCCATCGCGGCCGGATCCGCTGCGAAGAGCATCGCGTTCGGCTCGCTCTGGCCCGTTCGGGGAGCCTGCAGCGACGTGTTGTCGACGATCACGTTGACGACCCCGTCGGCGAGGCCCGGCCCGAGGGTCGACTCGATCCGTCGGGCGACCGTCTCCGGGAACCAGCGGATGCCGCTCGCGTCGCCCAGCTCACCCGGGATGTCGTCGACCGCGCCCTTTGCCGAGACGACCTCGTCCGACTCGCCGAGCGCCTGTGTCGCGGTCGTGCGGATCGTCTGGCTCATCGTGTCGCCCGTGACGAGCGCCGCCGCGACGATCGTCGTGCCGAGCATCAGCCCCAGCACGACGAGGGCCGTGCGCGCTCGCCGCCGGCCGAAGTTCCGTACCCCGAGCCGGACGAGCACGGGATTGCGCAGCGCCAGGACGAGGAGGATCCCGAAGGCGATCCCGAGCCCGACCGCGAGCACGGCGAGCAGGGTGTCGAGTGGGATCCCGAAGAGCTCGCTCACGGCGCCGCGACCAGCTCCGGGAGCTCGGCGTACGCGACCCGGTAGTGCTCGCGCCCGGGCGGCGAGAGGTACAGGGTTACGAACTCCTGCACGGCTCCGGCAGCCGCGGCGGCGCTCTCCGAGACCGCGTCCTCGCTCTCCCACAGACTCACGACCATTCCCTTGCCCTCGGGTGTGACGAGCAAGAGGATCCCCTCGAAGCCCGGGAGATCGCGCAACCCCGGCAGGAACTCCGCCGTGAAGCGCTCGACGACCTCGTCGACTTCCGTGCGCATCGTGTCGATCTCAAGCAGCGTGACCCGCGAGTACATGCGGCACCTCCAGCTGTTGCTCCTCGACGACCGTGCCGTCGAGCATCCGGACGATCCGGTCGGTCTGCCGGCCGACCGCGATGTCGTGGGTGACGATCAGGAAGCTCAGCCCGCGCTCGACGTTCAGCCGTCGCATCAAGGCGACGATCTCCTGCGCGTTCTCGGAGTCCAGATCGCCCGTGGGCTCGTCGGCCCACACGATCGCCGGGTCGTTGACGAGCGACCGCGCGATCGTCACTCGCTGGCGCTCCCCGCCCGAGAGCTCGTCCGGGACGTGCTCGGCCCGGTCGGCGATCCCGACGAGATCGAGCGCCTCGAGCGCCCGCCGGCGCGCGCTGCGGCCGTCGACGCGCGAGACGAGGAGCGGCAGCTCGACGTTCTCGACGGCGCTGAGCACCGGCATGAGGTTGTAGAACTGGAAGACGAAGCCCATGTGACGGGCCCGGTAGTCGGTGCGCTCGCGATCGGACATGTGCGCGAGCGACGTCCCGTCGATCACGACGTCGCCCTCGTCGACGGTGTCGAGGCCCGAGAGGCAGTTGAGCAGGGTGGTCTTCCCGCACCCGCTCGGGCCCATGATGGCCGCCATCTCGCCGCGCTCGAGGATCAGGTCGACTCCGCGCAGCGCCTCGACTCGGACCGCGCCGGTGTCGTAGGTCTTGACGATCGCCTTCGCCTCGACGATCGGCGGGCTTGCGCTCATGGCGGGCTCCTTCCCGCAACTCTCCTGTTGCCCCGAGTGTCGAACGCGTGCCGGCGCCGTCCATCGGCGCGGCCCCCGATCGCGGCTGTGGTGAACTACCGAATCAGACGCGCTCGGCGATCGGCACGTAGGGCCGTTCGGCCTCGCCGACATAGACCTGGCGCGGGCGCGAGATCTTCTGCTCGGGGTCGGCGAGCATCTCCTCCCACTGCGCGATCCAGCCGGGCAGCCGGCCGATCGCGAACAGGACCGTGAAGTAGTCGGTGGGGTAGCCCATCGCCTGGTAGATCAGGCCCGAATAGAAGTCGACGTTCGGGTAGAGCTTGCGCTGGACGAAGTACTCGTCCTCTAGCGCGATCCGCTCCAGCTCGATCGCGATCTCGAGCTTCGGGTTGAGACCCGTCTGCGCGAACACGTCGTCGGCCACCCGCTTGATCAGCTTCGCGCGGGGGTCGTAGCTCTTGTAGACGCGGTGTCCGAACCCCATCAGGCGGCCGTGTCCTGCCTTCACCTCCTCGATGAAGGCAGGCACGCGGCTCACGTCGCCGATCTCGTCGAGCATGCGGAGGACCGCCTCGTTCGCTCCGCCGTGGAGCGGGCCGTACAGCGCGGCGATCCCGGCGGAGACCGCCGAGAACGGATCGACGTGCGAGGAGCCGACCCCGCGGACGGCGCTCGTCGAGCAGTTCTGCTCGTGGTCGGCGTGCAGCACGAGGAGGATCTCGAGGGCGCGCTGGAGCACCGGGTTCGGCTCGTGCAGCCCGCCGATCTCGAACGTCATGTTGACGAAGTTGCCGATGTAGTCGAGGTCGTTTCGGGGCAGCACGTACGGGAGCCCGCGTGAGTGGCGGAACACGAGCGCGGCGATCGTCGGGAGCTTCGCGAGGAGCCGGACGCGCTGGAGCTTGCGGCCCTCGGAGTCCTCGATCTCCTTTGCGTCGGGGTAGAAGGTCGACAGCGCACCGACCGCGCCGAGCAGCATCCCCATCGGATGGGCGTCGTAGCGGAAGCCCTCGAGGAACTTCTGGACGTTCGTGTGGACGTACGTGTGGATCCGCACCTCCTCCTCGAAGGTCGCGAGCTCGTCCGCGGTGGGTAGCTCGCCCTCTAGGAGCAGGTACGCGGTCTCGAGGAACCCCGCCTCCTCGGCGAGCTGCTCGATCGGATAGCCGCGGTAGCGCAGGATCCCCGCGTCCCCGTCGATGTACGTGATCGTGCTCCGGCAGGAGGCCGTGTTGAGGTACGCCGGGTCGTAGGCCATCAGCCCACCGTCGCCCTCGCTCGCGCTGAGCTGGCGAAGGTCCGTGGCGCGGATCGTTCCGTCGACGATGGGCAGCGTGTACTCGCGCCCGGTGCGGTTGTCCGTGATCGTGAGCGTCTCGTCGGGCACCGCCCGTTCCCCTTTCCTCGAGTGCAGCGGGATGTCTCCCGATCAAACCATCTACCGTCCCCGCGGCAATGCGCCGCGTGCCGATCGAGGTGATTCCGCGCATCCCGGACCCGGTCCGGAAGGTTGCGCGCGGCACGGTCTGGACTGCCGGCCGCCTCACCGCGCGCTGGCGCGACCTTCCCGACTTCCTCGTGATCGGCGCGCAGAAGGCGGGCACGACGGCGCTCTACGCCTATCTCCGCTGGCACCCCGAGATCGGAGGGCCGTTCTGGAAGGAGGTCAGCTTCTTCGATCGCCACTGGGCGAGGGGAGAGGCGTGGTACCGCGGGCAGTTCCCCCTGCGGAGGCGCGGCAGGCTCGCCGGCGAGGCGAGCCCGAGCTACGTGTTCCATCCGCTCGCGCCCCAGCGGGTCGTCTCGCTCGTCCCCGACGTGAAGCTGATCGTGCTCCTGCGCGAGCCCGGCGAGCGCGCCTACTCCCACTACCAGCACGAGGTGGCGCTCGGTCGCGAGCCGCTCTCCTTCGAGGATGCGCTGGAGGCGGAGGACGAGCGCCTGCGCGGTGAGGTCGAGCGGCTGCACTCCGATCCGAAGGCGTTCAGCTTCGCCTGGTGGAACCACACCTACGTGTCCCGCGGGATGTACGCCGACCAGCTCGAGCGCTGGTTCGAGCACTTCCCGCGCGAACAGGTGCTCGCGCTGACGACGGAGGAGCTCGGCGAGCGGCCGGCGCAGACGTATGCCTCCGTCCTGTCCTTCCTCGACGCCGTGCCACACGCGCTCGACGCCTATCCACGGGTGTTCGACCGCGACTATCCGCCGATGCGCGACGAGACGCGCCGGGCGCTGACGGCTCGCTTCGCCGAGCCGAACCGGCGCCTCGAGGAGCTGCTCGGCCGCCCCCTCGGCTGGCCGGCTGCCTGACGTCGTCAGACGTCGCTCGACTGCGACCAGAGGTTGATGTCGCTCTCGGTCGCGAAGCGGTCGATCTCGGCCAGCTCGTCGTCGGTGAAATCCAGGCGGTCGAGCGCGCGGACGTTCTGCTCCAGCTGCTCCACGCTCGAGGCGCCGACGAGCGTGGAGGTCATCCGGGCGTCGCGGAGCGTCCAGGCGAGCGCCATGGCGGCGAGGGTCTGGCCGCGCGCCGCGGCGATCTCGCGGAGTCCCGCGACCTTCGCAAGGGTCTGCTCGTCGAGCTGCTCCGCGTCGAGGGAGAGGTCGCGTGCGATCCGCGAGCCCTCCGGGATCCCCTCGGCGTAGCGGTCGGTGAGGAGCCCCTGGGCCAGAGGGGAGAAGCCGATGCAGCCGGCGCCGAGCTCGTCGAGGACGTCGAGCAGGCCGTCCTCGATCCAGCGGTTGAGCATCGAGTACGACGGCTGGTGGATCAGGAGCGGCGTGCCCAGGCCCTCGAGGATCGCGGCCGCCTGCCGCGTGCGCTCGGGGGAGTACGACGAGATCCCGGCGTAGAGAGCCTTGCCCTGACGCACCGCCGTGTCCAGCGCGCCCATCGTCTCCTCGAGCGGCGTCTCCGGGTCGGCGCGGTGCGAGTAGAAGAGGTCCACGTAGTCGAGGCCCAGGCGCCGAAGGCTCTGGTCGAGGCTCGCGAGGAGGTACTTCCGCGAGCCCCACTCGCCGTACGGCCCCGGCCACATGTCGTAGCCGGCCTTCGTCGAGACGACGAGCTCGTCGCGGTACGGAGCGAGGTCCGTCGCCACGAGCCGGCCGAACGTCTCCTCCGCGGAGCCGTACGGCGGCCCGTAGTTGTTCGCGAGGTCGAAGTGCGTGATCCCGAGATCGAACGCCCTCCGGACGATCGCACGGCTCGTCTCGTAGGGGCGGTCGCCGCCGAAGTTGTTCCACAGGCCGAGCGAGACGGCGGGCAGGAGGAGGCCGCTCCGCCCGGTGCGCCGGTACGGCATGCGCTCGTAGCGCTCGGGGTCGGCGAGATACGTCATCGGGCCCATTCTGCTGACCGGGCGAGCTCCTCGAAGGGACGAAGCGCCTCGGGGTTCGCGAGCGCGTCCCGGCTCAGCGTGGTGTCGGCGGGCTCGCCGGAGAGGATCCGCTTGACGGGAACCTCGAGCACCTTCCCCGACAGCGTCCGTGGGATCGCGGGCACCGCGCGGATCTCGTCGGGGACGTGGCGTGGGGAGCAGTCCTCGCGGATCCGGGCGCGGATCTGCGACACCAGCGCCTCGTCGAGCTCGACGCCGTGCCGCAGGACGACGAACAGCGGCATGAAGCCTTGCGTCCCGGGGCGGGGAAGGTCGACCACGAGCGCGTCGACGACCTCGTCGACCGCCAGCGCCGCACGGTAGATCTCGGCGGTGCCCATGCGAACGCCCGCGCGGTTGATCGTCGCGTCGGAGCGGCCGGTGATGATCGCGGTGCCGCGGTCGGTCAGCTCGATCCAGTCGCCGTGGCGCCACACCCCGGGGTACGTCTCGAAGTAGCTCGCGCGATAGCGGGAGCCGTCCTCGTCGCCCCACAGACGCAGGGGCATCGAGGGCATCGGCTCGGTGATCACGAGCTCCCCGACCTCGCCCACCACGGGGATGCCGTCGGCGTTCCACGCCTCGACCTTCGCCCCGAGCGCGCGCGCCTGGAGCTCGCCGCGGTACACGGGGAGCGTCGGCACTCCGCCGACGAACGCGGTGCAGAGGTCGGTGCCGCCCGACGTCGAGAAGAGCCACACGTCCGGGCCGAGCCGGTCGTAGACCCAGTCGAAGCCGTCGGGCGAGAGGGGGGAGCCCGTCGAGCCGAGGGCGCGCAGCCGCGAGAGGTCGCGTCCGGCGCGCGGGTCGACGCCGTCCTTCATGCACGCGGCGATGTAGCTCGCCGAGGTGCCGAACGTCGTGATCTCCGCCTCCTCCGCGAGCCGCCAGAGGGCGCCGAGGTCGGGATAGCCGGGATTCCCGTCGTAGAGCACCACCGACGCCTCGGTCAGCAATCCCGCCACGACGAAGTTCCACATCATCCAGCCGGTGGTCGTGAACCAGAACAGCCGGTCGTCGGCCTGCAGGTCGACGTGGAGGCCGAGCTGCTTGAGCAGCTCGAGCAGGATGCCGCCGTGCCCGTGCACGATCGCCTTGGGAAGGCCGGTCGTGCCCGAGCTGTAGAGCACCCAGAGCGGGTGGTCGAAGGCGACCTGCTCGAGCTCGAGCGCGCCGGCGCCCTCCGCGAGGAAGTCCTCCCAGCGTGTCGCCGCGCGCAGGCGTCCCAGCTCGGGCTCGGCCTCGAGGTAGCCGAGCACGATCGTCCGCTCGAGGGTCGGCAGCGCGTCCTGGAGCCCTCGGACGACCTCGAGGCGATCGTGGTCGCGACCGCCGTACCGGTAGCCGTCGACGGCGAAGAGGACGCGCGGCTCGATCTGCGCGAACCGGTCGACGACGCTCCTGGCGCCGAAGTCCGGCGAGCAGCTCGACCAGATCGCGCCGATGCCCGCGCACGCGAGAAACGCCACGACCGCCTCGACGATGTTCGGCACGTAGGCGACCACGCGGTCGCCCGGCCCGACTCCGGACGCGCGCAGCGCCGCTGCGACGCGCCGCGTGTCCTCCTCGAGCTCGCCCCAGGAGGTCTCTGCGAGCGGACGGAGCTCCGAGGCGTGACGCACGGCGACCGCCCCGGGGTCGCGGTCGCGGAACACGTGCTCGGCGAAGTTCAGGCGCGCGCCCGAGAACCACTCTGCGCCCGGCATCGTCCGCGACCCGAGCACCCGCTCGTACGGCGCCGACGCGCGAACGCCGAAATGCTCCCAGATCGACCCCCAGAACTCCTCGAGGTTCTCGACCGACCAGCGCCACAGATCGTGGTAGCCGTCCGTCTCGATCCCGTGCTCGGCGAGCCGGCGCGCGTAGCGCGTCAACGTCGCTCGCTCGATACGAGCCTGGTCGGGAGCCCAGAGAACCGGAGGGACGGGGCGCACGCCGGGAGCGTACGCAGCCCGCAGCGCGTCAGCGCTGCCTGAAGGTGATGCGGCCGCGGGTCAGGTCGTACGGGGAGAGCTCGACCGTGACGCGGTCACCCGGGTTGATCCGGATGCGGTACCGGCGCATCTTGCCGGAGACGTAGCCGAGCGTCTCGTGGCCGTTGTCGAGAGCGATGCGGTACATGCCGCCCCGGAAGGCCTCCACGATCTCGCCCTGCATCTCGACCTTGCCGTCGTCCGCCACGCGTCTCCTGTGTCAGAGGGGCTGAAAAAGCCCGGGCGCGCCAAACGGCGCGCCCGGGCTACTGAAGCATCAGCCGGCGAGGACCACGTTGGTCGCCTGCGGACCCTTCTGGCCCTGCTCCGGCACGAACTCGACCTTCGCGCCCTCCTGGAGCGTCTTGAAGCCGTCGCCCGCGATGCCGCTGAAATGCACGAAGAGGTCCTTGCCGCCGTCGTCAGGGGTGATGAACCCATACCCCTTGGCGTCGTCGAACCACTTCACGGTTCCGGTTGCCATCTGATGAAACACCTCCTTGCCAAGTACTCACGAACGGGCAGGAAGGTGCAGAAAGCACGACCGGTACCGCGTCCTGGTTGATCGATCGGCACGGTAGCAGCGATCGGAATGAAAAGGGTGGACGGGATGGGCCCGAGGGCCCATCCCGTCGTTCCTACGCCGCGTCGGCCAGGTCCCGGCGCCGCTTGAGCGGCCGCGGGTCGTTGTCGAGCGCGTGCTGGAGCCGGATCAGCGCGGACTTCTCGAGCTGGCGGACCCGCTCGCGGGTCAGCTCGAGCTCACGGCCGATCTCCTCCAGCGTCAGGCTCTCCTTGCCTCCGAAGCCGAACCGCAGCTCGAGCACGCGGCGCTCGCGCTCCGGCAGCCCGGAGAGCGCCGAGCGGACGCGCTCGCGCTGGAACGTCTCGTCGGCTTCCTCGACAGGATCCGGCGCGGTCCGGTCGGCGAAGAGATCGCCGAGCTCGCCGTCGCCGTCCGAGCCGACGGCCTGGTTGAGCGAGACCGACGCCTCGACCGCGTCGAGCGCTTCCTGCACGTGGTGGAGCTTGAGCCCGGTGGCCTTCGCCAGCTCCTCGACGGTCGGCTGGCGGCCGAGGCTCACCTCGAGGCGCTGCCGGGCCCGGTTGAGCTTCTGCTGGCGCTCCTGCACGTGCACGGGCACGCGGATCGTGGCGGACTGGTTCGCGACCGACCGCTGGCACGCCTGGCGGATCCACCAGGTCGCGTACGTCGAGAACTTGAACCCCTTGCGGTAGTCGAACTTCTCGACCGCCCGGTTCAGGCCGATCACGCCGTCCTGGATCAGATCGAGGAACGGCACGCCGTGCCCGCGATAGCGCTTCGCGATCGAGACGACGAGGCGGAGGTTCGAGTTGATCATCCGCTCCTTGGCCGCCCGGTCGCCACGCTCGACGCGCTTCGCGAGCGCGATCTCGTCGGCGGCGGTGAGCAGCTGGTAGCGGCCGATCTCGGAAAGGAACAGGCCGAGCGAGTCGGTCGTCGCGGGGCCGGAGCCGGGGGTCAGGTCGAGCTCGAGCTCGTCCTCGTCGACGGGCAGCTCGACGCCACGCTCCGTCAGGAGCGTGCGAAAAGCGGTCACGGCCTCCTCGTCGAGCTCGTGCTCGAGCACGAGCGCGTCGAGCTCGTGGGCCTCGACCTTGCCGCGCTCCTCCGCCTCGGCGGCGAACGCGTCCAGTGCGGGAATCTCGATGATGCTGGTCTCCAAGTCTCCTCTTTCGTGTTCAGGCGCGCGACGCAGACGGCCCGCGCGTTCGTGTCATGTGTCCTGAGGTCGACGCCGCGCGCAGCAGCAGATGCTGTGCGCCTCGGCGCGCTCGCAATAGTGTGAACGGTCGCGGCCCCGGTGTCATTCCCTCCGGGCCGTTCCATACGAATTGTTTACGTTTGCGACCCTCCGGCGCAGCTATGCGGCCTCAGTTTACGTGGGGATCGTCCGGCAGGAGGGCGAGCACGGCCAGCCCGCCGCCGTTCCGGCGCAGCACCTCGGCCCAGAGCGTGTCCGGGGCGGTCGTGAACACGTCAGAGGCGCGCGCGGGGAGCACGACCCACGACTGCTCTTCGAGCTCCTCCTCGAGCTGGCCGGCGCCCCAACCGGCGTAGCCGGCGAAGACCCTCGCGTTCCGCAGCTCGCCCAGCTCGAGCTCGTCGTCGACGTCGCCCGGCAGGAACCCGATCGTGTCCAGCACGAGCGCGCCCGCCCGCTCGGGCTCGACGAAGTCCGCGAGCACGACGACGGCCTGCGGCTGGACGGGCCCGCCGACGTGCACGAATGCGCCGTCGCCGACCAGCGCCGCGACCGGCGGCACCGCGTCCGCGACGGTGATGCTCGAGATGCGGTTCAGCACGACCCCCATCGCGCCGTCGTCACCGTGCTCGCCGAGGAGCACGACCGTGCGCCGGAAGTTGGGGTCGTCGAGCGCGGGGCCCGCGACGAGGAGCTGACCGCGAAGAGAGCGCATCGCGGCATTGTCGCCCGCCCGGCTGCCCGAGCGGACGACAATGCGTGCGGAGACGTCGGCGCTACGCGCGGACGCGGATGCTGAAGACCTTGCTGATCGGCGCGCCGCTCTCGGAGAAGGCGTACACGCGGATCTTGTAGGTCCCCGTCTTGAGCAGGGTGCCGGTCAGGCGACCTGTGTCGTCGAGCTCGAGCCCCGGCGGGATCTTGCCCGCGATCGCGAACGTGGCGGTGCTCGAGTCCTTCCCGCTGACCGGGATCTTGGCCGAGTAGAGTCGGTTGAGATGCCCGAGGGGGAGGCCCTTGCCCTTCCGGAAGTCGAGCAGCGGCAGGATCGTGATGTTCCACTCGACGGACGCGTTCGCGCCGGTGCTGTCGGTGACCGTCACCGTGAACGGGTAGCGACCCGCCGTCGTGCCGGCTCCCGTGATCGCGCCTGTCGCCGGGTCGACGGTGAGGCCCGGGGGCACCGTGCCCTCCGTCGAGAACGTGTACGGCGCCCGCCCACCGATCGCCTTCACCCCCGTCCTCAGCGGGGCGCTGACCAGCTTCTTCGCGGTCAGCCCGGTCTCGGGGGGCGTCTTGTTGACGAGCGTCTGGAGCTCGAGCGGCGCAAGCACGAACAGCGAGAGATCCTTCGTGCCGCTGGCGGCGCCGGCGTTCGCCTGCACCTTGATCGGGAACGTGCCGCTCTGCGTCGGAGTCCCGGTGATCACGCCGTTCGCACCGAGGGTCAGCCCGGCGGGAAGCGTGCCGCCCGCGAGCGTCCAGGAGGTCACCGTCGCCCCCGTCGCGGTCAGGCCGGGCGACGTGTACGGCTGGTTGACGTTCGCGTCGGGGAGCGACGGCGTCGTCACCGCAACCGTCGGCGCCGGTGGTGGCGGGGCCGCCGTTCCCGGGTTGACGTTGATCGTGAACTGCTGGTCCGAGAAGATTCCAGGGCCCTTGCCGCCCGAGCCACAGGTGTACGAGACCGTGACGTAGAAGCTGTAGCTGCCGGCCTGGGTCGGCGCACCCCTCGTCACACCCTCGTCGGACGCGAGCGTGAGACCGGGAGGGAACGACCCCGAGCTGATCTGGAACGTGGGGCACGCGTCCCCCGGCTCCTTCAGCGTGAACTCCACGGAGTAGTTCTGGCCGACGGTTGCGGGCGGGCAGAGCTTTGCAGGGTCGCCGCTACAGGCGGCGTCCGCGAAATCGCCCGCGGACGCCACGGGGACGAGCGCCAGCGCCGTGAACCCTCCGAGCGCGGCAATGGTGAGAATGAGTGTGAGACGACGCATCAAGCTCCCTTCGGCGACGAATACCTGTTTCCTGGCCGAGCCTGTTCGGAGCGCCCGGCGAAAGACATGGCCGCAAAGCCGCGCGGCACGGTAGCAGCGTCCTTGAAAGATTCCGTAAGAAGTCGTCCGAGGCCTGCGCGCCGAGCGTGGCGGCGTAGGATCCGCGTGTGTCGCTGCGGTCGCGCGAGATCAGGCTTGCCGCCAGGCCGCGCGGCCTGCCCGTCGCCGGAGACTTCGAGCTCGCGGAGGTCGAGCTTCCCGACCCCGTGGACGGTCAGGTGCTCGTGCGAAACGCGTTCGTCTCGGTCGATCCGTACATGCGCGGCCGCATGAACGACGTCCGGTCGTACGTGCCGTCGTTCGCGCTGGGCGAGCCGCTGACCGGGGGCGCGGTCGGACAGGTCTTGGCCTCGGCGTCCGAGACCCTCCCCGAGGGCACCTGGGTCGTCCACGACCTCGGCTGGCGCGAGGCGGCTCTCGTCGACGCGGCGAGGGCTCGGCCGTTCGACGCCTCGGCGGCGCCGCTCTCGACAGCCCTCGGAGTGCTCGGCATGCCTGGGCTGACGGCGTTCGTCGGGATCGACGACATCGGCGGCGTGAAGGAGGGCGAGACGGTGCTCGTCTCGGGCGCCGCGGGCGCGGTCGGGAGCCTCGCCGGCCAGCTCGCCCGTCGGCGAGGCGCGCGCGTGATCGGCAGCGCCGGGAGCGCCGCGAAGCTCGCCTGGCTCGAGGAGCTCGGGTTCGACGAGACCTTCGACTACCACGAGGCTCGTCCGCGGAAGGCGCTTCGCGAGCTCGCGCCGGACGGGATCGACGTGTACTTCGACAACGTCGGCGGCGAGACGCTGGAGGCCGCGGTCGGCGCGCTCAACCGCTACGGTCGGATCGTCGCGTGTGGCTCGATCGCCGGGTACAACGCGACCGAGCCGCAGCCGGGGCCTCGCAACCTGTTCCTGGTCGTGACGAAGCGGCTGCGGATGCAGGGCTTCATCGTGTTCGACCACTTCGACAGGTGGGGCACCTTCCTGGCCGAGGTCGGCCCGCTCGTCGCCGACGGGACGATCGGCTACCGCGAGACGATCGTCGACGGGATCGAGCGCGCTCCCGAGGCGTTCCTCGCCCTGTTCGCCGGCGACAACGTCGGGAAGATGCTCGTCCGAGTAGGACCCGACTCTTGAGACGCCACCTCTGCAAGGTGCTCGGCCACAAGGTGCCGAAGACGCGCAGGTTCTTCCTCACCGAGCGCCGCGCCCGCTGCGCCCGCTGCGGCAAGCGCGTGCGCGTCAAACACGATTAGCCGGCAGAAACCTTCCGACTAGTCCGGCGAACCTTCCCACGGAGCCGCCGCGCGACCGCTGACATGGCTTGTGTTGATTCAACACAAGCCTTTGTCTACGCCCCCTCGAGCGCGGCACGGAGCGAGGCGACGTACTCGCCGAGCGCGCGCGGCCCCTCCTCCGCCACCTGCACCGCGCGTGAGCCGACCACGACGCCGTCGGTGAGCTCGGCGACGGCTGCCGCCTGCTCCGGAGTCGCGATCCCGAACCCGGCGTAGAGCGGGATGCCGTCGGCACGCGGTCTGGTGCGCTCGACGAGGCCCGCCAGCGCCGACGAGACCTCGTCGCGGGCGCCGGTCGTGCCGGTGAGCGTGACGAGGTACAGCCAGCCGTCCGTCGTCGAGGCGGCGAGGCGGATCCGCTCGTCGGTGGAGGTCGGGGCGACGAGGTGCACGCGCCGGAGCTCCGGCCGCTGTCCCGCGGGAACGTCCGAGACGATGAGGCTCGTCGCGCCGCGCTCCTCCGCGTCCGCCGCGAAGCGGTCCCAACCGTACGCCTCGAGGAGCGCCGCGTACGTCATCGGGACGATCGGCGTGTCGCCGACGAGCGAGCGCGTCTCGGCGAGGCAGTCGAGGCAGCGGGCCGTGCGCATCCCGCGGGCGAGCGCCCGCTCCGAGGCGCGCTGGATCACGGGCCCGTCGGCAAGCGGATCGGAGAAGGGAAAGCCGAGCTCGATCAGGTCCGCTCCCGCCTCGACGGCCGCCCGCGCGAGCTCCGGCGTCTCGGGCTCCGCCACGAGGTAGATGACGAGCGCCTTTCGCATCACGCGTCGTCTGGCACGTTCCGCCCGAGGGCGGAAAGTGCCTCTGCCAGATCCTTGTCGCCGCGGCCGGACAGGCAGACGGCCATGTACTCGGCGTCGAGGCGGTCGACGACGGCCAGCGCATGCGCGGACTCGAGCGCCGGGACGATTCCCTCGGTGCGGGAGAGACGCGCGAACGCCTCGAGCGCCTCCTCGTCCGTGCACGGGAGGTACGTCGCGCGGCCGGTGTCGCGCAGCCAGGCGTGCTCCGGGCCGACGCCGGGGTAGTCGAGCCCGGCCGAGATCGAGTGCGCGTCCGCGATCTGCCCGTCCTCGTCGGCGAGGATCGACGAGCGCGCGCCGTGCAGGACGCCGGCACGTCCGGTCCCGAGCGAGGCGGCGTCCGCGGCCTCCACGCCCACCAGTCGCACGTCGGCGTCGTCGAGGAATGCGGCGAACATCCCGATCGCGTTCGACCCGCCGCCGACGCAGGCGACGACCACCTCGGGCAGCGCACCTTCGGCCTCGAGCAGCTGCTCGCGCGCCTCCCGGCCGATCACCGACTGGAGCTCCCGGACGAGCTCCGGGTACGGCGCGGGGCCGACGCACGAGCCGATCACGTAGTGCGTCGACTCGACATTCGTGATCCAGTCGCGGATCGCCGCGCTCGTCGCCTCTTTCAGCGTCCGGGTGCCGAACTCGACCGGCTCGACGGTCGCGCCGAGCAGCTGCATCCGCTCGACGTTGGGCGCCTGGCGGCGCATGTCCTCCGAGCCCATGTAGACGACACACTCGAGGCCGAACCGCGCGCACGCGGTCGCGGTCGCGACGCCGTGCTGGCCGGCGCCGGTCTCGGCGATGATGCGCTGCTTGCCAAGGCGTCGGGCGAGCACGACTTGCCCGAGCGCGTTGTTGATCTTGTGCGCGCCGGTGTGGTTCAGGTCCTCGCGCTTCAGGTAGAGCCGCTTGCCGGGCGCGAACCGCTCGGCGCGGGTGATGGGGGACGGGCGGCCGACGTAAGTCCGCCCCAGCTCGTCGAGCTCGGCACGGTAGGCCGGGTCCCGCTTCGCCTCCTCCCACGCCGCGGTCAGCTCGTCGAGCGCAGGGATGAGCGTCTCCGGGACATACCGCCCTCCGTACTGACCAAATGTTTCGACGACCTCGCTCATGCGCGGGCCGCCTCGACGTAGGCGCGCACGCGGGCGTGGTCCTTCACGCCCGGCGACCGCTCGAGCGACGACGACGCGTCGACGGCCCACGGACGGACGGCGGCGATCGCCTCCGCGACGTTCTCGGGACCGAGCCCGCCGGCGAGGACGACGCGTCCGTCCGTGCCCGCTGCGCGCTCCCAATGGCTCGGGTCGTCCTCCTGCCAGGGAAGGTCGACGACGCGCGCGACGGCCTCGCCGCCACGGTAGAGCGTTGCGTCCCGGCCACGGACCTTGCCGGGCTCGACAGTGTGCACCTGGTCGAGCTCGGCGTCGCTCTCGCCTGCGGATCCGACCCAGACCGCCACCGCGAGCGTCTCGTCGGGGACGGGCAGCACGTGCGTCGCCGCACGCGGGCTCTCCGGCGCGAGCACGAAGCCGAGGAGATCGGCGCCCGCCTCGGCGGCGACGGCGACGTCTTCTTCTCGCGTCAGCCCGCACACCTTCACGAGCGGGCGCGAGACGAGCTCGGCCAGCTTCGCCGCGGGATCCGGCGCGCGCATCAGCGTCGAGCCGACGAGGATCGCGTCGGCGCCGGCGAGCTCGGCCGCGGCGCCGTGCGCTCGGGAGACGATGCCCGACTCCGCGATCACGACCCGATCTCGCGGCGCGCGCGCGACGAGCTGGAGCTGTGTCTCGCGGTCGATCGCGAAGGTCGAGAGGTCGCGCGCGTTGACCCCGAGCACGGGAGCGTCGAGCGCGAGGCCCCGGTCGAGCTCCGCCGCGTCGTGAGCCTCGACGAGCGTGTCGAGGCCGAAGTCCTTTGCTTCGGCCAGGAGTGCTCGCGCGGTGTCGTCGTCGAGGTCGCGCAGCAAGAGAAGGACCGCGTCTGCACCGGCCTCCTTCGCCGTCCGGAGGTCGTCGGCGGTCGAGAAGAACCCCTTTGCGAGGAGCGGGACGTCGCTCGCGGCGCGGGCCGCGCGGAGGTCGTCCCACGTGCCGCCGAAGCGCTCGTCGACGAGGACGGAGACCGCCGCGGCGCCCGCGAGTGCGTACGCACGCGCGATGCGTGCCGGGTCGGCGTCGGGCCGCAGCTCGCCCGCCGAGGGAGACCTCCGCTTGATCTCGGCGATCACGCCCAGGCCCTGAGCGCGGAGCGCCTCCGCGAAACGGCCCATCAGGCGGGCACCGTTTTCGAGAAGGTGACGATGCGCTCGAGCGTCGCTCCTGCGTCCCCGGAGTCCACGGCCCGTGCCGCCGCGCCGATGCCGTCGGCGAGATCATCGACGAGGCCCGCGGCGACGAGCGCGCCCGCCGCATTCAGCACGACCGCGTCGCGGCGCCCGCTCTGCTCGCCTTCGAGGACGCGCCGGATCGCGTCGGCGTTCTCGGAGGGGCTGCCGCCGCGCAGCTCCGTTGGGTCGGACCGCTCGAGCCCGAGGTCGCGCGGGTCGAGCTCCGACTCGCGGATCGTGCCGTCGACGACCTCGACGACGAGGCTCGGCGCGTACGGGATCAGCTCGTCGATCCCGCCGGAGCCGTGGACGACGAAGGCGCGCCGTGCACCGAGCCCGGCGAGCGCCTCCGCATACGTTCTCGCGAGGTCGGCCGAGTACACGCCGAACACGCCGTCGCGCGCCCCGGCGGGATTCGCGAGCGGGCCGAGCACGTTGAAGACCGTGCGCGTGCCGAGCTCCTGCCGCACGGGCGCCGCGTGGCGCAT
>Ga0075428_100000602_pt1 | contig 36732 bp, 36 predicted proteins | sample RhiMetdeltSRZDD2_FD_75291 | JGI IMG/M metagenome (GOLD analysis project Ga0075428, IMG submission 75291) | Populus rhizosphere microbial communities from Tennessee, USA - Rhizosphere MetaG P. deltoides SRZDD2 | ecosystem: Host-associated > Plants > Roots > Rhizosphere > Soil | place: USA... | reverse complement strand
CGAGCAGATAGGCCGGCAGCACCACGGCGATGAACCCGTCTGCGAAGGAGCGCAGCGCCCGCGCGGCGAGGATCCGCCCGATCACTTGCCCGACCCGTAGGCGAAGTCGTCGAAGGATGTCACGCTGTCCGCCTTGGTCCAGAGGCCGACCGCGCCGGCGCCGCCGATGTGACTGTCCTTGAAGTCGATATACGTCTTGCCGTCCAGCGCGACCCGGATTTGGGTGCCGGCGAACTCGACGCGCAGCGTGTGCCACACGTTGCGCGGCACCGGCGCGTCCACGTACTTCAGCGTGTTGCGGCGTCCGTTCGCGGTGTAATAGAGCGAAACGTTGTTCTCGAGCGCGTTTGCGCGCGCCACGTAGTAGTTGTCGCCGTCCTTCCAGCGCCACACGATGCCGCCCGCCTGGTCCTCCCTGCCCTCGAGGGGCTTGAACTTGACCTCGACGAAGCCGTTCTCGAGCGAGCTGCCGCGCAGCACGCACCACGGGAAGGTGCCGGTGCCGGATTGCTGCAGCACGTTGGGTGCGCTCGGGGCCGACGGGTCCTGCTTCACGGCCCAGCGTGGTGTGCCCCGGCCTGTGACACCCTGCTCCCAGGCTGCAGGCAGCGATCCCGGCGTGTCGGTATCGAAGTTGTGCGCTTGACCCATGGAAGATCCGGCCGCGAGCAAGCCGCTCATTGCGACCACCGTCTTTTTCATACGCGCTCCTTTCCCGGCGTCGAGGCCGGTGCCAGAGCAGAGCTTGGACGCGCAGCGCGCGTCTGTGATGCGGGGAGTCTGCCGGCACCCCCGCTTGAGGCGCTGTCAGTGTACGCCGAATAGAAGAAATCCAATACCCGCATCGCCTCCGCGAGCAGCGCGTCGTCGCCACGGGCCTCCTGTTTGATTCCCTTCAGCAGCGTCTCCAGTCCCCTGGCGTCGGCGGAAGCGATTCCTCCGACGTCGAGAAAATGCACCGCGGCGCCGATCGCCATGAGCGCGGGATCGCGGTCCAGGCCGAAGCTGCCGCGCAGCACCTCGAACGTAACCCGGTTGTGCGCGTGGGTGAACTGCGCGCCGTTGTAGTCGAAGCCGATGGCGTTGCGCGGCCGCTCGCTCGGCCGCGCGATCCAGGCGAACCTGGCGCCGCGGTCGATGAAGCGCTTGATGAGCCAGGCGCTTGCGAGGCGGTCGACCCAAAGATCCTGGCGCGTCGCCCATAACCGCTTCTGGTAGCGCGCCGGATCGAGCGTCTTCAGCCGGCGCTTCGAGGAACGCGGCTCGCCTCCCGCGTAGGCTTCCTGGAAGCCGCGCTCGAGCGCCGCGATCGCCTCCGCCGCCTGCAGCTTCGCCTGTCCGGGGTAAAAGTCGATCTTGGAGATCTTGTCGAAACCGGCCCGCAACCGGCGCAGCTGCGTCTGCGCCTTGCGGGCTCCCAGCCGGGGCAGCGCGCCCCGGGCGGTGTCGATCTTCGCGATGAGCGCGGCGTAGTCCGCGCTGCGGTCGAACAGCTTGCGCACCTCGGAGAATTGCTCGGCCGTCCTCGGTTTCAATTCCAGCGTCATCGCGAAGCCGCCGGCCGAGCGGATCTCGGTCTCGATCTCGCCCAGCACGCCGTTGGCGCTGCCGGCCGGCAGCACGTAGACGCCGTCGCGCAGCACGCCGCAGCCAGTGTCCTTCAGCGCACGCCAGACCCGCATCCGAACCGTGGAATTGTGCGTCGGCAGGCTCAGAACCAATGCGTCCCATCCAGTCATGCGTTATAGATATCACATAAATGTGATGATAACAACACAACGTAGTTGACAGACGCCCGCGCCGGCGTAGACTGCACTCTCAGTAGCCGCCCCGCCCGCAAGCAGCAACCGGAAGCGGGGCCGCTAGCCGGGTTCCCGCAGACACCCGGTCCACAAAGACGGTTTCGTCTCAAGCGCTGCTCCGACTCCCTTCGGGGAAGGAGTACGTGTATGAGCAACGGAATCGCAACCCTCTCTTTTGTCGCCGCCTCGCTGATGGTGCTCGCGGGCTGCGACGCTCGCCTCGCATCCGACCCGTCACCCCGCGCGTCGTCTGCGGCAAGCGAGCCGAACATTCGCTCCCAGGTCGACGCAGCCAATGGGCGCATCTGGTGGCTGACGCGGGAAGGCGTATTCGTCCACGACGCCAAGACCCCGCAGAAGCGCTTCGTTCCGATTCCCGGCTGGGTGTCGGTCGATCCGGCGTATGCCTGCCAGGCGGCGCTGGCGCTCGGGCCGAAGGGCGAAGCGCTCGTCACGAGCAACATCCTGCCCACGGTGTGGAAGATCGATCCCGAGACGCTCGCGGTCAGCGAGTACGCCCTCGTCCTCGACGCCGACCAGGACAAGGACATGGGCTTCTCGGGCCTGGTCTATTCGGCCGAGCATGGGGCGTACTTTGCCGTGAGCGAGCTCGGTTCGCTGTGGCGGATCGATGCCGATCTCACGCGTGGCGAGAAGGTGGCGCTGTCGGCCCCCATGGCGAAACCCTGCGGGGTCGCGGTCGGGGCACCGAAGAACGCGGAACGACTGAGCCGCCTGTGCGTGCGCGGGCCGCAAGGCGACTGGACCGTGCAGCTCGCCGCGAATCAGCGCTCCGCCTCCGTGCGCGGCGCGGCATGCGCCGATCTGCCCTGGCTGCTGGGCCAAGTCGCGCTTCGGCGCGAGTAAGCCATGGACGCGCGCAAGCCGGCTGGCGCCCTCCTCCTGTCGCGCAGTGACGTCGGGCGCCTTCTCACGCCCGACGCCTGCATTGCGGCGGTCGAGGATGCCTTTCGCCAGCACGCGCTTGGCAAGCTGCCGGCGCCCGGAATCCTCGGCCTGCACGGTGCCGAGGGCTCGTTCCACGTCAAGGCGGCATTCAACGGCGCGGACCGGCCCTATTTCGCCGCCAAGCTCAACGCGAACTTCCCGCAGAACAGCACGCGCCACGGGCTGCCGACGATCCAGGGCGTGGTCATCCTGTGCGACGCGGCCAGCGGCGTGCCGCTTGCCGTCATGGATTCCATGTCCATCACCGCGTTGCGCACTGCGGCGGCAACGGCCGTAGCCGCGAAATATCTCGCGGCCGAGCGATGCGAAGCCGCGCTGATCTGCGGCTGCGGCGCGCAGGCCGCCGCGCAGCTGCACGCGCTGCTGCAGGTTCGGAAGCCCGCCCGCGTCTACGCGTACGACCAGGATCGCGACAAGGCCCGCCAATTTGCGAGCGACCAGGAGGCAGAGCTCCCGGTCGAGGTGAGCGCGGTCCCGGACCTCCGCGAAGCCGCCGCTGCGAGCCGCATCATCGTGACCTGCACGACCGCGCGCCGATGGTTCCTTGCGCACGACATGGTGCGACCGGGCACGTTCGTGGCGGCGGTCGGCGCCGACAGCGAGCACAAGCAGGAGATCGATCCGCAGCTCATGGCGCAGGCCACGGTGGTGACCGACCTCACCGAGCAGGCCTGCGCGATCGGCGACCTGCACCACGCCATCGCCGCCGGCGCCGTGGCGCGCGCCGACGTGCACGCCGAGCTTGGCGAAGTCGTCACCGGCGCGAAACGCGGCCGCTCGCGCGGCGACGAGATCATCGTCTTCGATTCCACCGGCACGGGGCTGCAGGACGTGGCCGCTGCGGCCGCCGTCTACCGCCGCGCGCTCGAGCAGCACACCGGGATTCCCTTCTCGTTTTGCGACTGAGGGAGCGTCATGAACGAAATCAACCGCAACCGGCTCGAGGTGACGAGCGTCTTCCTGAAGATCGGCGCGCTCGGCTACGGCCCGGCGGCGATCTGGGGCCTGATCCAGGCCGAGGTCCAGGAGCGGCGCGCCTGGCTGACCAAGGAGCGCTACCTCGAGGGGATGGCGCTGGTGAACGTGCTGCCGGGAGCGACGGCGATGCAGATGTGCATCTTCGTCGGCCACGAGCGCGCCGGCTGGTGGGGCGGCGTCCTCGCCGGGCTCGCCTTCATGGCGCCGGCTCTCGCGATCATGCTCGCGCTCAGCGTCGTGAGCGCCGCTTACGGCGCGCTGCCGCTCATGCGCGACGCGTTCTACGGGCTCGGGCCGGTCGTGCTGGGCGTTTTCGTCGTCGCCATCTACCGGATCGGCAGGACGGCGATCAAAGCTGCCTGGTCGGCGGTCGTCGCGCTGGTCGCGGCCGCGGCGGCGGCGTTCTCGCTCGTCGGTGTGGCCGGAATCCTCCTCCTTGCCGGGTGCGCGGGCGTGGCGCTGCATCACTCGCGCAGGCAGGGGCTTTACGCGGCGCTGGCCGCGTTGTGCCTCGTCGCAGCCGAGCGCTTTGCCGAATCGCTGCTCGGCGGCGGCGCGGCCGCCGGCTCCGGCCAGGCCGGCCTGTGGGACATCGCGATCTTTTTCTTCAAGGTCGGCGCGCTGACGTTCGGGGGCGGCATGTCGATCGTCGCGTTCGTGCAGGACCAGGTGGTGAACTACCTGCACTGGATCAGCGCCCAGGAATTCATCGAATGCCTTACGCTCAGCCAGTTCACGCCCGGGCCGATCATCATGGTGGCGGCGTACGTCGGCTACAAGATCGCCGGCATCGCGGGCGCGAGCGTGGCGGCATTCGCGATCTTCCTGCCGTCGTTCATTCTGATGCTGTCGATCCTCCCGGTGCTGGACCGCGTGCGCCGCCTCGCGTGGGTCAAGGCGGCGATGAAGGGCATCACCCCGGCGGTGGTCGGCGCGATCGGCGTCACCATCATCCAGCTGGTGCCGCACGCCGCGCCCGATCTTTTCACCGGTGTACTGCTCGCGCTGACCGTGATCGCGCTCGCCGCCTGGCGCCTGCCCGTGCTGTCAGCCGTGGTCGGCGGCGGCCTGATCGGCATCGTCGCCCGCTCCAAGCTCGTCCAGCGGCTGGTTTCCTAAAGGAGGAACGTATGCGCTACCGACTGAAGCAGATCCACTGCCGCCCCTGGCTGCTGCTCGGCCTCTCGCAAAAGCTGCTCGAGAGCCACTACGAGAACAACTACGGGGGCGCGCTGCGCCGGCTGAATGCCATCAGCGAGCAGCTCGCTTCGCTGGACTACGCAAGCACGCCCGCTCACGTGGTCAACGGCCTCAAGCGCGAGGAGCTGGTCGCGCTCAACTCGACGCTGCTGCACGAGCTCTACTTCGCGAGCCTCGGCGGCGACGGCAAGACGAAGCCGGCGCTCGCGGAGGCGCTGGCGCGCGACTTCGGCTCGGTCGACCGCTGGCGCGGTGAGTTCATGGCGATGGCCAACGCCCTGGGCGGCGGATCCGGCTGGGTCGTGCTGGCCTACGTGCCGCGCGACGGCCGGCTCTTCAACCAGTTCGCCGCGGAGCACACCCAGGCTGTCGCGGGCGGTATTCCGATCCTCGCGCTCGACATGTACGAGCACGCCTATCACATCGAGTTCGGCGCGAACGCCAAGGCCTACGTCGACGCGTTCATGCGCAACGTCGATTGGCAGGCGGTCCAGGACCGCTACGAGGACGCGCTCAAGGTCGCGCCGCCGCGGCCGCTGGTGCAGCAGGAGTTCGGCGACCTGCCGGGCATCGACGTCGAGGACGTAAGGGCGATGCTCGACGCCGGCAAGCCGCTGCAGCTTATCGACGTCCGCGCGACGCATTCCGTCTCGCGTGTCCAGGAGATCGCCGTCGGCGCGACCTGGCGCGACCCGGAGCGGGTGCAGGAATGGATGGGCGAGCTGTCGAAGACCGACCCGGTGGTCGTGTACTGCGTCTACGGTTTCCACGTCGGCTGCCGTGCCGCGATCGCGCTGCGCGAGGCCGGCTTCGACGCCCGGTACATGAAGGGGGGCCATTCCGGCTGGAAGGCCGCCGGCGGTCCGGTCAAGATGCAAGCCTGAGGAGATCCGGCCGTTCGGCTACACTCGCCGCTTTTCGCAAAGAGCGAGGGTGGCGATGGCCGATCTGAAGGTCCTTGGAATCTGCGGCAGCCTGCGCAAGGCGTCGCTCAACATGGCGGCGCTGCGCGCGTGCAACGACCTCCTGCCTCCGGGCATGACGCTGCAGATCACGAGCATCGCGGATCTGCCCATGTTCAACCAGGACGTGTTCGACGCCGGCATGCCCGAGCCGGTGAAGCGCCTGCGCGCTGAGATCACGGCTGCCGACGGCCTGCTGCTCGCGAGCCCGGAATACAACTTCTCGGTCTCGGGGCCGCTCAAGAACGCGATCGACTGGGGCTCGCGTCCCCCGAGCCAGGTGTTCCAGGACAAGCCGGTGGCGATGTTCTCGGCCACGCAGGGCCCGCTGGGCGGCCCGCGCAATCAGTACGACCTGCGCAAGATCCTGGTCCAGCTCTGGGCCCATCCCCTGCCGCGGCCCGAAGTCTTCATCGGCAACGCTGCCTCGAAGTTCGCCGACGGCAGGCTCACCGACGAGACCACCCGCAAGTTCCTGACCGAGCTCCTCGCGGGCTTCAAGGACTGGATCCTGAGGATGCAGAGGAAGTAGGCGCGGATTTCGGCGTGCGCAGCAGCAGCGCCAGCACGAAGCCGATCGTCGAAGCGAAGAGCAGCGCGATGAAGGCGGCGTCGTAGCTGCCGCGGTAATCGAACACCAGCGCGCCGGCGTAGGCGCCGATGCCGCCGAAGATCTGGTGCACCATGGTGACCAGGCCGGTCAGCGCGCCGAGGTGGCGGGTGCCGAAGCTCTCGCGCACGAACAGCACCGTCAGCGGCGCGGTGACCAGGAAGCTCGCGCCGAAAACCAGCGCGAAGATCGCGATGGACAGCGGCGACTGATCGAGCGCGACCAGGCCGAACACGGCGATGCGCGCAGCGAATGCGATTGCCGCGCCGAGCGCCGGGCCGGTGCGGTCGCTGAGCGCGCCGGCGGTCAGCACGCCGACGAGCGCGGTCAATCCCATGAGCGCGAGCAGATTGCCTGCGAAGAGCGCGCCTACCCCCCGGTCCTGGGCGAACGCCACGACGTGCGTGGCGACGAAGAAATCGTCCAGCCCGCAGATGGCGTACATGACGACCAGCAGCCAGAAGCGCGGCGCGCGCGTGGCGGCGCCCAGGCTCAGCGCGCCGCCCTGCGCGCTCGCCGCCGCGGGCGGCCGCGCACCCGGCAGCGCGCGCGCTAACAGCGGCAGCACCAGGAGATGCGCGGCCGCGAGCCAGACGAACACCGCGCGCCAGCCGATCCCGGCCAGCGCCGCGGCCAGCGCCGCGATCATCACGAGCTGGCCAAAGCTCGTCCCGGAGATGACCGCCGCGTTGGCGAGGCCGGCGCGGCGCGGCACCGAGCGCGTGACCATCACCCCCACCGTGGTGAGCGAGGCCGTGCCGTTGCCGACGGCGAATATCACCCCATAGAGCAGCACCGCGTGCCACGGCGCCGCCACCAGGCCCATCAGCCCGATGCCGACGCCGCCGAGGAGCGTGCCCGCAGCGAGCAGCGCGCGCGCATCCATCCGGTCGGCGAGCCGCCCCGCGACGAAGGTGGCGAAGGCCGAGACCACGAAATAGACGCCGACGGCCAGCCCGAGCTCGCCGCGGGCCCATCCCAGCTCCTCCACCATCGGCTTGAAGATGAGGCCGATGGCGAAACGCGCGCCGCCGCCCACGAACAGCACGACGAAGCCGACCGCGATGACCAGCGCGACGGGCATGGGCGCGAAACGGTTCCGGCTTCAGGTCACTTCTTGTGGACCCAGTCGGCGTGGCGCGGGGCCTTCTTGGTGCGCGACCACTCCTCGAGCATCTCCGTGCTGACCGACGCGAGGCGCCGGCGCATCTGCGGAGTCATCGTATCCACCGCGAGCTCGAGGCGGTGGCCGCTGGGATCGAAGAAGTAGATCGACTTGCACATGCCGTGGTCGACCGGGCCGATCACCTCGATCCCGTGCGACTCGATGCGCGCCTTGCTCCGGAGCAGCGTCTCCTCGTCGGGCACGCGCAGCGCGAGATGCTGCACCCACGCCGGGGTGTTGGCATCGCGCCCCATCGCCGGCGATTCGGGCAGCTCGAAGAACGCGACGTAGCTGCCGTCGTCCATGCGGAAAAAGACGTGCATGTACGGGTGCGGCTCGCCGGTGCTCGGGACGTGGTCCTCGGCGAGCGCCATCGCGTACTCCAGGCCCAGCACCCGGGTGTAGAAGTGGGCGGTCTCTTTCGCGTCGCGGCAGCGGTAGGCGACGTGATGCAGCGACTTGATGTCCATTCACTATTGTATAGTCGGCCTCCACACTCGGAGGAGCTCCATGGACAAGCGGGACCACAAGCAGCGCTACGACTCAGGACTGAAGACGCGACGCGAGGTGCTCGGCGCGGGCTACGTCGACAAGGCGATGGCCGGCGTCGACGAGTTCACCGAGGAGTTCGCCGAGCTCCTGAACACCTACTGCTGGAACGACATCTGGAACCGCCCCGGGCTGCCGCGCAAGACGCGCTCGGTCCTCAACCTCGGCATGCTGTGCGCGCTCGGCAAGGAGCACGAGCTCAAGCTCCACATCCGCGGCGCGCTGAACAACGGCCTGACCAAGGACGAGATCAAGGAGGTGTTCCTGCAGGTGGCGATCTACTGCGGCGTGCCGGCCGCGGTGGTGGCGTTCCGCTGCGCGCGCGAGGTTTTTAAAGAACCGGCGTGAGTCGGGCGTTCAAGCTGCTGTGCTTTGTTATTGCCGCGTCGGTCGGCCTGCCGGGCGAGGCGGCCGCGCAGACTTGGCCGGCGCGGCCGCTGACGCTGGTCGTGCCGTTCGCCCCGGGCGGCGGCATCGACTCCAGCGCGCGCATCCAGGCGCAGAGCCTCGCCGAGCTGCTCGGACAATCGGTCGTGGTCGAGAACATCGGCGCCGCCGCCGGCATGGCGGGCGGTCTGCGCGTCGCGCGCGCCGCGCCCGACGGCTACACCTTCCTCATCGGCAACAGCGGCACGCACGCCTACAACCAGTCGCTGTACAAGAGTCCGCTCTACGACGCCGCGGCCGATTTCGCGCCGGTCGGGCTCGCGACCGAGTCGCCGCGCATCCTCATCGCGCGCAAAGACCTGCCGGTGGGCAACCTGCGCGAGTTCATCGCCTATGCGAAGGCGAACCAGGGCAAGATGCAGTTCGGCTCGGCCGGCGTCGGCTCCGGCACGCACCTGCCGTGCGTGCTCCTCAACCGCGCGATCGGAGTCGACGTCACGCACATTCCGTACCGCGGCGCCGGCCCCGCCATGCAGGACCTCATCGCCGGGCGCATCGACTACATGTGCGACACCATCCAGGCGGGCGCGGCGCAGGTCAACGCCCAGACGGTGAAAGGCATCGCGCTGATGGCAGCGAAGCGCGCGTCCGTGGTGGCGCAGCTCGCGACGAGCGGCGAGCAGGGGCTCGCCGGGGTCGAAGCGAGCGTCTGGAACGCGTTCTTCCTGCCGAAGGGCACGCCCGAGCCGATCGTGCGCCGGCTGAACCGCGCCGTCGGCGACATGCTCGAGAATCCGACGCTGCGCAAGCGCCTCGAGGATCTTGGGCTCGAGATCGTCGCGCCCGAGCGGCGCAGCCCGGAGTACCTCGCCAAGTTCGTGCGCGAGGAAGTCGAGCGCTGGGGCCGCCTGATCAAGGCGGCCGGCATCAGCGCGGATTGACCTCCGAAGAAGCTACGCAGCCGCGCGCTGCGCGCCGAATGCCTGCTCCATCTCGCGTCGCACGCGCACCGCGGTCGAACTGGCGTCGAAAGCGACGTCGCTCCATCGAACCGGCTGCCCCGCGGCGACCGGGCGCAGCACTTTCCAGCCGTGCGCGAGCCCGAGCGGCAGGCAGGCTTGCGCGAGCGAAGCCTGCGCCGGCATGAGCCTCCCGACCACGGTGTAGCCGCCCTCGCCGTCCAGGACTTCTCCGGCCGAGAGGTTTTTCTTCGCGATCGCGACCGCGTCGGCGCGCCAGCCGGTCGCGCAGCCGGTCGGCTCGCGGCGCAAGCCCACCGAGGCCACCGAGATGCCGACTTCGAGGCCGATCAGGTGCCAGCGCTTGTACATGCACGCGTAGCGGCTCGACGGATCGGTCTTCACGCCGTATTCCATGAAGCAGCGGCGGATGTACTCGGAGTCGCCCTCGAACACCACCCAGACCCCGAAGCGGATGTCGTACGCGATGGGCTTTCCATCTCTCTCCAGAGACGAGACGACTTCGACCTGTCCCTTGTGGTGCAGGACTCCGCCTTCGGACACCGGGCGCATCAGGGAGGGAATCTCGTCGACCGAGCCCGCGGGATACGCGAGCCCGTCCGGCGCCGGCGTGAGGCCGGTGGCATTGCACACGGCGGTGGTCTCGATCGCCGGTTTCGACCCGTCGAGGAACGAATTGAACATCTTCGGGTTGAGCCCGCCCGCTTGTGCCTGCTCCGGCGTGAGGCCGTAGTAGCCCCACACCGTGTCGGGGGTCGATTGCGAGTAGTGCGGCAGCCACTTGTGGCCGCGGCCTGCGGCGACCACCGGAAAACCGGCGGCACGCGCCCAGTCGACCAGGTCGCAGATGAGCGCAGGCTGGTCGCCATACGCGAGGCTGTAGACCACGCCCGCCTCGGCGGCCTTGCGCGCGAGCAGCGGCCCGCAGAAGGCGTCGGCTTCCACCGTGACCATGACGACATGCTTGCCGTTCCTGAAAGCCGCCAGCGCGTGCTCGACCGCCGCCGGCGGATTCCCGGTCGACTCGATGATGATGTCGATCTCGGGGTGTGCGACCAGCGCGGGCCAGTCATCGGAAAGGTGGGTTCGCTTCTCCCTGATCGCCGCGTCCAGGGAACCCGCTGCATAGGACTCCTTGGGCCAACCGACGCGCTCGAGGTTCTTGCGCGCGTAGTCCGGAGAAAGGTCGGCGATGCCGACGAGGTGCACACCGGGCGTGCGCGGCACCTGCGCGATGTACATCGCGCCGAACTTGCCCGCGCCGATCACGCCGATGCGTAGCGGCCGGTCCTTCCTTTCCAGGAGTTTGGCGTATAGATTCATTAAGCAGCCTTCAGGGACGCCTGCAGCTCTTCCGCGGGCGTGCCGTCTTTCCAGGGGAGCGCGACGTCGTAGTGCCGGAGCAGGCAGTCGTCGGGCAGCGGGCGGATCGGCGTGAAGTCGCGGTGCGCGATGTAGCCCGGGCGCTTGAAGCGCCGGATGTGATTCGACACCGCGCAGAGCGAAAGGTACACGCTCACCCGGTTCCACGGCGAGAGGTTGGAGGTGGAGGCGTGCACCAGGCAGCCGTGGAACAGGATCATCGAGCCCGCCGGACCCTTGGGTGCGACGATTCCGCCGCGATCCACCAGCTTGCCGATGGTTTCATTGTTGATCACCCAGAGCGGATAGCTCGTCGTCGCGGTGTCGTGGGCCGCATCCAGCACGCCGAGCTTGTGGCTGCCCGGGATGAACATGAGCGGCCCGTTGAACTCGTTCACCTCGTCGAGAAAGATGGCGATGTTCATCGCGCGCGCCTCGGGCATCTGGTCGTCGGCACGCCAGGTGCCGTAGTCCTGGTGCCACTGCCACACGTCGCCGTCGAACGCCGCCTTGCCGTTGATCTTGAACTGGTGCATGTACACGTCCTCGCCGAAGAGCTGCCGGATCGGCTCGACCATGCGCGGATGGCGCGCGAGCTTGGCGAAGGGATAGCTGTACATGTGCGCGGCGAAGTTGGTGCGTACCACGTCGCCGGTTTTCTCGCGCACGTTCTCCGGGCGCCGCTGCGCGTACAGGCTGGGCACCTCGTCGTTGAGGACCTTGATCTCCTGCGGGCTGAAGAGGCTCGGAAAGAAGAGATAGCCGTCGCGATCGAACTGCTCGAGCTGCTGGGGAGAGAGCTTCACCTGGATGCCTCCTCAAGTGCAAATGCCTGCACGATCTTCGATAGTATAGGTCAGTGAAAGCCGATTCGGTCCGCACCATCCTCTATGCCCTGGGCGCGAACCTCGCGATCGCCGCGGCGAAGACCGCCGCCGCCGTCGCGACCGGCTCGAGCGCCATGCTCGCCGAGGCGATCCACTCCTACGCCGACAGCGGCAACCAGGGGCTGCTGCTCTGGGGCATGCGCCAGGCGAAGCGTCCGCCCTCGCCCGACTACCCCTTGGGCTGGGGCAAGGCGGTGTTCTTCTGGTCGTTCATCGTGGCGCTGGTCCTGTTCTCGCTCGGAGGCCTGTTCTCGCTCTACGAAGGCTGGCACAAGCTCGTCCATCCCGGGCCGATCCGGTTTCCCTGGGTGGCGGTCGGCATCCTGGTGTTCGGCCTTGCCGCCGAGACGGTTTCGCTGCGCGCCTGTTTGCACGAGGTGAACAAGGTGCGCGGCGGCCGCAGCCTGTGGCGCTGGTTCCGCGAAAGCCGCCAGAGCGAGCTGGTGGTGATCCTCGGCGAAGACCTCGCCGCGCTGCTCGGCCTTGCGCTTGCCCTCGCGGCGGTCGCGCTCACGATGTTCACCGGCAATCCCGTCTGGGATGCGCTCGGCTCGATGTCGATCGGCGCGGTGCTGATCATCGTCGCCGCGGGCATCGGCATCGAGATCAAGGCGCTGCTCATCGGCCAGAGCGCCGAGCACGAGACCGAGGCGAGGTTGCGCGAATTCCTGCAGCGCCAGCCGGGCGTCGAGGAGGTCCTGCGCCTGCTCACCCTCCAGCTCGGCACTTCGCTCATGGTCGCGGTGAAGGCCAAGATGGCGCCGGAAAGCGCGGCCGAGCTGGTCGCGGCGATCAACCGCGCCGAGGCCGCGATGCGCGCCGAGTTCCCGGAGATCCAGTGGCTCTTTTTCGAGCCCGACGTCGCCGACTGAAGCGCTACTTCTGCTCGGGGACCTTGGTCCCGGGCGCCGGGCCGGGTTTAGCCCCATCGGTGGTCGGAACGACGACGCCCGGCAGCAGCGGCACTTCGTGCACGATCGTGACGCCGGTGATGTAGTAGCGCGTCTCGCCGAAGCACGAGCTGGGAATTCCCACCTTCTGCTCGTAGTGGAGCGCGACGCGCTTGCCGATGGCCTTCGAAACGTCGTCGGCGACCTTGTCGTCCATCACGGTGAAATAGAACTTCTCCGGCGTCGAGCCCGGCAGCGAGACCATCGTCATCTCGCCCTCCCAGGTCTTGCAGAGCCAGCCCTTGTTCGAGAATTTCTGCACCCAGCCGGCGCGCTCGCCGTCGGCGTAGCTCCAGTTGAATACGAAGAGGAAATAGGCGACGGGCGCCACGATCAGCACCGCCAGGATCCAGAACAGGAATTTGCCGCGCGTCATGGTCTCGCCTCCCACGCAAGAGACTCGCAGCCAGTCTACCCGCCTTCTGCCCGCCGGCGCATTGGACCAACGTCCAATATCGGGCCCGGCGGGGCTCGACTATCTTGGAATGCATGCACCTTGGGCGCGTCGCACTCCTGCTTCTGCTCCTGCCCCTGTCGTTCTTGCCCCTGCGGGCCGGCGCTCAGGACGGCGCGCGCCAGGACGCGCCCCGCCAGAGCGCGCCGGTGGTGATCGCGAACCGGACGGTGATCGTGCTGCGCGGGCCGATCGCCGGCTACTCGGCCGAGGAGCGCGCACGCAATTGCATCGACCGGATCGAGGCGGCGCTGGACGCCGACCCCTACGCCCGGATCTCGTTCGACGATTCCGAGGCGGGCACGCGCGTGCTGCTCGGCGACACCCTGGCGTATATCGTCACCAAGATCGACGTCGACCTCTATGCCGGCGAGACCTCGCGGATCGTGGCGAGCGAGAGCGCCAAGCGGCTCGAGCGCGCGATCGCCGAGCGACGCGAGCAGCATTCGCTGCGCTACCTCGCGGTCGCGGGGGCCTACGCCGCGGGGGCGAGCGCCGTCTACGCGGCGCTGCTGTGGCTGCTCGTGTGGGGCAGCCGGCGGCTGAGCGGCTATGTCTCGCTCGCCGCTGAAGAGAAGGTGGCCAGGCTTCATCTCGGCGGCGTGCGCATGTACGCCACGCGCTCGGTCCAGGTGCTGGCGTGGCTACTCGGGCTCACCGCGAGCGTGTGGTGGCTCGCCTTCGTGCTGCAGCAGTTCCCGTACACCCGGCGCTGGGGGGAGGACCTCCAGGTCAACCTGATCGACATGGCGCGGCAGATCCTGCTCGCGATCCTGGGCGCGCTGCCGGGGCTCGCGTTCGTGGTCGTGATCTTCTTCCTGGTGCGCGTGCTGATCCGCTTCGCCGATGCGTTTTTCGATCGCGTCGAGCAAGGCAGCCTGTCGATCACCTGGCTCGACCACGACACCGTGCGTCCGACGCGGCGAATCTTCGCCTTCGTCATGTGGATTTTCGCGCTGGCGATGGCCTACCCCTATCTCCCCGGCGCCGGGACCGACGCATTCAAGGGCCTGTCGGTGCTGGTCGGCCTCATGGTGTCCCTGGGAGGGGCGAGCGTCATCGGCCAGGCCTTCAGCGGCATCATCCTCATGTACGTGCGGCTCTTCCGGCGCGGCGACTACGTGCGCATCGGCGACAACGAGGGCACGGTGACCGAGATCGGCCTGTTCGCGACACGCATCCGCACCGGCCTCGGCGAGGAGATCTCGATCTCGAACGCCGCCGTGCTCGCCGCCACGACCCGGAACTACTCGCGGGCGGTTCCCGGAACCGGCTTCGTCCTCGACACCGTGGTGACCATCGGCTACTCGACACCCTGGCGACAGGTGGAGGCGATGCTGAAGGAAGCCGCGCGGCGCACGGATGAGGTCGCCCCCAAGCCCGAGCCCTTCGTGCGCCAGACCGCGCTCTCGGATTACTACGTCGAGTACCGGCTCATCGCGTACAGCCCTGCCCAAGGTCCCATGGTGCGCGCCGACCTCCTCAACCGCCTGCACGGCCACATCCAGGACGTGTTCTACGAGCACGGCGTGCAGATCATGTCGCCGCACTACATGATGGATCCGAAGGAGCCGCAGGTCGTGCCGAAGGAAAAATGGTATGCGCCGCCGGCGACGCCGCCGTCAGGCAGCGCGCTGGTTCGAGACTCATCCGTGAGGCGTGGCACCGACGAGGCCGCATGAGGCCTGATTTTTGCCAGGAGTCTCACGATGACCATCACCATCACCGCCTTTGAGCGGTCACCTGACGGCGGCAAAGGACTGGCGCGCGATTCGCGCGTCCGCTGGGCGCTCGAGGAAGTGGGCCAACCCTATCGGATTCGCCCGGTTTCGTTCCGAGCGATGAAGGAACCCGCGCATCTGGCGCTTCATCCTTTCGGTCGGATTCCGACCTATGAGGAAGGCGATCTCGTCCTGTTCGAAACGGGGGCGATCGTGTTCCATGTCGCCGAGCGCCATGCGGGCCTGCTGCCGGACGATGCCAATGCCCGCGCACGCGCGATCACATGGATGTTTGCTGCGCTCAACACAGTGGAGCCTCCAATCCTCGAGCTCGCAAACGCCAAGCTTCTGGAGGGCGACAAGCCCTGGTACAAGGAGCGCCTGCCTCTGGTCGAGGATCGCGTGCGTACCCCGATGGACCAGCTTTCCCGTCGCCTGGGTGATGCCGACTGGCTCGATGGTGCGTTCAGCGCGGCCGACCTGATGATGGCGTCGGTGCTGCTCAGGCTTAGATCATCGGGCATTCTGGACGAATATCCGAACCTGGCCGCTTATGTCGCGCGTGGCGAAGCGCGGCCCGCCTACAAACGGGCTTTCGCCGCGCAACTGGCCTTCAACACCGGCAAGCGACCCGCCGGCTGATCGAGTTCCGTCCTCGTCGGGCGTCAGGATAGCGCGAGGTTACGGTTCCCGCGGGGTGACTTGGGACCAAGGGGCACGCCGGGTCGGTCAACCGGGCAGCAGCCTAAATTTCTAGCGTGGCTGCGCTGAGGCCGTCCTCATGTCGGCCTGAAGGTCGCGGAGGCTCTTCTCGCTGACCTGGACCAGACCGCGTCGCGGACGGTCAAGGTCGACGATCAGGTACGCCAGGATCACGATCAGCCCGATCATCAGATAGGCGACGAAGGACGTGCGGTGGCCCGCGATCGCCGTCGCGTAGCCCATGATCATGGTGGTGATCAGGAACGTCCCGCACAGGAGCAGCAGCACCGTTTCGGGGACGTGGCGGCTCATCGCCGCCTCGCGCTTGACGAGCTCGCCGATCATGCCGTTGATCGCCTGAACGTACGGACCCGTCTCCGGGGATCGTGGATCGAGCCGGACCGCCTCCACCGCCTGGTCTTTGAGCGCGTCGACCTGACGCCTCGCCTCGGCGATCAACGGGTCGAGCTCGGCTTTCCTCGCGGGGGAGACGGCGACCATCTCGACGCGCAGATCGACGAAGGCGCGCAGCGATTGCTGGACGGCATCGCGGATCCAGGCAGGCAGCAGCTCGGAGCGCAGGTAGGCGGTGCGGATGGCGTTCGCCTCGTTGACCGCGGCTTCGCTGCGGCTGTCGAACCTCTGCAGCGACAGGCTGAAAGTGAACCCGAGCAGGAGGGCCATCAAGCCGAGCACGCTGCCCTGGATGAGGTTGACATGGCCCGCAATCCGCTCGCGCTGCTCGGGGGCCAGGCGCCTGCCGAGGCTGTGACCCACCTGCATCGCGACCACTAGCGAGATAAGCAGAACCGCCGCGAGCACGGTACCGTCGATGTCGTAGAGGTTCACGTCGGTGTCTCCCGCTTCAAGGTCGGCGCCAACTGGGAGACCACAGCAAGCAAGAATCCCACCAGGCCGCTTCGAGCGACGGTCCGCGAAGCTCAGGTCAGCGCACGGACTCGAATTCGTAGATCCCGCCGTCGGCCATCAGCGAGAGGTAGAGATGGCCGCCCTTCACCACGTAAGACCGCGCGTTGGGCAGCTGCCTCATGATCTGGTCGTGCAGCGAGCCTGGCGGGCACTGCGCGCGCGTGGCCGCCATCGGGCCGAACTCGAGCTGATTCGGACCGGAAGACTTCCATGCGGCGCGCGCGCGGTTGCAGTCGATGCGGGCGGTCATCACGCCGTCATGGGCGAACGCAAGCGTGTACTTGGCCTTGTCGTCCGGGGTCAGCACGGTGCCGTCGCCGCCCTGGAACTTCAGCAGCTGCCAGGAGGTCCCGCCCAGGCTGGGCGATCCCTTCGACGCGAACTGGGCGCACCCCGCTACCAGTAATGAAAGCAGCAGCGCGAAGATCCGCAGCATGTTCAATCCACCCGGGCGCCGGACGCCTTGACCACCCGCGCCCACTTCGCGATCTCGGATCGAAGCAGGCTCGCCAGCTCCTCGGGCGTTCCGCCCTTCACTTCGCCGATGCCGTCCTGCGTGATGCGCTCGCGCACCTCCGGCATGTCGAGGACCTTGTAAATTTCTGAATTCAACCGCAAGAGCATCTCGCGTGGCGTCCCCTTGGGCGCAAAGGCGCCGAGCCAGATCTCGATCTCCACGCCCGGAACGCCGGCTTCCGCGGTAGTGGGAACTTCGGGCAGCGCCTGCATGCGCTTTGCGCTCGCCACCGCGAGCGCGCGCAGCTTGCCGGCTTTGACGTGCGGCAGGACGTCGGAGGCCACGCCGAAGAGGAGCATCGTCTGGCCGCCCAGCATGGCGGTCACCGCCGGCGCGCTGCCGTTGAAGGGAATGTGGTTCAGCTTCACGCCTTTTGCGGTCGCGAACATCTCCGCTGCGAGATGCTGCGTCGTGCCGATGCCGTTCGAAGCGAAGCTGACTTCGCCGGGGCGGCTGCGCGCGAGCGCCGCGAGCTCGTCGGCGGAACGCGCCGGCACCGACGGATGCACCACCAGGATGTTCGGCACCGTCGACACCAGGATGATCGGCTCGAAGTCGCGCACCGGATCGTACGCGAGCTTGGCGTGCAGGCTGGGAAAGATCGACATCGCGCCGATGCCGTTGAAGAGCAGCGTGTAGCCGTCGGGCGGCTGGCCCGCCGCGTAGACCGTGCCGACGACGCCGCCGGCCCCGACGCGGTTCTCGACCACGACGGGTTGTCCCAGGCGCTCGGCGAGGCGCTGGCTTACGATGCGCGTGACCGTGTCGTAGTAGCCGCCGGCCGGCACCGGCAGGATCACCCTGAGCGGGCGCGAGGGATACGCCTGCCCCCAAGCGGCGGCGCATCCCAACATCAGCGCCAGCGCCATCACGCGCATGAATGCGCTGGTCACTGCCCTTTGGGGTCGACGTACTGGAAGAAGATCTCGTCGCCGCGCAGCATGCCGAGCTCACGGCGCGCGCGCTCCTCGGCCGCCTCGCTGCCCTGCTTCAGGTCGCGCACTTCCGCGGCGAGCGCGGCGTTGCGCGCCTCGGAGCCGGCGTTCCTGCCTTTTTGATTGGTGACTTCCGTCTCCAGCTGCCACGCGCGCAGCCAGCCGCCCTTGCCGATCCACAGCGGGTACTGGATCAGCACGATCAGCGCGCCGAGGATCACCCCTAGGATCTTCATCCGAAGCGCCCGAACGCCTCCCGCCCGGGGTAGTCGACCGAATCACCCAGGTCCTCCTCGATGCGCAGGAGCTGGTTGTATTTCGCCACGCGGTCGGAGCGCGACAGCGATCCGGTCTTGATCTGCAGCGCGTTGGTGCCCACCGCCACGTCGGCGATGGTGGTGTCCTCGGTCTCCCCGGAGCGGTGCGACAGCACCGTGCCGTAGCCCGCGCGCTTCGCCAGCTCGATCGCGGCAAAGGTCTCGGTGAGGGTGCCGATCTGGTTGACCTTGATGAGGATGGAGTTCGCCACGCCCTGCTGGATACCCTCGCGCAGGATGCGCGTATTGGTGACGAAGAGGTCGTCGCCCACGAGCTGCACCTTGCCGCCCAGGCGATCGGTGAGCGTCTTCCAGCCGTCCCAGTCGTTCTCGGCCATGCCGTCCTCGATCGAGACGATCGGGAAGCGCGCCACGAGGTCGGCGAGGTAGTCGCTAAGCTGCGCCGAGCTCAGGCGCTTGCCCTCCGACTCGAGGACGTAGGCGCCGTCGTGGTAGAACTCGGAGGCCGCGCAGTCGAGCGCGAGCATCACATCCTGGCCGGCGCGGTAGCCGGCCTTGTCGATCGCGTCCGTGATGAGCTCGATCGCGGCGGCGTGGGTCGCGAGATCCGCGGGCGCGAACCCGCCTTCGTCGCCCACGGCAGTCGACATGCCTTTGGAATCGATGAGACGTTTCAACGCCTGGAAGATTTCAGCGCCGCAGCGCAGCGCCTCGCGAAAGCTCTGCTGGCTCACCGGGACGATCATGAACTCCTGGAAATCGAGCCGGTTGTTGGCGTGGGCGCCGCCGTTCACGACGTTCATCATCGGCACCGGCATGCGCATCGCGCCCGCGCCGCCGAGGTAGCGGTAGAGCGGCAGCCCCGACTCCTCGGCGGCCGCCTTGGCGTTCGCCATCGACACCGCGAGGATCGCGTTCGCGCCCAGGCGCGACTTGTTGTCGCTTCCATCGAGGTCGATCAGCGTCTTGTCGACGAACGCCTGCTCGGTCGCATCGAGCCCGACGATGGCCTCGGAAATCTCGGTGTTCACGTGCTCGACCGCCTTCAGCACGCCCTTGCCCCCGTAGCGGCTCTTGTCGCCGTCGCGCAGCTCGACCGCCTCGCGCGAGCCGGTGGAAGCGCCCGAGGGCACCGCCGCGCGCCCCATCACGCCCGACTCGAGCAGCACGTCGGCCTCGATGGTGGGGTTGCCGCGCGAGTCGAGAATCTCCCGCGCGACCACGTCGACGATGGAGCTCATTTCTTGACCTTGTCTTCGGCGAATCCGTTCTTCTTCACCCGCCGGTCGAGGTCGACCAGCGTCTCGAGCAGCTCCTGCATCAGCGCGAGCGGCCAGGCGTTCGGCCCGTCGGAGAGCGCCTTCGCCGGCTCCGGGTGCGTCTCCATGAAGAGTCCCGCGATCCCGGTCGCGACCGCGGCGCGCGCGAGCACCGGGATGAACTCGCGTTGCCCGCCCGAGGCCGTGCCCTGTCCGCCGGGAAGCTGCACCGAGTGCGTGGCGTCGAACACCACCGGGCAGCCGGTGTCGCGCATGATCGCGAGCGAGCGCATGTCGGAGACGAGGTTGCCGTAGCCGAACGAGAAGCCTCTTTCGCACACCATGATGTTGTCCTGCCCGGAAGCTTCCCGCGCCTTGTCGACCACGTTGCGCATTTCCTGCGGCGACAGGAACTGCCCCTTCTTGATGTTCACCGGCCGTCCGCACGAGGCCGCGGCGTGGATGAAGTCGGTCTGGCGGCAGAGGAATGCCGGCGTCTGCAGCACGTCCACCACTTCGGCGACGGGCTTCACTTCCTCCTCGGTGTGCACGTCGGTGAGCACCGGGACGCCGACCTGCTTCTTGACCTCGGCGAGGATCCGCAGACCCTGGTCCATCCCGAGGCCGCGGAACGATTTCGAGGAGCTGCGGTTCGCCTTGTCGTAGGACGACTTGAAGATGAACGGCACGCCGAGCTTGCCGGTGACCTCCTTCAGCTTGCCGGCGACGTCGATCTGCAGCTCGCGCGACTCCACCACGCACGGCCCGGCAATGAGGAACAGCGGCCGCTGCAGGCCGGCTTCGAACCCGCAGAGTTTCATGCTGCGACGACCGCTAAGCGGCTCATGCCGCGACCACCGAGAGGGGACGCTTTTCGCGTGCGCGGTGGCGCAAGGCGGCCGTGACGAACGCCTTGAAGAGAGGATGGCTCGCGCGCGGCGTGGACGTGAACTCGGGGTGGAACTGCACGCCGACGAAGAAGGGATGCCCGGGCAGCTCCATCATCTCGGGCAGGTTCTCGGTCGGGGTGCGCGCCGACACCTTGTAGCCTTTCGCCTCGAGCGCGGGTACGTAGATGTTGTTGACCTCGTAGCGGTGACGGTGGCGCTCGTTGACGTCCTTCCCGTAGATCGAGAAGGCCAAGGTGTCGGGCTCGACCGGGCACTTCTGCGCACCCAGGCGCATGGTGCCGCCGAGATCCGACTTCTCGGTGCGCTTCTCGATGCGGCCGGTGCGGTCGAGCCACTCGGTGATCAGCGCGACCACCGGGTGCGGCGTGTCGGCGTCGAACTCGGTGCTGTTCGCGCCGGCGAGGCCGCAGACGTTGCGCGCGAACTCGATGGTGGCGAGCTGCATGCCGAGGCAGATGCCGAGATAGGGCACGCCGTTCTCGCGCGCGTAGCGGATGGCGGCGATCTTGCCCTCGGTGCCGCGCTTGCCGAAGCCGCCGGGGACGAGGATCGCGTCCATCTTCCCCAGCGCGCCGAGCTCGCCCTGCCCTTGCGCGTTTAATCCTTTCTCGAGCTCCTCCGAATCGAGGTAATGGATGTTGATCCTGGCGCCGGTATGGATGCCGGCGTGGCGCAGCGCCTCGTTCAGGCTCTTGTAGGAATCCTGCAGGTCGACGTACTTGCCGACGAAGGCGATGTCGAGCTCGTGCTGCGGGTGCTCCTGCGCCTGCACCAGCTTGTTCCACGACGAGAGGTCGGCGGCGCGCGCGAGGATCGCGAGCTTGTGGCACACGATCTCGTCGAGCATCTGCTCGTGCAGCATCATCGGGATCGTGTAGATCGAGTCCACGTCCCAGGCGGAGATCACCGCCTCCTTCTGCACGTTGCAGAAGAGCGCGATCTTGCGCCGCTCGTCCTCGGGCAGCGGCCGGTCGGTGCGGCAGATGATGGCGTCGGCCTGGATGCCGATCTCGCGCAGCTCCTTCACCGAGTGCTGCGTGGGCTTGGTCTTGATCTCGCCCGCGGAGGCGATGTACGGGACGAGCGTCAGGTGCAGGTAGCAGACGTTGTTCCGGCCGAGCTCGAGCCCCATCTGCCGGATCGCCTCGAGGAAGGGCAGCGACTCGATGTCGCCCACCGTGCCGCCGATCTCGACGATCGCCACGTCGGCGTCGCCCGCCCCGCGCTTGATGAAAGACTTGATCTCGTCGGTGATGTGCGGGATCACCTGCACCGTGCCGCCGAGGTAATCGCCGCGGCGCTCCTTCTTGATCACCGACTCGTAGATCTGGCCGGTGGTGAAGTTGTTGTGGCGGCGCATCTTCGAGCTCTGGAAGCGCTCGTAGTGCCCGAGGTCGAGGTCGGTCTCGGCGCCGTCCTCGGTAACGAACACCTCGCCGTGCTGGAACGGGCTCATGGTGCCCGGGTCGACGTTGATGTAGGGGTCGAGCTTGATATTGGTGACGCGGATGCTGCGCGACTCGAGGATCGCGGCGAGGCTGGCGGCGGCGATGCCCTTCCCCAGCGAGGAGACGACGCCGCCTGTTACGAAGACATACTTGGTCATCTACCTGGATTCCGTGCGCATTCAGTAACTTGGAAGCATCGGAACCTCAGGCGGGACCATGGGGTTGCCATGGACCGCCAGTTTACAGCAGGCAGCCGCCGTCCGCTTCAGACCTTTGCCCCGCCTGCTCTTACGTGCCTGCGCGACGGGTGTCCAAGAAGGAGTCCAGCAACTTCGCGACTTTGACGCCCATGAAGCTGTCCTCCGGCCCCCATGTCGTCCCGGGTCTGATCGGGATCGCCCTGGCTGGATGGTTCAGAGTCACCGCCTCGATGCAGGTCCAGCGGCCGTCGCTTCCGCGAACGAATGAGTCGGTAATTCGTTTTTGCATGGGTTCACCCCGTTGACCGCGCAACCTCGCGCTCCGCGTTGGGGAGTGCAGCAAGCTACGTACCGCGCTCCGGCTAGGCGTTGGCCATCTGCGCCGCCTTCATCGCCTCGACCCGGATCTCCTCGGTGAGCTGCGCCTTGTAACGTGAGAACTCCGGCGAGGTCTTCATCGTGTAGTGGCGCGGATGCGGCAGTCCGATGGAGAGCTCGGTCTTGATCCGGCCCGGCCGCGCCGACATCACCGCAACGCGGTTCGCCATGAAGATCGCCTCGTCGATGTCGTGGGTGACGAAGAGCACCGTCTTGCGGTCGGCCTCCCAGATCCCGAGGAGCAGCTCCTGCATCAGCGCGCGGGTCTGGTTGTCGAGCGCGCCGAAGGGCTCGTCGAGCAGCAGGATCTTCGGGTCGTTGGCCAGGGCGCGTGCGAGCGCGGTGCGCTGCTGCATGCCGCCCGAGAGCATCTTCGGATAGTGGTTGTCGAAGCCTCGCAGCCCGACCTCCGAGATCAGTTTTTCCGCTTTCGCGGCCGTGGACCGGCTGCCGAACAGAATGTTCTCGCGGACCGTGAGCCAGGGGAAAAGCGTGTAGGACTGGAACACCATGCCGCGGTCGGGGCCGGGGCGTTCGACCGCCTGGCCGTCGAGCAGCACCCGCCCGGTAGTGGGCCGATCCAGGCCGGCGACGATGCGGAGCAGCGTCGATTTGCCGCAGCCCGAAGGCCCGAGGATGCAGATGAAGTCGTTGTCCTGCACCTCGAGGTCGGTGCGCTCGAGCGCGCGCGTCGGCGCCCCGCCCCGCACCCCCGGGAACACGCGGCTCACCGCCTCGATCCTCAGAACGCCCACGGCCAGAGCCTCTGGTTCGCCCACTTGAACAGGAGGTCCGACAGCAGGCCGATGACCCCGATGCAGACGATGCCGAAGATCATCTGGCCGGTGTCGAGGAGGCGCTGGCTGTCCATGATCATGTGTCCGATGCCGCTCTCGGCGCCGACCAGCTCGGCCACGATCACGTAGGTCCAGGCCCAGCCGAGCACCAGGCGCAGGGTCTCGGCGATCTGCGGCGCGGCGTTGGGCAGCATGACGCGCCGCACGATCCCGCCGGCGTCGGCGCCCAGCGTGTAGGCGGCCTCGACCAGATCGCGCCGGGTCGAGCCGACGATCACGGCCACCATGAGGATCACCTGGAACACCGAGCCGATGAAGATCACGAGAAGCTTCTGCGTCTCCCCCACCCCCGCCCAGAGAATGAGCAGCGGAATGAACGCGGAGGCCGGCAGGTAGCGTGCAAAGGAGACGAAGGGCTCGAAGAAGGCCTCGACCGGCTTGAAGGCGCCCATCGCGATGCCGAGCGGCACCGCGACCAGCGCCGCGAGCACGAACCCGCCGACCACGCGGAATACGGTGATGCCGACGTCGCGGATGAAGCCGAACTCGCGGAACAGCGTCACCCCGGTGGTGAGCGTGTACAGCGGGTCCTTGAGGAACATCGCGTCGATGGCGCCGCCGAACGTGGCGAGCGCCCACGCCGCGAAGAACACGACGAAGAACGCGGCGCCGAGAACGATCCTCGCGCCGCGCGAGACGGGCTTGAGCGGTTCGAGCAACCGGCTGCTAGTAAGCAGGACCCAGGAAGCGCAGATCGATCATTTCCTGCGCTTTCGGCTCCTTCTGGATCACGCGGTTGAACTTCAGCACGCGCACCGCGAAATCGACGAAGGGCTTGTGCTCCTTAGCGTAGTAGCTCTTGTTGTCATCGCGGCCCTGCCACTCGATGTAGGCCGCCGACTTGGCGAACGCCTCGCCCGACTGCTTGACGCTGCTGCCCATCAGCTCGTGCGACCTGAGCGGGTCGCGCTTGAGGAGGTCGAGGGCCTCGAAGAAGCTGTCGACCGTGGCCTTCACCACCTTCGGGTGCTTCTCGATGAAGTCCTTGCGGAACACCAGCACGTCGACGACCACCGGGTACTCGATCGACGTGACGAGGATCTTGCCGGCGTCGGGCTTCTCGCGCACGCTCGAGAGATAGGGCTCGTAGGTGAGCGCCGCGTCGCCCTGGCCGGCGACGAAGGCCTGCGCCGCGGGCTGCGCCGCCATGGTCGAGCGGATCACGTCCTGGATCGACATGCCGTTCTTCTCGAGGATGTACGAGAGCATGAAGTGCTGCACCGTGCCGGGCCCGTCGACGTTGACCGACTTGCCCTTGAGGTCCTTGATCGAGTTGATGTTGTTGCGCACCGCGAGCCCGTCGCCGCCCTTCGACTTGTCGATGAGTGCGACCTGCACCGACGGAATGCCGGCCGAGGCCCAGACGATGTGCTGGTCGACCGTGGTGGCGGCGGCGTTGAGCGCGCCCGAGGCGAGCGCGGCCGAGCGCTGCACCGGGGCGATGAAGCGGATCTCGATGTCGACGCCGTTCTTCTTGAAGATCCCGGCGAGCTCGGCGAGCTTCAGCGGCTGGAACCCGGTCCAGCCGCTCATCCCCAGGATGACCTTCTCCTGCGCATGCACCGAAAGCGCGAGCAGCGCAAGCGCCACGAACGCGATGAGTCTCATGGTTTCCCCCTTGGTGTCGTGCGGACTATTGTATCGTCCAGTCCATGCAAGCGACGCGCGTCGACCATGTCGGAAGCCTGCTGCGCCCCGCCTACCTGAAGGATGCCTTCCGCCGGTTCGCCCAGGGCGAGCTGCCCGAAGCCGAGCTGCGCGCGGTCCAGGACCGCGCCATCCGCGAGGTGGTTGCGCGGCAGGAGTCGATCGGCCTGCCGGTGATCACCGACGGCGAATACCGGCGCCTCAACTGGCAGGTGAGCTTCTCCGAGGTCGAAGGCTGGGACATGTGGCGCACCTCCTGGGACAACTTCCGGCGCCACCCGGAGAACCGCGCGCCGACGGAGACGCCGCTCACCCGCGGCGAGGACGCCGTGCTCTCGTTTCGCACTCCGGTCACTGCGCGCCTTTCGTTGAAGAGGAATTCTCTTCTTCAAGAGTTTGACTTCATAAGGCGTCCAGCCGCCAAGGTGACGCTGATGGGGCCCGACCGCGTCGCGCAGATGAGCGACATCGACGGCTCGCCCTATCGCGATCCGGATGAGTTCCGCGGCGACGTGGTGCGCATCCAGCGCCGGATCGTGGAAGAGCTGCTGCGCGCCGGCTGCCGCTACGTCCAGCTCGACGAGCCGAGCTATACCGGCTACGTCGACCCCGCCACCCTTGCGCGCATGCGCGCGGCGGGCGACGATCCGCTCGCCAATCTCTCGCGCGCGGTAGACGCCGACAATGCGGTCGTCGCCGGCCTGGAGGGCGCGACGTTCGGCCTGCACGTCTGCCGCGGTAACCGCGCGAGCATGTGGCACCGCGAGGGCAGCTACGACGCGATCGCCGAGCGCCTCTTCGGCGGATTGCGCTTCGAGCGCCTGCTGCTCGAGTACGACACGGCGCGCGCCGGCGGCTTCGAGCCCTTGCGCTTCGTGCCGAAAGGCGTCACGGTGGTCCTCGGTCTCATCACGACGAAAACCGGTCAGATCGAGAAGCCTGAGGACCTCTTTAGGCGAATCGACGATGCCGCCCGTTTCATACCGCTCGAGCAGCTCGCGCTCAGCCCGCAGTGCGGCTTCGCCTCGGGCATCGCCGGCAACCTGCTGTCCGAAGAAGAGCAGTGGCGCAAGCTGGAGCTCATGATGGACGTTGCGCGGCAGGTATGGCGATAAGCGCCCGGTGCGGCGGCCAGGCTGAGCGCCTGCGGAGGGCGAAGCCCAAGCCGGCGAGGCTGAGTACCAGCAGCGCAAGGCTCGACGGTTCTGGAACCGGCACCACCTGGATGCGCCACGTATAGTCGGCGAACCAGCCCGGGCCGGTCAGGGCAAGGCTGCGCTGCTCAATTGCGAACTGCCCCGAGCCGATCAATGGCAACACGCCGCCAAATACCGCAACGCTGCCGGTGGGACCGAGGACGTTGAAGTCATCCGAGTCGAGCAGCAGATTGGGCTCGAATTCTCGCAGCTCGAAGCCGGTGCGCGCCCAACTGCTGTCGGACAACAGGGTGGTGGTGAAATCAAGCGCGATGCTCTGGACGGCGAGGCCCGGCTGCAGCGTGAACCGGAACGAATCGAAGTCACCCCACTGGCAGCTTCCATCGGCGGTGAAGCAGGTGCGTCCTTGAATCGTGTTCAGTCCGCTGTCGAGGGCGCCCATGGGGGCGATTGTGAATGCCGGCAGGTCGCCGGAAACGGCCTCGGAATAGGTCATCGGTGCCGCGCTGACGCTTCCCATTGCGATCAACGCCGCCGCGAGCACCGCCACGCGTCTGGCTAGCATTCCCTACCCCTTTTGAGAGACGCCTCACCATAGCAATGGGGGTTTCAAGCTGGAATAGCCATACTGGTATGCAGTTTGTAATAAAGTAAAAATTCTCCGTATGACCCCTTCGGTCCCACGCGTCGTACGCGCCCCCCGCGGCGAAATCCTCTCGGCCCGGAGCTGGCTCACCGAGGCGCCGCTGCGCATGCTGATGAACAACCTCGATCCGGAAGTCGCCGAGCGGCCGGAGGATCTGGTGGTCTACGGCGGCATCGGCAAGGCGGCGCGCAACTGGCAATGCTTCGACCAGATCGTCGCTGCGTTGAAAAGCTTGGGCGAGGACGAATCGCTCCTCGTGCAGTCGGGAAAGCCGGTGGGCGTCTTCAGGACGCAGCCGGATGCCCCGCGCGTTCTGATCGCCAACTCCAACCTGGTGCCGAAGTGGGCCGACTGGGAGCGTTTCAACGAGCTCGACCGCAAGGGCCTCATGATGTACGGCCAGATGACCGCAGGCTCGTGGATCTACATCGGCAGCCAGGGCATCGTGCAGGGCACCTACGAGACCTTCGCCGAGGCGGGCCGCCGGCACTACGGCGGGAACTGGTCGGGGAAATGGATCCTCACCGCCGGCCTCGGCGGCATGGGCGGCGCGCAGCCGCTCGCCGCAACGATGGCGGGTGCTTCGATGATCGCGATCGAGTGCGATGCGAGCCGCATCGAGATGCGCCTCAAGTCGGGATACCTCGACGCCCAGGCCAATACCCTTGAAGGAGCGCGGCAAATCCTCGCTTCCTCCTCCGTTCCCATTTCGATAGGTTTGCTAGGCAACGCGGCCGAGCTGGTCCCGCAATTCCTGAAGCGCGCGCAAAGCAGCGGGTTCAAGCCCGCCCTGGTGACCGATCAGACCTCGGCGCACGATCCCGCCAACGGCTACCTGCCCGAGCACTGGTCGCTCGAGCGCTGGAAGGACTTGCGCAGGAAGGATCCGGAAGAGGTCGCGCTCTCGGCGCGCGAATCGATCGCCAATCACGTGCAGGCAATCCTCGGCTTCAAGGCGATGGGCATCCCCTGCGTCGACTATGGCAACAACATCCGCCAGGAAGCCAAGGACGCCGGCATCGCGAACGCCTTCGACTACCCGGGTTTCGTCCCCGCGTACATCCGGCCCATGTTCTGCGTCGGCAAGGGGCCGTTCCGCTGGGTCGCCCTTTCGGGCGATCCGGAGGACATCGCGAAGACGGATGCCAAGGTTCTTGAATTGTTTCCCGGGGATGCCGGATTGCAGCGCTGGCTGGGGTTGGCCAAAACGAAAATCCGCTTTCAGGGCCTGCCGGCGCGCATCTGCTGGCTCGGACTCGGCCAGCGCCATCTCGCCGGCTTCGCCTTCAACGAAATGGTGCGGAGCGGGGAGCTCAAGGCGCCGATCGTGATCGGGCGCGACCATCTCGACGCCGGCTCGGTGGCCAGCCCGAACCGCGAGACCGAGGGCATGCGCGACGGCAGCGACGCGGTCTCGGATTGGCCTTTGCTCAATCTCATGTTGAATACCTCTTCGGGCGCAACGTGGGTCTCGTTCCATCACGGCGGCGGCGTCGGCATGGGCTACTCGCAGCACGCGGGCATGGTGATCGTGTGCGACGGCACCGACGCCGCGGCGCGGCGCATCGGGCGCGTGCTGTGGAACGATCCGGCGAGCGGCGTCATGCGCCACGCGGACGCGGGCTACGAAGAGGCCATCGCCTGCGCTCGCGCGCAAGGCCTCAACCTGCCGTTCCTGGAGTAATGCGCCTCGGCAAGAAAAATCCGTCGCTGAGGGAGCTGCGCTCGATCGCGCGCGACGCGCCGCCGCTCGAGCTGGACCCGGCGGCGTACGACAAGGTGCGCGCCTCGCTTTCCGCAGTCGAAAGGATCGTCGCTTCGGGCAAGCCGGCGTACGGCATCAACACCGGGTTCGGCCGCCTGTCGCAGACGCGCATCCCGGCCGAGGAGCTCGAGCAGCTGCAGCTCAACATCGTGCTGTCGCACGCCGCCGGCACCGGGCCGCTTCTCGACGACGCCACCGTACGCCTGATCCTTTCCCTCAAGGTCATCTCGCTCGCCGCGGGCCATTCCGGGGTGCGCCCGGAGCTGATCGAGCTTCTGCTGCAGCTCTACAACAAAGGCATTTATCCGTGCATCCCTGCCAAGGGGTCGGTCGGCGCCTCGGGCGATCTCGCGCCGCTCGCCCATCTCTCGCTCGCGCTGCTCGGGCTCGGCGACGTGCGCGTTCACGGCGTGCGGGTGCCGGCGGCGAGCGCCCTGAAGAACGAGAACCTGAAAGCCATCAAGCTCGCACCCAAGGAGGGTCTCGCGCTCCTCAACGGCACGCAGGTGTCCACCGCGCTCGCGCTCAGCGGCCTGCTTGCCGCGGAGGACGTGTTCGCCGCCGCGCTCGTCGCGGGCAGCCTCGCGGTCGACGCCGCGGCCGGCAGCGACACGCCTTTCGATGCGCGCATCCACGCGCTGCGCGGCCAGCCCGGGCAGCAGGAAGTGGCGCGCTTCTACGCCGAGCTCCTGAAGGGAAGCGAGATCCGCCGCTCGCACCTCGAGAACGACCCGCGGGTGCAGGATCCCTACAGCCTGCGCTGCCAGCCGCAGGTGATGGGCGCCTGCCTCGACCAGATGCGCTACGCCGCGGGCGTCTTCGAGCGCGAGGCCGCCGCCGTAACGGACAATCCGCTGGTCTTCGGCGACGAGATCCTCTCCGGCGGCAACTTCCACGCCGAGCCGGTGGCGCTCGCCGCCGACGCGCTCGCGCTCGTGATCGCCGAGGTCGGCGCGCTCTCGGAGCGCCGCGTGGCGCTGCTCATCGACCCGACGCTTTCCGGCCTGCCGCCCTTCCTCGTCGAGCACGGCGGCGTCAACTCCGGCTTCATGATCGCGCAGGTCACCGCGGCCGCGCTCGCAAGCGAGAACAAGTCGCTCGCGCACCCGGCGAGCGTCGACAGCCTGCCGACCTCCGCCAACCAGGAGGACCACGTCAGCATGGCCACCTTCGCCGCGCGCCGCCTGGGCGACATGGCGGCGAACAGCGCCGGCATCGTGGCGATCGAGCTCCTCGCCGCAGCGCAGGGCATCGATTTCCGCGCACCGCTCAAGACCAGCGCGCCGCTGCAGGAAGCCCATCGCCTGGTGCGCTCGAAGGCCGCGTTCTACGACCACGACCGTTACTTCGCGCCCGACATCACCGCGGTGCAGTCCCTGGTGGAGTCGGGCGAGTTCCACAGCTTCGTTCCGGGGCTCCTGCCCTCTCGCTAGAATGGCGCCGTTCAAGTTCCGCGCCGGACGCGCGCCGCTCCTGGTGTCGATGCCGCACACCGGCACGCAGGTGCCCGAATCCCTGCTTGCCCGGATGACCGACGAAGCCAGGCAGCTGCCGGATACCGACTGGCACCTCGAGCGGCTCTACGACTTCCTCGACCAGCTTGGCGCCTCGGTGCTGGTCGCGACGCATTCGCGCTACGTCGTCGACCTGAACCGCCCGCCCGACAACGCCAACCTCTATCCCGGCCAGGACACGACGCCGCTCGTGCCGCTCGATACGTTCCACCAGAAGCCGCTCTATCGACCCGCGCACGAGCCCGACGCGGACGAGATCGCGGAGCGCGTGCAAGCGCATTGGAAGCCTTATCACGCCCAGCTTTCGCTCGAGCTGGAAAGGCTCAAGCAGCGGTACGGCTATGCCCTCCTCTGGGACGCGCATTCGATCTTCTCCGAGGTACCGCGCTTCTTCTCCGGCAAGCTGACCGAGCTCAACCTCGGCACCGCGGACGGCCGCTCGTGCGGCAGCGGAATCGGCGAAGGACTGATGCAGAAAGTGTCGGGCTACGGCGCGGTGCTGAACGGCCGCTTCAAAGGCGGGTACATCACGCGCACGTACGGCGACCCGGCAAAGGGAGTGCACGCCGTGCAGCTCGAGCTCTCCGAGGCGACGTACATGGAGGAAGCGCCGCCTTTCCGCTTCAACGATTCTCTTGCGAAACGGCTCCGTCCGCAGCTGCGCGCGCTGCTCGAAGAATTTTGCCGCCTCGGACACGACCGACGCACGGGTTAGCGCCGAGCGCGTACGCGAGCTCCGCGGGCGCGCCGATGTCCCAAAGCGCGAGGTCCGCGTTCTTTCCCACCTCGAGCGTGCCGTGGCTCGCCTGCAGGCCGAGGGCGCGCGCCGCGTGCCGCGTCATTCCGGCGAGCGCCTCCTCCGGCGTAAGGCGAAAGAGCGTGCACGCCATGTTGAGGATCGCGAGCGGCGACGAAACCGGCGACGAGCCCGGGTTATGGTCCGTCGCCAGCGCGATGGGAACCCGTTTTTTTCTCAAGAGGTCGATGGGCGGGAACTTCGTCTCTCTCAGGAAATAGAACGCGCCGGGCAATAACACTGCGACGGTGCCCTCCCTGTTCATCGCTTCTACCCCTGCCTCACTCGAGTATTCCACGTGATCTGCCGACAACGCGCGAAAGCTGGCCGCCAGTGCGGCACCACCCGAATCGGAAAGCTGATCCGCATGCAGCTTGACCGGCAGGCCAAGCGCTCGTGCTTTCTCGAAGACCCTGCTCGTCTGTGGAACGTCGAACGCGATGCGCTCGCAGAAGGCGTCCACCGCATCCACCAGGCCTTGCTTCGCCGCGGCGGGCAGCACGTCGTCGCACACGAAGCCGATGTAGTCATCGGCGCGCCCAGCGTACTCGGGCGGCAGCGCGTGCGCGCCCAGGAATGTGGTTTTGACCGTCATCTCGCCGCCGAGCCGGCGTGCCGCGCGCAGCATGCGAAGCTCGGTGTCGCGGTCGAGGCCGTAGCCCGACTTGATCTCGATCGCGGTTGCGCCCTCCGCCAACCAGCATTGGAGTCGTTTCTTTCCGAGATGGACCAAGTGGTCTTCCGAGGCCGCTCGCGTCGCCTGGACGGTCGAAGCGATGCCTCCCCCGGCGCGCGCGATCTCCTCGTAGCTCGCGCCCTGCAGGCGCAGCTCGAACTCGTGGGCGCGGTTTCCGGCATAGACCAGGTGGGTATGGCAGTCGACGAGCCCGGGCGTGATCCAGGCGCCGCGCGCGTCGTGCTCCTCCCGCGCCTTGCCGCGCCATTCGCTGCGCGGGCCGACCCAGTCGATCTTGCCATTCGTGACCGCGATGACGCCGTCGGCCTGAATCCCGTAACCCGACACCATGGTGGCCAGATTCGCGTTGATCCAGGCGGCATCGTGCATCTCGCTATCATAGCGGCGTGGAACGCTACTTCGCCCGCGACGCCCTGCTCCCCGACGGCTGGGCCAAGGATGTGCTCTTGAGCGTCGACCAGGGCGAGATCGTGGCGGTCGAGCGCGACGCGAGCGGCCCGCAGCCGCTCGCCGGCCCGGTGCTTCCGGGCATGGCGAACCTGCACTCGCACGCGTTCCAGCGTGCGATGGCCGGGCTCACCGAGCTGCGCGGCGCCGGCGAGGACGACTTCTGGACCTGGCGCGAGCTCATGTACCGCTTCGTCGAGCGCCTCACGCCGGACCAGGCGCAGGTCGTCGCACACTTCCTCTACATCGACATGCTGCGCCACGGCTACACCGCGGTCGCCGAGTTCCACTACGTGCATCGTCCCGACGGGATGCTGCAGGCGCACCTCGACGCCGCGCGCGAGGCCGGCATCGCGATCACGCTGATGCCCTCGGTCTATCGCTGGTCGGGCTTCGGCGAGCGGCCGCTGCAGGAACGCCAGCGGCCATTCGAGCGCGACACCGACGCGGTGCTCGAAGCGTATGCGGGCCTCGCCGCCCGCGCGACGCCCGAGGTGAGAGTCGGGGTTGCGCCGCATTCGCTGCGCGCGGTCGATCCGGCCGCCCTCGCCGCGCTCGTCGCCGGCGTGCCGCGCGAGGCGCCGATCCACATTCACGCCGCGGAGCAGACGCGCGAGGTCGAGGACTGCGTCGCCGCGCTCGGCGCGCGGCCGCTGCAATGGCTGCTCGCCAACATGCCGGTGGACCGGCGCTGGTGCATCGTGCATGCCACGCACCTCGTGCCGCAGGAAATCCAGGGTCTGGCGAGGAGCGGCGCGGTCGCGGGGCTGTGCCCGACGACCGAGGGCAACCTTGGCGACGGCATCTTCCCGCTGCTCGACTACCGCGCGGCGGGCGGGCGCTACGGCATCGGCGGCGACAGCCACGTGTCGCGCAACCCGGCCGACGAGTTGCGCCTGCTCGAGTATCTGCAGCGCGTGTCCAAGCGCAAGCGCAACCTGGTGACCACCGATGAGCAGCCCGCGGTCGGGACCACGCTGTGGCTCGAGGCGGCCGCAGGGGGCGCGCAGGCGCTCGGCCGGCGCATGGGCGCGCTCGCGCCCGGCATGCGCGCCGACCTCGTGGTGCTCGACGGCGAGCATCCCGACCTCACCGGCCGCAGCGGCGACGCCGCGGCAAATGCGCTCGTGTTCTCGGGCTCGGAGGACCTGGTGCGCGACGTGATGGTCGGCGGTCGCTGGATGGTGCAGCAGAAGCACCACGCCGCCGAAGAAGCGGCGGCCGCCCGCTACCGCGAAGCGCTCAAGTTCCTGCTCGCCTAGTCGGCTGAGAGCTCGGGGCGGTTGCGGAAATACTCGAGCGCGCCGGGATTGGCGAGCGCTTCCAGGTTCTTCACCGGGCGGCCGTGCACCGCCTCGCGCACCGCAAGCTCGACGATCTTGCCGCTCTTGGTGCGCGGGATGTCCGCCACCTGGAGGATTTTCGCCGGGACATGGCGGGGCGTGGTGTTCTCGCGGATACGCTTTTTTATTTTGGAGACAAGTTCTTCGGTGAGGATCAGGCTGTCCCTCAGCCTCACAAACAGCACCACGCGCACGTCGCCTTCCCAGTCCTGGCCGATGACCAGCGACTCGACCACCTCGTCCAGCTGTTCGACCTGGCGGTAGATTTCGGCGGTGCCGATGCGCACGCCGCCAGGGTTGAGCACCGCGTCCGAGCGGCCGTAGATGACGATGCCGCCGTGCGCCGTGATCTCGCACCAGTCGCCGTGGCGCCACACGCCGGGATACTTCTCGAAGTAGGCAGCGCGGTACTTCGCCCCGTCCGGATCGTTCCAGAAGCCGACCGGCATCGAGGGGAACGGCCTGGTGCAGACCAGCTCGCCCTTCTCGCCCACGACGGGCTTTCCCTGGTCATCGAATACCTCGACCGCCAGGCCGAGGCCCTTGGCCTGGATCTCGCCGCGCCACACCGGGCCCATCGGGTTGCCGAGCACGAAGCACGACACGATGTCGGTGCCGCCCGAGATCGAGGACAGGCACACGTCGCGCTTCACGGCGTCGTAGACGTAGTCGAACCCCTCGGGCACGAGCGGCGAGCCGGTGGAAAGGACCGCGCGCAGGCTCTCCAGCCGATGCGTGTCGCGCGGCCTGACCCCGAGCTTGGCGAGGCTGTCGATGAACTTGGCCGAGGTGCCGAAGTGCGTCATGGCTTCCTCGTCCGCCAGATCGAAAAGAATCTTTCCCTTGCCGAGGGAAGGCGAGCCGTCGTAGAGGAGCAGCGCCGCCTCCGAGGCGAGGCCCGACATGAGCCAGTTCCACATCATCCAGCCGAGCGTGGTGAAGTAGAACAGGCGGTCTCCGGGCCGGACGTCGCTGTGCAGGCGGTGCTCTTTCAGGTGCTGCAGCAGCGTGCCGCCGGTGCCGTGCACGATGCACTTCGGCACGCCGGTAGTCCCCGACGAGTACAGGATGTAGAGCGGGTGGTTGAACTCCACCGGCTCGAAGCGGATGTCCCGCGGATCGAAGGGCTCGATGAACTCGTCGAGCGGGGTGCCCGCGCGCGCCGTTCCGCCGAGGTAGTCGACGACCACGCACTCCTCCACGCTCGGCAGCCGATCGAGCGCGGCCTGCGCCTTGTCCTGCGAATCGAACTCCTTGCCGCCGTAGAGGTAGCCGTCGGCGCAGAAGAACACCTTCGGCTCGATCTGCGCGAAGCGTTCCACCATCCCTTGCACGCCGAAATCGGGCGAGCAGCTCGACCAGATCGCCCCCAGGCTCGCGGTGGCGAGCATCGCCGCCGCGGCTTCGGGAAGGTTCGGCAGGTAGCCGGCGACGCGGTCGCCTTTCTCCACCCCGGCGTCGGCGAGCGCCTGGGCGATGCGCGAGACCAGGTCGTAGAGGTTGCGGTGGCTGAGCCGGCGCCGGATGCGGTCCTCGCCCCAGAACACGATCGCGTCGGCGTCGTCGCGCCGGCGCAGGAGGTTCTCGGCGAAGCTGAGCTTCGCCTCGGGAAACCACCGCGCCCCCGGCATCCGGTCGCCGTGCACCAGCGCCGGCCCCGGACGCGCGCCCCGGACCCCGCAGAACTCCCACACCAGGCTCCAGAACTCCGGCGCGTGCGCGCAGGACCAGGCGTGCAGCTCGGCGTAGCTCTGCTTCCCGGCGCGCGCCATGAAGCGCGCCATCTGCGTCGCCGCGGCGCGCTCGGGCGAAGGCCGCCAGAGGGGCGCTAGCTCAGCAATGAGCGGATCCTTTCCGGGATGCGCACCGGCTTCTGCTTTTCCATGTCGATGAACACCACCGTGGCTTCACCATCGGCGTAGAGCTCGTCTGCCATTTTCAGCTCGTAAAACGTAGGCACGCTGGAGCCGCCGGGCGGCCCGACCGAGAGGCGTACCTCCACCGTGCCGGGGTAATTCATCGGCCGCTTGAAGTTGCACGCGGCGTTGGCGATGACGATGCCGGTGGACTGCCAGGCCTCGCCCTTCGGAACCAGCGCCTCGAACCAGCCGATCCGCGCCTGCTCCATGAAGCGGAAGTAGACGGTGTTGTTCACATGCCCCATCGCGTCCATGTCGCCCCAGCGGAGCTCGATGCGCTCGACGTGCACCAGCTTTCGCATCGACGCCTCATGGGAGGTCGCCTCATGGGAAGTCTCATGGGCCATGGGGGGCTGATTATAATTGTGCGCGATGAGCCGCGAATCGATGCAATACGACGTGGTCGTCGTCGGCGGCGGACCCGCCGGGCTCGCCGCCGCGATCCGTGTGAAGCAGCTCTCGCCCGACACTTCGGTCTGCGTGCTCGAGAAGGGCTCCGAGATCGGCGCGCACATCCTTTCGGGCGCGGTCATGGACCCGCGCGGGATCGGCGAGCTGATCCCCGACTGGAAGGAAAAGGGCGCGCCGCTCAACGTCCCAGTCACCGAGGACCGCTTCCTCTTTCTCACGCGTCATTCCGCCCTGAGAACGCCGGCGGCCCTGCTCCCCGAGTGTTTCCGTAACCACGGCAACTACGTCATCAGCCTCGGCGCGTTCTGCCGCTGGCTCGGCGCGCAGGCCGAGGCGTGCGGCGTCGAGATCTTTCCGGGCTTCGCGGCCACGGAGATCCTTTTCGAAGGGGCCAAGGTGAAAGGCGTCGCCACCGGCGACATGGGAATCAACAAGAAGGGCGAGCGGACCGACGCCTACCAGCCCGGGATGGAGCTGCACGGGAAATACACGTTCTTCGCCGAAGGCGCGCGCGGCCAGCTCGGGCGGCAGCTCGAAGCGAAGCTTCGGCTCAGAGCGGCGCCCCAGGTGTACGGCATCGGGCTGAAGGAGCTGTGGGACGTGAAGCCGGAGCAGCACCAGGCCGGCCTCGTGGTCCACACTGCAGGCTGGCCGCTCGACGCGGATACCTACGGCGGCTCGTTCCTCTACCACCAGGAGAACCGCCAGGTCGCGGTCGGCTTCGTCGTGGGCCTGGGCTATTCGAATCCCTACCTTTCCCCCTACGAGGAGTTCCAGCGCTTCAAGACGCACCCCGCCATCCGCACGTTCTTCGAAGGCGGCAAGCGCGTGGCCTATGGGGCGAGAGCGATCGCCGCCGGAGGCCTGCAATCCCTGCCGCGGCTCGTCTTCGCGGGCGGAGCGCTGATCGGCGACGAAGCCGGCTTCCTCAACGCTTCGCGCATCAAAGGCAGCCACACCGCGATCAAGTCCGGCATGCTCGCGGCCGAAGCCGCGGTT
>Ga0075428_100000601_pt1 | contig 36748 bp, 32 predicted proteins | sample RhiMetdeltSRZDD2_FD_75291 | JGI IMG/M metagenome (GOLD analysis project Ga0075428, IMG submission 75291) | Populus rhizosphere microbial communities from Tennessee, USA - Rhizosphere MetaG P. deltoides SRZDD2 | ecosystem: Host-associated > Plants > Roots > Rhizosphere > Soil | place: USA... | reverse complement strand
GTCAGGAATTCACCGGCTCGGCGAGCGCGTCGACACAGCGGTCGCAGATGCCTGACCAGTCGGGCTCGGTTCTGACCGACGGTACATATCGCCAGCAGCGTTCGCACTTGACCCCGCGCGCTTTGCCGACATCGACCCTCACCTGATCGGCGCCCGCTGCGTCTCCAAGGTTGAGCGTCAGGTCCGACACGATGAAGAGTGTTGGCAATTGATCACGGTACTCCTCGAGCAGGGCCGCAATCGGACCGGTGGCGGTCAACGTGACGCTGGCGCCAAGGGAGTTGCCGATGACCTTGCTCTTCCGTTTTTCCTCGAGGGCCGCGTTCACCAGATCGCGCACTTCCATCAATCGGTCCCAGACAGCGACGACGTCGGCCGCGAGCAGGTCATCCACTTTCGGAAATTGCTCGAGGTGAACCGACTCCGAGCGCCGACCGGGCAAGTGTCGCCACAGGTCGTCGGCCGTCACCGGTAGGATCGGCGCGATGAGCCGTGCGAGCCCCTCACAGATCAGAAACATCGCGGTCTGTGTCGAGCGCCGCTGCGGCGAGCGTGCCGCAAATGTGTACATCCGATCCTTCGTCACGTCGACGTAGAACGCGCTCAGATCGACCGTCGCCAGTGTGTTGAGTGTCTGGAAAACAGTGGGGAAGTCGTAGGCGCTGTACGCCCGTAGCATTCGCTGGGCTGCCTGCGCGTACTTGGCGAGCGCATAACGGTCGACCACCTCGAGGCGATCCACCGGCACCGCATCGACAGCCGGATCGAAGTCGTACAGATTTGCCACCAGGATGCGGGATGTGTTCCGCAGCTTGCGATATGCCTCGACGACACGCGTCAGAATTTCGCGGCTGACGCGCAGCTCTTCGCTGTAGTCGCTCATCGAGACCCACAGCCGAAGAATCTCGGCCCCGCTTTCCTTGATGACCTCCTGTGGCGTCACCGTGTTGCCGAGCGACTTCGACATCTTTCGGCCTTCGAGATCAATCAGAAAGCCGTGGGTCAGCACCTCGCGAAACGGCGGACGCCCACGCGTCGCGAGTGCAACGAGCAGCGAGCTCTGGAACCAGCCGCGATGCTGGTCGCTCCCTTCCAGGTACATGTCCGACGGCCACGTCAGGTCCGCATATCGCGGCAGTACCGCTTCATGGCTCGAACCCGAGTCGAACCAGACGTCGAGAATGTCGGCCTCGCGCTCGAATGACGTGCCGCCGCACGACGGACAGGCGAGACCGGGCGGCACGAATTCCTCCAGCGGCCCCTCGTACCAAGCGTCGGCACCGTGGTGATCGAACACGGACGCAGCGCGGTCAACCAGCGCGGACGTCAGGATCGCTTCGCCACATTTCGTGCAGGACAATGCCGGAATCGGCACGCCCCAGGCGCGTTGCCGCGAGATGCACCAGTCCGGCCGGTTCGCGACCATGTTGAAGATCCGATCGCGACCCCACGACGGAATCCAGGTGACCTGGTGATCGATTGCGTGAAGCGCCGCGTCGCGCAGCGTTCGTTTCGTGCCGTCCTCGCAGGCGATGACCGGATCGCCGTCCATTCGGACGAACCACTGTGACGTCGCAAGGAAGATGACCGGGTTGTGACAGCGCCAACAGTGCGGGTACTGATGTGAGAACACTTCGCGGTGCCAGAGCCGCCCGCGTTCCTTGAGAGCCTGTTCGACATGCGGGTTTGCGTCGAAGACCCGCTCCCCACCGAACAGCTCCACGGTGTCGTGGAAGTGTCCGCCCGGACCGACTGGCGCATAGATCTCGAGTCCGTATTTGACACCGGTCAGGAAGTCGTCGCTGCCGTGCCCCGGTGCCGTGTGCACCGCCCCGGTTCCCGCGTCAAGCGTCACGTAATCCCCGAGCACGCCAACGGAGTCGCGCTCATAGAGCGGATGCCGGAAGTTGATGCCCTCGAGCTGCGCGCCCTTCATCCGGGCGATGGGCTGCCGGAACGGACGTCCGACGATCTTGCTGACCGACTCAGCGAGCTGCTCCGCGACGATGACCGCCCGGCCATCGACGTCGTAGGCACCGTAGTCGTACTCCGGATGGAACGCGACCGCCAGGTTCGACGGAATCGTCCACGGCGTCGTCGTCCAGATCAGGACGGAGACGTCGCGTCCCTTCAGCGATGGTGCTCTGGCAGCCAGGTCCGCGGCACTGGAAGAGGCGAGCGGAAATTCAACATAGATCGACGGCGAAGAATGGTCCTCGTACTCGACTTCCGCTTCCGCGAGGGCCGTGCGGCAGTGGATGCACCAGTGGACCGGCTTCTTTCCCTTGTAGACAAGCCCGTGCGCGACGAAGCGTCCGAGGGCACGCACGATGTCGGCCTGGTAACGCGGTTCCATCGTGACGTACGGATGCTGCCACTCGCCGAAGACGATCAGCCGCCGGAATTCTTCGGTCATCAGGGTGACGAACCGCTGGGCGTACGCCGCGCACGCGCGACGGAAGTCCGCGCGCGACATCTCTCGCTTTTTCGGTCCGAGCTCGCGATCGACTTTCAGCTCAATCGGCAATCCATGACAGTCATAGCCGGGAACATACGGCGAGTCGAATCCTGCCATCGTCTTCGACTTGACGACGATGTCCTTGAGGATCTTGTTGAGTGCGTGCCCGAGATGGATGTGGCCGTTGGCGTACGGAGGCCCGTCATGCAGGACGAATTTCGGCGCGCCGTTCCGCTTCTGGCGAATGCGGCCGTAGAGGTTCATCGCGTCCCACCGCGCAATCGCCTCCGGCTCGGCCGTCTGCAGATTGGCTTTCATCGGAAAACCTGTGCGAGGCAGGTTCACCGTGTCTTTCCACTCGGGCATGCGATCAAATTGTATCCCGATGCGGCGACCTATAATGCGAGCGTGGGTGCGCGACGCGAAGGATCAGAGAGCAGTGTGTCGCTGATGCAGCCTGTCGAACGCGAGACCGGACACGTACACGAAGAGGTGCTCGACAACGGACTGCGTGTGCTCGTGCAGGAAGTGCGCACGGCGCCGCTCGCCTCGGTGTGGTGCTGGTACCGCGTTGGCTCGAAGAACGAAGGGCCAGGACTGACCGGTGTCTCGCACTGGGTCGAGCACATGAACTTCAAAGGCACCACGAACATTCCACGCGACAAGGTCAAAGGGATCATCGAACAGTTCGGTGGCTACTGGAACGGCTACACCTGGATCGATCAGACGACGTACACCGAAACCGCAACGCGCGATGTTCTCGATCGGATGCTTTTCATCGAAGCAGAGCGGATGGCGAACTGCTTGTACGAACCGGCGGATTGTGAGTCGGAACGGACCGTCATCATTTCGGAGCTGCAGGGTGGAGAGAACGATCCAGACCAGCTGCTCGATCAGGAGCTGACCGCCACGGCGTTTCGCGCGCACCCCTACGGACATCCGACCATCGGCTGGCTTGGCGATCTGCAGACGATGACGCGCGACGATCTCTACGGCTATTACCGTCGCCATTACGTGCCGAACAATGCGACGCTGATCATTGTCGGCGACGTGGACCGCGATGACGTGATGCGTCGCGTGGTCCGTCATTTCGGCGCCATTCAGCCTCGCGATGTCGTCAAGGTTGCTCCGACGCGCGAGCCGGAACAGCTCGGCGAACGACGCGTAACAGTGTCACGCCAGGGGACGACGGCGTATCTGAAGATCGGCTACCACGCGCCGTCGATTCTCGACGCCGACTTCTTTCCGCTGCTGGTTCTCGATGCGGTGCTGACGGGTGCCAAAGGGGTCAACCTCTGGGCGAGTTTCCGAACGCCGGCTCCCCAACGAAGTGCGCGTCTCTATCGCGCGCTGGTGGACGGCGGCTTCGCGTCCGCGGTCAACGGCGCGCTGGTGCCGACGCACGAACCGTTTCTCTACACAATCTCCATAACAGCGACCGAGGGGACGTCGCTCAGCGTCGTCGAAGAGACAACGCTCGCACAGCTTGACGCCGTCCGCCGTCATGGCATTACCGATCACGAGCTGCAGAAAGCCAAGAATCAGCTTCGTGCGCGCCTTGTGTTCGAAGGCGACTGCATCTCGAACATTGCCCATCAGCTCGGTTACTTCGAAACCATCGCGAGCTGGCGCCTGGTTCCAGCGCTGGCCGCGCGGGTCGACGCCGTCACTTTGCAGCAGGTCGGCGAGGCCGCGGCCGCGCGATTGAAGAGCACAAACCGGACGATCGGCTGGTTCGATCCGCAGCCATCGACCGATGAGGAGGCGCCGTCCCCCGGCGAAGGCGCCGGGACCGGTCCGGCGACTCGGCGCGAGCGATGACGACGCTGGAGCAACGGGGCCTTGCACCCGTGCGATCCATTCTCGACAACGGTGTTCGCGTCATTGCGAAACCCTCGGGTGCAACACCTGCTGTGACGGTCCATGCCTCGTTCGAGGCTGGGACGGTGTTCGATCCGTCGCACGACTCCGGTGTCGCGCACTTCGTCTCACGCACGATCGATCGCGGCACCACCGCGCATACCGCGGACGAGATTGCGGAACGGCTCGACTACCGCGGGGTCTCGCTGGCAATTGCGGTGAACCGTCACGCGTTGTCGCTCATCTGCACGTGCCTGGTGGAAGACCTCGATCCAATTCTCGCAACCATCGCCGACATCGTGATGCATCCGGCGTTTCCCGATCGCGAGGTGGAAACGCGCCGTGGCGAGATCGTCACGATGATTCGCCAGGACGAAGACAATCCGGCGGCAATGGCTGCCGAGGGGCTTCTTTCGCTGTTGTATGGGCCCGTGCATCCGTACGGTCGCCGGCCGCGCGGTACTGTAGAAACGGTCGAACGAATCAGTCGCTCGTCGCTCCAGGCATTTCACGCTGCGCGGTTTACTCCCGATTCGCTGTCGCTCGTCATGGTTGGCGACCTCGATGCGAAACGAGCCATCGAATCCGCCGGTCGCGCGTTCGCGGAGTGGAAAGCGGCGGCAGGAGTCGGGCCGCAGTTTCCCCCCATCGAGCCTGCGCGTGAGCGGCAGGTGCGCGTCATCCCGATGATGAACAAGGCGCAGGCAGACATCGCATACGGATTCACGGCCATCACGCGATCGGATCCGGCGTTCTACGCGTATTGGCTCATGAACAACATCCTCGGCGAGTACTCGATCGGGGGCCGCCTGGGCGACAGCATCCGCGAGCGTCAGGGGATGGCGTATTACGTATTCAGCGCGCTGGACGCCAACGTCGTACCCGGTCCCCTTCTGATTCGTGCCGGCGTCAACCCTGCCAACGTCGATCGCGCGCTGGCCTCTATTGACGAGGAGATTGCGCGCATGGCTGCCGAGGGGCCGAGCGACCGCGAGCTCGCCGAGTCGCGCCAGTTCCTGATTGGTTCGTTGCCGCGTCGCCTCGAGACGAACGTGGGCATCGCGACCTTCCTGCAGATGGTTGAATTCTTCGACCTCGGAATGGACTACGACCTCAGGGTTCCCGACCTGCTCTCGCGAGTCACGCGTGACGACGTGCACGCGGCCGCGCGCGCTGTCCTCGATCCGTCAAAAGCCGCCGTCGTCGTCGCCGGTCCGTACGCTGGCGCTTCTACGTCTTGAAGACCCGTTGACGAAACTCCGGGCGTGTCCTACCGTGTTGTCGGACACTCGAATGCCGTTCAGCCTCCGACTTGATAAGGAGACCGACGCGAAGATCCGCCGCCGCCGGCTGTCGGCTGCGACGGCGCGTTCAAAATCGCAGTTGTCCGCGAAGCCGTGGCCCAGTACGAGGTCGACAGTCACCTGGCAAGCGGCGCCGCGTCATCGGCCTTCGATCGGTTGAAGCCATTCCTCGGCACCGTCAGCACTGGCGGCGCGAACTACTCGAAGGACACTCACGGCAAATATCGGGTCATGATCAGGCAGAAACAGCGTGCCCGGCGTACTCGTTGACGCCAGCGCGCTGATCCCGTTGCTTGATCGAGACGACGCGGCGCATGACCGATGTGTTGGGGCGCTCAAGCAGATACGTGAACCGCTTTCAACGGTCTGGCCGGCGCTCATCGAGGCCATGCACCTGCTGGGCGATACGCCGCGCGGTGCTGACGCGTTGTGCGACATGGTGTCAGACGAGGCGCTGCTCCTGATCGAGCTCGAGGCCACGATATGGCGCGCATCAAAGGGCTGATGCATAAGTATCGCGACCTGCCGATGGATTTCGCCGACGCGCCACTCGTCCGTGCCGAGGAGCGCGAGCGGATCACCCGCGTCGTCACGCTGGACTGCCACTTTCAGGTGTATCGACTGCCGCGCCGGGCGAGGTTTACGGTCCTGCCATCGTAGCCGTTGTGGCGGGTCACGTCTTCAGCGCTGTGCGCGGGTTGTAGCGCGGAACGTCAGCCAGGCGGCCACAACATCGGCCGGCCCGCCAGCAGGTGCAGGTGTATGTGAAAGACCGATTGGCCCGCCTCGCTGTTGCAGTTGAACACCGTCCGATATCCGCGTTCGCCGTAACCATGCTCTTTGGCCAGCGCCGCGGCCGCACGGAACATCGATCCCACCAGTGCGTCGTTGGCCGGCGTCAGGTCGTTAATCGTCGCGATGTGCTGACGCGGCATGATGAGCACGTGCAGCGGCGCCTGCGGATTGATGTCCTTGATGGCAATCAGGTCGTTGTCCTGATAGGCGATAGCGCCCTTGATCTCGCCCGCGATGATCTTGCAGAAGAGGCAGTCGGTCATGGTTTTTGAATGATAGCCGTGCGTGCGATGCCCTGAAGGTCGTTCCGGATGTGATCGAAGCGCAACGCGCGACGCGCGTCGACGAGTCGCCGCACATCATCTTCCTGGCCGTAGCCGAACTCCATCACGAACCAGCCGCCTGACGTCAGCTTTTCGACGGCGGCATCCAGGACTCCCGCGACGTCGCGTAATCCGTCGGGGCCGCCGAAGAGCGCCACATCCGGCTCGTGACGCACGTCGCGTGCGAGCGCCGACTTGTCGCCGTCGCGCACGTACGGCGGGTTGGCGACAATCAGATCAAACGTCCCAGGAACATCGTCAAGGTAGGACGTGTTGAGAAAAGTGACTCGCGTCGCGACGCCGTGGCGCGCTGCGTTCCGCCTCGCCACATCGATGGCATCCGACGAGAGATCGGTGCCCGTCACGGCCGCGGCGGGTACTTCGGCGGCAAGCGTCACTGCCAGAATGCCACTGCCGGTACCGATATCCGCGATTCGGGGTGTCGCGAACGCGCGAAGCAGCCCAAGCGCTTCTTCGACGATGAATTCCGTTTCCGGCCTCGGGACCAGCACCGCCGACGTGACGAGAAACGGTCGTCCCCAGAATTCACGCGACCCGACGATATACGCCGTCGGCTCGCGGCGCTCGCGCCGCGCAATCCATTGAGAGAACTGCGGTTCAAGACCGGCCGGCGTGGGCTGACGCAGGTTCTGGAGGAGCGTCGCCCGATCCCACCCGAGGATCGTCCTGGCATAGACGTCCACGTCGACGGCGGCTTCGTCGGGCTGGATGCCGGCGGCGACGAGTCGCGCCCGCGCGAGTGCCAGCGCATCGGTCAACATCATGGAGTCGGGAGTCATGACCGACCCCTTTAAACCGTGGTGGCTTCCTTCAGCTTTTCGGCGTTGTAGAACGTGGTGAGCTGATCGATGAGCTCGCCGGGATCGCCCTCGAGCACGTCGTGCAGCCGGTGCGTGGTGAAGTTGATCCGGTGATCGGTGATGCGGCTCTGCGGAAAGTTATAGGTCCGTATTTTTTCCGACCGCTCGCCAGTGCCGACCTGTCCGCGGCGCTCCTTCGCCATTGCTTCCTGCTGCTTGCGCATTTCCATTTCGTACAGACGCGCCCGGAGCACCTTCATGGCCTTCGCGCGGTTCTTGATCTGAGACTTTTCATCCTGCTGCGACACGACCACGCCCGTCGGGATGTGCGTGAGTCGGACCGCCGAGTACGTCGTGTTGACGCTCTGGCCGCCCGGGCCGCTCGAACAGAACGTATCGATGCGGAGATCCTTCTCGTTGATCTGGATATCCACTTCCTCGGCCTCGGGAAGCACCGCCACGGTTGCCGTGGACGTGTGAATGCGGCCGCTCGCTTCGGTGGCGGGCACGCGCTGCACGCGGTGGACGCCGCTTTCGTATTTCAGTCGGCTATAGACGCCGCGGCCCTCGATCGAGGCGATCACTTCTTTCAGGCCACCAGTTCCACTTTCGCTCGACGACATCACTTCGATGCGCCAGCCCTGCCGCTCGGCGTATCGGCTGTACATGCGGAACAGATCGGCGGCGAACAGTGCCGCCTCATCGCCGCCTGTCCCGGCCCGGATTTCTAGGATGACGTTCTTTTCGTCGTTGGGATCCTTGGGAATCAACAGGATCTTGAGTTCCTGCAGCAGCGCGTCACGGCGGCCTTCCAGCGTCTTCAGCTCTTCGCGCGCAAGCTCCCGCATCTCCGCGTCGTTGCCGTTGACGAGCTCCTCGGCGCCCTTGATGTCCTCCTCGACGCCCTTGTACTCGCGAAACTTCTGTACGAGCGGCTCGAGCTCCGACAGCGTCTTCGCGGATCGGCGATATTCGGCCGCATCCGCCTGCACCTCCGCCGTGCCGAGCTTCGTCATCAGCTCGTCATACTTGTTCTCAACGCTGAGAAGTTTGTCGAACATCGCTCTCCTGCGTGAGGGCCGGCTGAGGGCCGGCTAAAGCCGGCCCTCAGCCGGCCCAACCTCCGGACACCGGCGGCATGAAGGCGACCTCGTCGCCATCATGCACCTCCGCGGTCATCCGCGCATATTCCGCGTTTACCGCCACCGACATCGTTTTCTCGTATTCGCGCAGCCCGGGCCACTCGAGCACGAGGTCGTCCCATACCTGCCGCGCGGTGGCGTGAGGCGGTACTTCGCGAATCAGCTCGCCGGTGCCCGCCAGATCGCGCAGTCGCGCAAACAGCCGCACCGTCACGCGCATGCCGTGCGGTACGCCTTCTCACGTGCCGCCTCGTCGTCCGGGTCCGCCGTTGCGCCTTCCAACCAGATGTCGCCGCCGTCGAAATGTTCGCGCTTCCAGATCGGCACGATCTGCTTGACGCGCTCGATCGTGTATCGGCAGGCGGCGAACGCATCTGCCCGGTGGGCCGATGCCGCCGCAATCACGATACTTGCCTCGCCAATCTCCAGCCGCCCGAGGCGGTGATGTACCGCAACGCGAGCGCCGGGCCAGAGCTCGTGTGCCTCGTCGACGATACGCTGCAGCGCGCGGGTGGCGAGTGGCTCGTACGCCTCGTACTCGAGAAATTGCACCTGACGCCCCTGGTTGTGATCCCTGACGAGCCCGGCGAACGTCACTACCGCGCCATCACCGTTGGCGTTGACAAGCGCGACGAGCGCCTCCGAATCGAGACGCTCGGAGGTGACGGCAACCTGCGGCACCGACATGTATGCAGTTTACAGCCGCCCGGCCTTATCACTATCGAGACGCCAGAAGTGGTTGATCGGTCCCGACCCGGCACCAAGCCGCGGCGCATGGCGGATCGCACCGGCGACATAGGCCTGCACCAGAGGTACTGCCTCGTGGAGCGATCGTCCGAGAGCCAGGTGCGCAGCGATCCCGGCGGAGAAGGCACAGCCGGTCCCGTGCGTATGGCGCGCGGCGATGCGCTCCGACGTGTATTCGGTGAAGACGTCGCCGTCGTACACGAGATCCACGATGAGATCGGACATTCCCGCCGAAGGCTGATTCCAGGCTTGCGGGGTGTGACCGCCAGTGATGACCACATGGACCGGCCCGAGCGCGAACAACCGCCGGGCAGCCTCACGCCGGTCCTGTTCGCTGCGGATGGATACGCCGGAGAGCACCTCGGCTTCCGGAATATTCGGCGTCACCGCGTGGGCGCGACGAAGGAGTTCCTTCTTGAGCGCCAGCACGCCTTCATCGTCGAGCAACAGGTCGCCACTCGAAGAAACGATCACCGGGTCCACGACCAGAAATGGAAGTTCGAGGTCCTGCGCTGCCGCGGCCACGGCTTCCACAATGGCGGCGTTGGCGAGCATGCCGGTTTTGGCGGCGTGAGCACCGAAATCCGACATGACGGCTTCGAGCTGTGCCGTCACCAGATCCGCCTGCATCGGTTCCGCGCGCATGACGCCGGTCGTGTTCTGTGCAGTGACAGCCGTGATGGCGCTGACGCCGTAGACACCGTGTGCGGCAAACGTCTTCAGGTCGGCCTGGATACCGGCTCCGGCGCCTGAATCGCTGCCGGCAATCGTAAGCGCAATGCGCACGGCTATCGGCCGAGGACCATTAAGTACTGGAAGGGGAGGTTCTCGCGCCGCAGCACGCGCAAGCCGGCGGCGCGTGCATCCGCTTCGACCGCGCTGCTGTCTACACGCACGCCTTCATTCTCCGCAGGTCCGGGTCCGCCCTGTCCTGGTTTGTAGTTCACCACACCGATGCGCCCGTTTGGCTTCAACGCGGCAGCAAGGTTTCGGAGAAAGGTGACGCGATTCTTATCGTCGACCTCTGGGTACGTGTCCACGATAAGAATCGCGTCGAGCGTGCGCGGCGGCAGATTTGGATTGGTTTCGGTCCCGAGAATGGTCTGGACGTTCTTCAGTCCCTCACGGCTGATCCGGCGGCGCGTCGCCTCGAGCATCTGGCGTTGAACGTCCTCCGCGTACACGAGTCCGTTGGGTCCGATGCGCCGCGCGAGCCGGATCGTGAACCAACCGGAACCGATACCGATATCGGCGACCTTCGAGCCTTCTGCGATGCCGAGCGCGTCCATGATCTGCTCGGGTTTCTGCCACGCGTCGCGGTCAGGACTTTCGAGCAGGCCAAGATTTTGCGGAGGAAAGAGATGACCGGTCCGTTGTTCGGGGCGATTTTGCGGGTGGGCCTGAAGGCCCGCCTCTACGATGCTCAGCAAGGCGACGATCGCAATTGCAGTTAACGATGCGTCGTAGAGGCGGACCTTCAGGTCCGCCTTCGCGTGCAAAGTCATTTCGCTTTTTCCTTACCTGGCACGCCCGGTTCGGTCATCGCTTCCGCCGACAGGATCTGATCGAGCTGCGCGGGCTCGATGAGATCGCGTTCGAGAACGATGTCGCGGATCGGTTTACCTGTCCGCACCGATTCTTTCGCAATCTCTGCCGTCTTCGCGTAGCCGAGATATGGACTGAGCGCGGTGGCGACCGCCGTGCTCCGATCGAGAAGCTCGCGGCACCTCGCCTCGTCGGCCTGGATGCCTTCGACGCACCGCATCTCGAGTGTGCTCATCGCGTTCGCCAGGATCGTCGACGCGTGAAGTGCGTTCCATGCAATAACGGGCATCATCACATTGAGCTCGAGTTGGCCCGCTTCACCTGCGGCGCATACCGTCGCATCGCATCCGAACACTTGATAGCAGACCTGATTGACCATTTCAGGGATCGAAGGATTCACCTTGCCCGGCATGATCGAAGAACCCGGTTGCACCGCCGGTAGCGCGATCTCGGCGAGGCCCGCGCGCGGTCCGCTGCTCAGCAGCCGCAAGTCGCTCGCCACCTTTGAGAGCTCCACGGCGAGACGCCGCATCGCGCCGGAGTACGCGACGACATCCCCCATGCTCTGCGTGACGCGAAAACGATTCGCCGCGGGCACGAGGTCCACGGCAAGCGCGCGCGACAGATTCGACACCGCGAGCCGCGTGTAATCGTCACCGGCATTGAGTCCCGTGCCGACGGCCGTGGCTCCGAGGTTGAGCTCCTTCAGTTGTTCGGCCGCCTGCTCGACATCGTCCACGCCCCGCTCGATGCATGCGGCATAGCCGCCGAATTCCTCGCCGAGAGTCATCGGCACAGCATCCTGCAGATGCGTGCGCCCCACCTTGAGGACATCTGCGAACGCATCCGCCTTTTCGCGAAGCGCCGAGGCCAATCCGCGCCCGGCGTCGACGAGCGGACGCATCCTGATCAGCAGCGCGAGGCGTGTCGCCGTCGGAAACACGTCATTGGTGGACTGTCCCATATTGACGTGATCGTTGGGATGGACGAGCGCGTAGTCGCCCCGCGATCCACCGAGAATCTCCGCGGCGCGGTTGGCGATTACCTCGTTCGTATTCATGTTGTGCGACGTGCCGGCGCCGGCCTGATAGACGTCTACGACGAATTGATCGCGAAGGGCGCCGCCGCGAATTTCGTCGCAGGCCCGGACAATCGCACGCGCGACGCGCGCGTCGAGCCGTTCGAGCGCTTCGTTCGCTTCAGCGGCGGCGCGCTTGATGAGCACCGTCGCGACGATGAGATCCGCAGGAGCGCGCAGCTCGCTGATGCGGAAGTTTTCTACGGCTCGAGCGGTCTGGATGCCGTAATAGGCGTCGGCGGGAACCTCGAATTCACCGAGAGGATCGCGCTCGGTTCGAAACTGCATGGGATCCGACGCTCAAATTATACTTGGCGGGTATGCTTCCTCAGTTTTTCGACAGCGTGCTCTCGCTGGTGGTGAAGACCTCGACCGATCTGCCTCCTGACGTTCGGGCGGCGATGAAAACGGCGATGGCGGAGGAGCCGCCGGCGACGCAATCGGGGCAGGCGCTCGCGATCATCGCGGAGAACATCGACCTCGCCGAGGAGTGCGAAGGGGCCATTTGTCAGGACACGGGCATGCCCACCTTCGAGGTGAAGACGCCGGTCGGCGCCAATCAGATCGAGATGCGGAAACAGATTCTCGACGCCGTGGCAGAGGCGACTCGCCGAGGGAAGCTGAGGCCTAATTCTGTTGACTCGATCACCGGAGAAAACACGGGCACCAACCTCGGCCCCGGGACTCCAATCATCCACTTCGAGCAGTGGGCACGCGACGAGGTCGAGGTGAAGCTGATTCTCAAGGGCGGCGGCTGCGAAAACATGAACGCGCAGTACTCGTTGCCCACGGAGCTGCCGAACCTGGGACGCGCCGACCGCACACTCGACGGCGTGCGCAAATGCATCCTGCACGCCGTCTGGAACGCGCAGGGTAAAGGATGCGCGCCCGGCGCCGTCGGCGTCTGCATCGGCGGCGATCGCACGTCGGGGTATGTGCACGCGAAGGAGCAGTTGTTCCGGACACTCGACGACATCAATCCCGATCCACGGCTGGCGGAACTCGAAGCGTCAATAATGGGCGAAGTGAACAAGCTCGGCATCGGCACGATGGGATTTGGCGGACGCGTCTCGCTGATCGGCTGCAAGGTTGGCGTGCAGAACCGGCTCCCCGCCAGCTTCTTCGTTTCAGTGGCCTACGACTGCTGGGCGTTCCGTCGGCTCGGCGTGGTGCTCGACGCGAAGACAGGCGCCATTTCGCAATGGCTGTATCGCGATCCCGCGAACTCGAGCATCCACATGGCCGACCAGGCAGGCTTCCAGCGCACCGGCCGCGAGGTCGTCCTGCAGTCGCCGCTCACCGAGGAGCAGGTTCGCGCGCTGAAGGTCGGTGACGTGGTGCTGGTTTCCGGCCGCGCATATACCGGTCGTGACGCGGTGCACGCGTACCTGATGAAACACGACCCACCGGTTGATATGAACGGCACCGTCCTCTACCATTGCGGACCCGTCGTCGTGAAGGACGCGAGCGGATGGAAGGTGACGGCCGCGGGTCCGACGACGAGCATTCGTGAAGAGCCGTATCAGGCCGATGTCATCACACGCTATGGCGTTCGAGCCATCATCGGCAAGGGTGGAATGGGTGCGAAGACGCTGGCGGCGCTGAAAGAGGCTGGCGCCGTTTACCTCAACGCTATCGGCGGCGCGGCTCAGTTCTATGCCCGAACCATTACCAGCGTCGACGGCGTCTCACTGACCGAGTTCGGCACGCCCGAAGCGATGTGGCACCTGACAATTAAGGATTTTCCGGCGATCGTCACCATGGACGCGCACGGCAACAGTTTGCATAAGGAAATTGAGCAGGAATCGGCCAAAGAGCTGGCGGCGATTGGTGCGTAGCTTGCCGGTTCCGAGACCCGACGCTTATAATTTTTACGGGGTTTCTCCCCAGGAGATTCGACAACATGGTGAATGTTTCCTCGACAGCAGCCTCGAAAATCAACGAGCTGCTCACAGAAGAGGGCAAGGCCGGCAGCGGGCTCCGCGTCTTCGTGCAGGGCGGCGGCTGTTCCGGATTTCAGTACGGACTCATGATTGAGGAAAACGGCGGCGTTGGTGACCAGGTATTCGAATCCAACGGCGTCAAGCTCTTCATCGATCCGGTCAGCATCAGCTACCTGAAAGGCGCCGAGGTGGACTTTGTCGATACGGTGACGGGCGGCGGGTTCACGATCAAGAATCCCAATGCCACATCCACGTGCGGATGCGGCAGCTCCTTTAGCGTCTAGGCGGCGCGGACCTGCCCCGCCGTCGCCGCTACGCGGCTATGGCGGGGCCAGAACGTCCGCGTCGCGAAGGCGAAGGCTGGCGGGGTACCGATGAACAGCACTCTTCCGGATCTCAGCCGGCTGAAGCCAGACGGCGGCAAACGCTCGAGCAAGCGCGAACAAATCGTCAACGTCTTCCTCCGCCAGGAGGGACACCTGAGCGCCGACGACCTGGTCGATCTGATCCGGCGCGAAGACCAGCGAATCAGTCGCGCCACCGTCTATCGCACCTTGCAGTGGATGGTCGATGCCGGCATCGCCCGCAAGGTCGATTTCGGCGAGGGCCGATTCCGGTTCGAACATTCCTACCGTCAGCCGCGCCACTTCCACCTGATCTGCAAGACCTGTCACCAATCGTTTGAGTTCCTGAGCTCGGACATCGAAGCGCTGGTCGAAGAAGTGGCGACGGCCCGCAGCTTCAGCCCGTCACAGAGCGTCGTCCAGATTTACGGGACGTGCGAGCAGTGCCGGACCGGCCGCCATGCCACCACGGAAGCCGGCCACACGGATCTTCTGTTTGCGCGCGACGCGCTGCGCATTGCGATTGCGACCGAGCGCAGCGGACTCGAGTTCTATTCGAGAGCCGCACGGATCGCGCGCGATTCGCGCGGTCGCAAGGTCTTTCAGGATCTCGCGGCGGAAGAGAAGGAGCACCTCGGCAAGCTCGAAGGACGGTATGGCGAACTGCTGGCCCGCGACCCCCAGCTCGAGTCGCGCCCGACGTTTCTCTTCTTCAAGGGCGCGGCAAACGGATTGTTCGCCGAAGGAGCGGATCGTCTGCTGCGCGGCGTCAACGATCAGCAGGCCCTGTTGATCGGCATCCGCTGCGAGCGGAACTCGCACCGGTTCTTCAAGAAGTACGGCGAGCGCTTCGAGGACTCGGAGGGCAAGCAAATCTTCCTGGAATTCGCGGACGAGGAGCGCGCCCATCTCGACTTGCTGGTGCGTGAGTACCGCGCGCTCGTGAAGCGGCAGGGCCGCAGCCGCAAAGCCGCGTCGCGTCAGAGTCCCTCGGCCCCGCATCGCGCCTCCGCGCGGTGATAGACCTTCATCTCCACACCACGGCGTCGGACGGCCGCTGCACGCCGCACGAACTCGTGGACCGTGCGAAACGCGCCGGCATCACCGTGATGGCGGTCACCGACCACGACACGGTCGCCGCCGTACCTGACGTTCAGTCAGCGGCGAAGGCCTGCGGCATCGAAGCGATTGCCGGGATCGAAATTACTGCCATCGAACGGGATGGCCGCGACATACACATGCTTGGGTACTTCATCGATCCAGGCAACAGCGGACTGACGGCGTTCCTTGCGAAGCAACGTGCGCAACGGATCGCGCGCGTCGAAGCGCTCGGCCTGCGCCTCGCGAAGCTTGGGATGCCGATTGATATCGGACCTGTCCTGCTGCATGCCGGGGAGCAAGGCGGACGTTCCGTGGGGCGGCCGCAGATCGCGAGAGCCATGATCGCCGCCGGATATGTCGCCGACACTCGCGAGGCGTTCGATCGATGGCTGGCAACCGGCCGTCCCGCGTTCGTTCCACGAAGCGGCGCGCCGCCCGGCGAGGTGATCGACATCGTACATATCGCGGGTGGTCTTGTTTCGCTTGCGCATCCCGGGCAGACGGACGTCGATTCGCGTATTGCCGCGTACGTGGAGGCCGGCCTTGATGCGATCGAGCTCTATCACCCGGATCACGACGCGGAGGCGGTCGAGCGGTACCGCACCATTGCATCCCGGCTGAAACTGCTTGCGACCGGTGGGTCCGATTTTCATGGGGACGCGGACCACGGTGGCGACCCTGGTGCCGTCGCGTTGCCGGTGGAGGATTGGATCCAGCTGCGCGATGCTGCCGCGCATGCCTGACGCTTCAGCGCCGGCTATTCACATTCGCGACGTTCAGAAGGACTATCGCGCAGTGCGTCCGCTCCGTGTGCGTGAACTCGACGTCCGTGACGGCGAATCCATTGCCTTGCTTGGATTCGACGGCGCTGCCGCCGAAGTCTTCGTCGACCTGCTGACCGCCGCGACAGTTCCTGATGCCGGCCGCATCGAGATCTTCGGACGGCCCACTGTCGACATCCAGGATGCTCACACATGGCTGTCGTCACTCGACTGCTTCGGTATCGTCAGCGAGCGTCAGGTGCTCGTCGAGAACATGACTGTCGAGGAGAATTTGACGATGCCACTGACCATGGCCCTGCACGATGTCGATACCGCCATGCGTGCGAAGGTGGCGGCCCTGGCGGAGGAAGTCGGTCTCTCTTCAGATCAGTTGCGTCAGCCTGTTGCTACGCTCAGCGCCGGACCGAAGCTACGGGTGCGTCTCGGCCGTGCGCTCGCGCCAGACCCGCGAATTCTGTTGTCGGAACATCCAAACGCGTCACTCGATGCGAACGACCGCGCCCGTTTTGCGGACGACTACGCGCGCCTCGTCATTCGTCGCGGCATTGTGAGCATCGTGCTGACGGCGGACAATGCGTTCGCGTCAGCCGTAGCGCGGCGCATCCTTACACTTCAGCCAGCTACAGGTGAGCTGAAGCCGTTTTCTGCATGGCGGCGTTTATTTCATCGTCCATAAGGCCGAGCGAAAGTGAGGTAGGTCAGCCGTATCGTGGAATGAAGTTTGATGGTTTGCACCTCAGGACGGTCCGTCGACCGTCCGCGGAGGTACGTCGACGTGGCGAACGGCACGATTAAACGGTTGGTCCGAGATCGCGGATTCGGGTTCATCCGCGATGATGGCGGCCAGGAGTGGTTCTTTCACCGAAGCTCGGTCAAGTCTGGAGCGTTCGAGGAGTTGAACGAAGGTCAGCGCGTCAGCTTCGATGAAGAGCCATCGGCGAAAGGACCGCGCGCGGGAAACATCCGCGCGGAAGCCTGAAATCAGGAGCCCCCGGCCCCGCCGGGGGCCGGGCCCGTGTTCGAGAATTACCCTTCGACGAGTCGAACGTCACCGGCGCGGGGCCCCTTAGTCGATTCCTCGGCTGTGAACTCCACCCGTTGTCCCTCCCGAAGCAGCTCGAAGACCGCGCCGCGCACGGCGCTGCGATGGAAGAAGTGTTCGATGCCGCCCTCATCGCGTATGAATCCAAACCCTTTATCGATGAGGAGACGTGCAATAGTCCCGGTCGGCATAGCCGTGTCCTCCGATGCGCGAAAACCTGAGTGAATCTCAGGCGCTCCGAGACCGCTCGATGAGCGGACACATGAAGCCAACTGGAGGAACTGCGGCCCCGACGCGCGCCGACGAAAGCTCGGCAAGTGTAGGAACTGCCGTGATTGAAGTCAAGGAACTGCCCCGGTGCTACCCTCAAGGCTTCGATGCGTCCGCCAGCATTGTCGGTCGTTGTACCCGCCTTTAACGAAGCGGCACGGATCTTCCGCACTATCAACGACATCCAGGAAGAAATGGGGCGGCTCGGAGGCGATGCCGAGCTTATTGTCGTTGACGACGGCAGCCTCGATGAAACCGCGGCGATTGTCGCGGACATTGCGCGAGCCGACGCGCGCGTGAAACTCGTCCGTGCCGCCCATGCGGGAAAAGGCGCGACCGTGCGGCGCGGGATGCTCGAGGCGCGCGGCACGTGGCGTTTCCTGGCTGACGCCGATCTCTCGATGCCCATTTCGGAGCTGAAACGGTTTCTCGCCGCCGCGCAGGACGCCGACGTCATCGTCGGATCGCGAGAAGCCCGCGGCGCGCGCCGTGTCGGCGAGCCATGGTCACGTCATGTGATTGGGCGCGTGTTCAACTGGGTGGCGAAGTTGCTCGTCCTCCGGGGTATCGAAGACACGCAATGCGGCTTCAAGCTGTTCAGCGCCCGCGCCGCGCAGGTGCTGTTTCCGCTGCAGCAGCTCGATGGATTTGGCTTCGACGTCGAAATTCTTTTCCTTGCACGCCGCGCGGGCCTGGTCATTCGCGAGATTCCGATCACGTGGGTCTACCGACAGGAGAGCAAAGTGAACGTGATGTCGGGTGGGCGCGCATTTGTCGATCTCTTCGCGGTCCGCTGGTATCAGTTCCGCGGCGCGTACCCGCCGCGCGCCGAGATGATTGCGGCGATCGACAGTCAGAGTTTCTTGTAGAAGACGACCGTATCGCACGGTCGCCCGTCAGGATAGAGGGCGTAATCGGGAATGACGCCGACGCGCTGCCATCCGCAGTTTGTGTACAGCTGTTCTCCCGGATCACCACGAACCGTGTCGAGCGTCAACAGCGTGAACCCGGTAGCTCGCGCGCGCTCCTCGATCTCCGCCATCAGCGCACGGCCGATCCCGTGGCGACGCGCGCGGCGGTGCACGATCAGCTTGCTGATGTCGGCGCGATGTGGCTGATTCGGCGGCCACGCAGGATGCAGCGAGACGCTGCCGGCGATGCCGTGCTCATCGCGCGCGACGAGCACGATCGCGCGCGGACTCGCCTGTTCCAGCGTCTTGCTCCACCACTCGCGCGCTTCGCTGGCAGAAAACGGACTCATGAAACTGACGCTGGCGCCGCTCTCGACGGCGTCAACCAGCAGTGCCGCAAGTTGCTCGAGATCGTCTGAACTGGCAGGCCGCCGCAACGCTTCGATCACGGAAGCATTCTAGCTGCCGCTCCATGCGGGCATTCTGCCGGAACGGATTCGTTGTGATGCCCAGAAGCTTCCGATAAACAGGTAGATGAACGACACCATTGTGTTCACGGGCGGTGCTCGCCTCGGATCGGTCCAGGCGACGTGGCCGTTCGGACGACTGTCCATCTCGCCCGGTCAGCTGACGATTTCGCTCGCGTTTCGCCGCGCTCGGGATGCTTCTCGCGGTAGCGTTCGCGATTCAAATCTCTGAGGCTGCTCAGGCGTGGGCGCTCAAGCCGGGTCGATCGGTGTCCGAGGTCGCTCCGTTTCTGGTGCTCGTGCAGTTGATCGGCGGATTCCTGGTCGCGACGCTGACGTGGCAGAGGCTGTTCTGACGCGCTCGATCTTTACCGATGACGGAGGCGGTGTGAGTTGGTGGACCAGACCGGGATCGAACCGGTGACCTCGTGAATGCCATTCACGCGCGCTCCCATCTGCGCCACTGGCCCACTTCGGTGTGACTTTTCATGCTAGCGCAGGGGTCCCGCCGGCGCAACTTGGAGGATGTTCATCGGTCTGCGTAGGACAGCTGAATCGTTCAAGACCACGGACTGACGAATCAGTACGATATTCCAGTCATGGGTGTCTTTGGTACCGGCTTGTACTCCGGTGATCTCGCGATGGACCTGCGCTCGACGGTGAGAGCGGTCCTGCGACTCCCGTTCGACGCCGAGAAGCTCGTGGACATTCTGTCCGCGACCGAGCCCACGACGGCGAACGATCCGGCCGACGATGAGCACACGACGTTCTGGCTCGTGGTGGCGGATCAATTTGCGAAGAAGGGCGTTGCGAACGACCGCGTTCGAGAAAAAGCACTCGCCATCATTGACGGCGGAACGGACATCGCTGCGCTTGAACGCCTCGGCATGAAAGAAGCGGACCTGCGCAAGAGGCAACAGGTTCTCGACAATCTTCGCGCGCGGATCGTCGCGACCGCCCTCCCCGTCGAATCACGGAAAGTCATCCGCAAGCCCCAGCCGCTATTGATGGACGTCGGCGATGTGCTCGTCTACCCGACGTGCGATGGAACAAACATCAATCCGTACTTTCCTTCGAAAGAGCAGAACGTCCACTACTCGAAGAACGGACGCGTTCCCTGGCAACAGAACGGGTGGGGAGCGATCGTGATTCTCGACTGTGGCCGCGCCTTCGAGTTCCTCGCATGGTACCGAGGCGCGGTACTCGCCGAAACCAGAAGCGAAAAGCCGACGGCGGAATCGCTCCTCGGCGGAATGCTATGGGTACTCAGATCGCCGGGAACGTGTTCGGCAAGTCACTTGAAACGAATGGAATTGGAGAAGATCGCGATCGTTCCAATCGATCGAGCCAAGGCGCAAGCGGTGTTTCCCAGCAGATTCGGAAGTGGCGTATCGGCCGCGGTGCAGGACATCTCGATTGCGAATGGTCTGAAGTCGGTGGCGCCTGGGACGGCGATTCCTAATCCCGATGGACACGCGAAGGGGCGCTCCGCGACGCTTTTCGACATCGAAGAGGTGCTTCGCAATACTCCTTTCAAGCCTTGAGCTGCGTCGACGCACGCGCTCGTTGAAGTCGGAACCAAGCTTGCACCGGACGAGCCGGTTCTGACTCACGTGTCGCGGCATGAGCGAAAACAGCCATTCCCAACCGCCTGATCCGCGACCCGGCGTTGAGTCAACCGACAACCCTTCGATAGCGGTCCCCAGGAGGCGCCGCTGGCACCGGTTTGCGTGGCTCGCGTTGCTACTCGTCCTCGGTATCGCTGGTGCGCATTACTGGCGCAAGACCAATGAGCGACAGACCGCAGCAGCACCGAGAACACCCCCCGCTGTTCCAGTGATGGTGAGCCAGGCGGAGAAGGGTGACATCGATGTGTATGTCACCGGTCTCGGGACGGTCACGCCGCTGAATACGATTACCGTCACGACCCGCGTGGACGGTCAGCTGATGGCAGTTATGTACAGGGAAGGCGAAACAGTCACACAAGGCGCACCGCTTGTCGAGATCGATCCCCGTCCATTTCAGGTGCAGCTGGAACAAGCCGAAGGACAACTGGCCAAGGATCAGGCGGCGCTGCAGAACGCGCGGATCGACCTGAGCCGGTACGAAGACCTGATTGCGAAGAACGCCGTCTCACAGCAGATTCTCCAGACGCAGCGCGCGACCGTGGCGCAAGACGAAGCGACGATCAAGACGGATCAGGCCAACATCGACAGTGCGAAGTTGAATCTCACGTATTGCCACATCACTGCCCCCATTTCCGGTCGCATCGGTCTCAGGCTTGTCGATCCAGGGAACTTCGTCTCCGCGGCCGCAAGCACGCCGCTCCTCGTCATCACGCAGATGGAACCGATCAGCGTGATCTTCACGATTCCCGAGCAGCAGGTGCCGGCCGTCCGCGCCGCACGCAAAGCAGGCAAGTCGATACCCGTGGACGCGATGGATCGCGACGGGAAGAAAGTCATTGGAAGCGGCGAGCTGACCACACTCGACAACCAGATCGACCAGACCACCGGCACGTTGCGACTTCGCGCGACGATGCCGAACACGGATGACGCGCTTTTCCCCAACCAGTTCGTCAACTCGCGAATGCTCCTCCAGAAGAAGAGAGGCGTCACGCTGATCCCGAACGCCGCCGTTCAGCGCAACGGGCAAACGACGTTCGTCTACCTCGTGAAGAACGACCAGTCGGTGGAAATTCGCAATGTCACGCTGGGAACCGTTGACGACCAGCGATCGGAAGTCGCCTCGGGCATCAAGCCGCACGACGTCGTGGTGACGCAAGGCGTCGACCGTCTGCAAGCCGGCACTAAGGTCATGCCGATGTGGCCCGAAGAAGAGGACACGCGCAGGCGCGAGCAGAGCACTCCTGCGCCGGTGGCAACCAGCGGTCGAAACGGTCCGAACGCCGGCACGAAGCGATGAACCCCTCTCGGATCTTCATTCTGCGCCCGGTCGCGACAACGCTGTTCATGATCGGCGTCCTGCTGGCCGGCGTCGTCGCCTACCGTCAGCTTCCGGTGTCGGCGCTGCCCGAAGTCGACTATCCAACGATACAAGTCGCGACGACGTACCCGGGCGCGGCCCCCGACGTGATGGCATCCTCGGTGACGGCGCCGCTCGAACGTCAACTCGGCCAGATGCCTGGCCTTCAGCAGATGACGTCGACGAGCTCGACCGGACTCTCTTTGATCACATTGCAGTTCGACCTCGAGTTGAGCATTGATGTCGCCGAACAGGAAGTGCAGCAGTCGATCAACGGCGCGGGCACATTTCTTCCGGCCGATCTGCCGACGCCGCCGATTTACAGCAAGGTGAATCCGGCCGATGCGCCGATCCTGACGATGGCGCTGACGTCCGAGACGCTGCCGCTCTCGACCATGGAAGATCTCGCTGATACACGCCTTGCCCCAAAAATCTCGCAACTGCCCGGCGTCGGCCTCGTCACCCTGAGCGGTGGTCAGAAGCCGGCGGTTCGCATCCGCGCGAACCCCACAGCGCTCGCGTCGTACGGTTTGAACCTCGAAGATGTTCGTACCGCCGTTGCGGCCACCAACGTCAACCAGGCCAAAGGCAGCTTCGACGGACCACGGCAGAACTATCAGATCGGCGCCAACGATCAACTGCTGTCGAGTGACGACTATGCCGAACTGGTAGTCGCCTACAGAAACGGCGGGCCTGTCCGCCTGAAGAACGTCGCGACCGTCCACGATTCCGTCGAGGACATCCGCCAGGCGGCCACGATGAACCTGACGCCGGCGGTCATCCTGAACGTCCAGCGGCAGCCGGGCGCCAACATCATTACGGTCGTCGATCGCATCAACGCGCTCCTGCCGACGCTGACGCAATCGCTGCCCGCTTCGATCAAGGTCAACGTGCTGACCGATCGCACCAACACCATTCGCGCATCGGTCAGGGATGTCGAGTTCTCGTTGCTCCTCACGATTGCGCTCGTCGTGGCGGTGATCTTCATCTTTCTGCGAACGCTGTCGGCCACCATCATTCCAAGCGTTGCGGTTCCGTTATCGATCGTCGGCACCTTCGCTGTGATGTACCTGCTCGGCTACAGCCTCAACAACCTGACGCTGATGGCGCTCACGATCTCCACTGGCTTCGTCGTCGACGATGCCATCGTGATGATCGAGAACATCGCGCGCTACATCGAGCAAGGCGAGCCGCCCATGCAGGCGGCGCTTCGCGGATCCGAACAGATCGGCTTCACGATCATTTCATTGACGGTGTCGTTGATCGCGGTGCTCATCCCACTGCTGTTCATGGGCGACATCGTCGGCCGGTTGTTCCGCGAATTCGCGGTCACCCTTGCCGTCACGATTCTGATTTCCGCGGTCGTCTCGCTGACGCTGACACCCATGATGTCGGCGCGGCTGCTGCAGCCCGCTTCCAGAGGCCATGGACGCCTCTATCAAAGGTCCGAACGGACGTTCGATCGAATCATTCGCGGCTACGGCCGCACGCTCGACACGGTTCTCGATCATCAATCGCTCACGCTGCTTGGATTCGCCGTCACGCTGGCGCTGACGGCGTTCCTGTTCTTCGTCGTGCCGAAAGGCTTCTTTCCCGTGCAGGACACGGGCGTGATCCAGGGCGTCTCGGTGGCGTCGCAGAGCATCGCGTTCAGGGACATGGTCGACCTGCAGCACGACGCCGTCGCCGTCATCACGCGGGATCCTGCGGTCGAAAGCCTTTCCTCGTTTGTCGGCATCGATCAGTCGAACACGACGCTCAACAACGCGCGGATGTTGATCAATTTGAAGCCGCGCGGAGAGCGGGACTCGAGCGCCTCGGAGATCATCCGGCGTCTTCAGCCGAAGCTCGCGGGCATCCCGGGCCTCAGCGTCTACATGCAGCCGGTCCAGGACATTACGGTCGATGCTCGCGTGAGCCGGACGCAGTTTCAATACACGCTCGAAGATCCGAACGCGGATGAATTGAACGCCTGGGCGCCTCGATTGCTGGCGAAGTTGCAGCACCTGCCGGAGGTGCGCGATGTCGCCAGCGACCAGCAGGAGCTCGGTCTTCGCCTGCAGCTCGTGTACGACCGCGAAACGGCTTCACGCCTCGGGATCACCCCGGCCTTCATCGATCAGACGTTGTACGACTCGTACGGCCAGCGCCAGATCTCGACGATGTTCACGCAACTGAACCAATATCACGTGATTCTCGAGGTGGAGCCGCAGTTTCGGGACCGTCCGAACGACCTGCGCGACCTCTTCATCCGCTCGGGCGTCGCATCCGGATCGACCCCCGCAACCAACCCGAACGTCGTGTCGGGCGGTCTCGCCGTCGCCACCGCCGGCCGTTCGCCGGTGGGGATAGCGGCGACGACGCCGTTTGGGCCTTCAGCCACTGCTGCAACGGCGAGCTCCACGGCATTTGGCGGCGGTCCGCCCGCGTCTTCGATCGTCTTTCCTGTGGGCGACCAGACCCATGGGACCACGCTCTTCCGCGTCGAACGGACCACGGCACCAATCACGATCAATCACCAGGGACAGTTTCCGGTGGTGACGCTTTCATTCAACCTGGCGCCCGGCGCATCGCTTGGCCCAGCGGTCAACGCCGTCTACAAGGCCAAAGACGACTTGTCGATGCCCGCCAGCATCCAGGGACAGTTCCAGGGTGCCGCGGCCGCATTCGAGCGAGCGCTGGCCAGCGAGCCGTTTCTGATTCTCGCTGCGGTCATCACCGTCTACATCGTCCTCGGCGTGCTGTACGAAAGCTACATTCATCCGCTGACGATTCTCTCGAGCCTGCCGTCGGCGGGCGTCGGCGCCCTCGTCCTGCTGCTTCTGACCGGCACCGACTTCAGCATCATCGCCCTCATCGGGTTCGTGCTGCTCATCGGCATCGTGAAGAAAAACGCGATCATGATGATCGACTTCGCGCTCGACGCAGAGCGTCAGCAGCACAAGACGCCGCGCGACGCCATTCGCGAAGCGTGTCTCCTGCGTTTCCGGCCGATCATGATGACGACGCTGGCGGCGCTGTTCGGCGCAATCCCGCTGGCGCTCGGAGCGGGTACCGGTTCGGAACTTCGCCGGCCGCTCGGCATCGCGATCGTCGGCGGATTGCTCGTCAGCCAGCTGCTGACGCTCTATTCGACCCCAGTCATCTATCTCTGGTTCGACCGGCTTGGTGCACGGATCCGACGGCGCACGGCACCGTCTGGTACGTCGGGGGATGGCCGCCCGTGAACATCTCGGCCCCATTCATTCACCGGCCGATCGCGACCACTCTGCTGATGGTCGCCGTGGGGCTTGCCGGCGCGGTCGCATTCGAATTGCTGCCGGTGTCGCCACTCCCGCAGGTCGACTTCCCAACGATCTCCGTCTCGGCCTCGCTGCCAGGCGCGAGCCCGGAAACGATGGCGTCGTCTGTCGCCACACCACTCGAACGTCAGTTCGGCCGGATCGCGGCGGTGACGGAGATGACTTCGTCGAGCTCGCTCGGCTCGACGAGCATCACGCTGCAGTTCGATCTCGATCGCGACATCAACGCCGCCGCGCGGGACGTTCAGGCAGCGATCAATGCCGCCCGCGGCTACCTCCCGGCCAACCTGCCGTCGAATCCCACCTACCGGAAAGTGAATCCGTCCGACTCCCCGATCATCATCCTGTCGTTGACGTCGTCCACGCTCAGCAAGGGGCAGATGTACGACGCGGCGTCAACAGTGATGGCGCAGTCACTGTCGCAGATTGAAGGCGTCGGCCAGGTGATTGTTGGCGGCGGTGCGCTGCCGGCCGTTCGGGTGGAACTGAACCCGACGATGCTGAACAGCTACGGGATCGGTCTCGACCAGGTGCGGACAGCGATCGCCGCCACCAACGCCAACACCCCGAAGGGACAAATCTCTGTCAATAATCAGCGCTGGGAGATTGGCGCGAATGATCAGCTGTTGAAGGCGGTCGACTATTCGCCGCTCATCATCGCCTATCGGAACGGCGCGCCTGTCCGGATTCGCGATGTCGGCATCACGCAGGATTCAGTCGAGGACATCCGGACCGCCGGCTACGTCAACGGCAAGCCTGCGGTGATGGTGATCATCTTCAGGCAGCCGGGCGCCAACATCATCAAGACGGTCGATGCCGTCCGCGAGGTGCTTCCGCGGGTGACGGCAGCGATTTCCAAGGCGATCGACGTTGACGTGGTGGTCGATCAGACGACGACCATCCGCGCGTCGGTCCGCGACGTCGAGCGGACGCTCATCATCGCCATCATCCTCGTGATCCTGGTGGTGTTCGCGTTCCTCCGAAGTCCCCGCACATCACTGATCCCGAGCGTGGCCGTACCGCTGTCGCTCATCGGCACGTTCGGCGTCATGTATCTGGTCGGCTACAGCGTCGACAACCTCTCGCTGATGGCGCTGACGATCTCCACCGGCTTCGTCGTCGATGACGCCATCGTCGTCATCGAGAACATCACGCGTTACCGCGAGAAAGGCAAGGGTCCGCTCGAAGCGGCGCTGATCGGAGCACAGGAAATCGGGTTCACCGTGTTGTCGATGAGCCTCTCGCTCGTCGCCGTGTTCATTCCGCTCCTGCTCATGAGCGGCATCGTCGGGCGATTGTTCCGTGAGTTCGCGGTCACGATGGCGACCGCGATTCTGATTTCCATGGTGGTGTCGCTGACAGCCACGCCGATGATGTGCGCGCATCTCCTCAAGGAAGAGGAGCGGCATGGCCGGCTGTATCGGTGGAGCGAACGCGTCTTTAACGCGGTCATCGACGCCTACGGTCGCATGCTCAACGTCGTCTTGCGATTCTCGTTCGTGACGCTTCTCGTCCTGATCGCCACGATCGCGTTGACAGCCTTTCTGTATGTGTACGTGCCGAAAGGCTTTTTCCCGCAGCAGGACACAGGACGACTGAACGGGGCGATTCAAGCCGACCAGGACAGCTCATTTCAGCTGATGAACAACGTCCTGCTTCGAATGATCGATATCGTCAAAACGGATCCGGCCGTTGCGAATGTCGTCGGGTTTACAGGCGGCGCAGGCACGACGAACATGGCTCGGCTCTTCGTCGCGCTGAAGCCGCTCGATCAGCGTGACGCGCGGGCTGATCAAATCATCGCGCGGCTACGGCCGAAGCTGGCGCAGGTGCCCGGCGCCACGCTCTATCTCCAGGCCTCGCAGGATGTCCGCGTGGGCGGGCGTCTGAGCAACGCCCAGTATCAATTCACGATGCAGGGCGACAATCTTGCGGACCTGTCGGCGTACGCACCGAAGATGCTCCGGTCGATGCGGCCGATTCGAATCATCACCGACGTCAACAGCGATCAACAAAATCACGGCTTGCAGGCGTTCGTGACCTATGACCGCGACGAGGCCGCACGCTACGGCATTGCGCCGTCGCTCATCGATTCGACCCTGTACGACGCATTTGGTCAACGGCAGGTGTCGACGATGTATCGCGGGCAGAACCAGTATCACGTCGTGATGGAGGTCGCGCCCGAGTACTGGCAGAGCGCCATGTCGCTCAATCAGGTCTACGTGCGGTCGCCGCATGGTCAGGAAGTCCCGCTGAGCGCGTTTGCGAAATGGGCGCCGACGACGGCTCCACTGGCCGTGAACCATCAGGGACTGTTTCCAGCAACCACCATTTCATTCAACCTGGCACCCGGCGTCGCACTCGGTGATGCGGTGCGGGCGATCAATGCGGCGGCCGCGCGTGTCGGGTTGCCGGACACGATTCACACGATGTTTGTGGGCACCGCACAGGCCTATCAAGAATCGCTCGGCAGCCAGCCGGTCCTGATCGCGATTGCGCTCGCGACGGTGTTCATTGTTCTCGGCATGCTTTACGAGAGTTACATCCATCCGATCACGATTCTCTCGACGATTCCCTCGGCGGGTGCCGGCGCGCTGCTCGCGCTGATGATGACCGGCACCGAGCTCACGGTTATCGCTCTCATTGGCATCATCCTGCTCATCGGCATCGTCAAGAAGAACGCGATCATGATGGTGGATTTTGCGCTGGCCGCCGAACGGCAAGAGGGCAAGAGTCCGCGCGACGCGATTTTCGAAGCTTCGCTTCTCCGCTTCCGACCGATTCTCATGACGACGATGGCGGCGATGCTTGGCGCACTGCCGCTGGCGTTAGGCACGGGGACGGGATCGGAGCTGCGGCGCCCGCTCGGTATCACGATCATCGGCGGCCTGATCGTGAGTCAGATGCTCACGCTGTTCACGACGCCCGTCGTGTACCTCTATTTCGATCGGCTGCAGCGCTGGCGCGAGCGTCGACAGGCACACGTTGTGCTGCCGCTACCGCGGCCAGGGAAAGCGTGATGCGTCGAATCGCGGCCGCGCTCATCGCGGTCGTCTTCACCGCGGGTTGCATGGTGGGCCCGACGTATCGTCGCCCTCCCATTGCGGGAACGCCCGCGTTCAAAGAGGCGCCGCCGGAGGGTTGGAAAAACGCGGAGCCGAACGAGGGCCTGCCACGCGGCCGCTGGTGGGAGATCTATAACGATCCTCAACTGAGCGACCTCGTGTCGAAGGTTGAACTGTCGAACCAGAACGTAATCGCGGCGATGGCGCGATACCGCGAGGCCGTCGATCAAGTCCAGATTGCGCGGGCGGCGCTCTTTCCGACGGTCACGACCACACCTTCGGCCGTCGTGTCGAAAGGCTCCACCCTTTCATCGCGCGGACAACTGATTTCAGGCAGCTCGAGCGGCACATCCGGCGGCGCCACCGCGAGCACCCGAGGTCCCGCGGTGAACATCAACTATGCAATGCCGTTCGACATCTCGTATCAGGCGGACGTCTGGGGAAACATCCGTCGCAGCGTGACGGCGAACAAAGACACGGCGCAAGCCTCCGCGGCAGACCTCGAGAACGCGAAGCTCACGTTCCAGGCGCAGCTCGCGCAGCTGTACTTTCAACTTCACGGTCTGGACGCCGACGCGGATTTGCTACGCCGGAACGTCGGCATATTTGAACAGTCATTGCAGTTGACCCAGAACCGGTTCGACGCGGGCGTCGCGTCTGGCGCCGACGTGGCGCAGGCAAGGACGCAGCTGGAGTCGACTCGCGCGCAGCTCGTTGACGTGGGCGTCGGGCGGGCACAATTCGAGCACGCGATCGCGGTGCTCATCGGCGAGACCCCTGCAATGGTCTCGATCCCGGAAAAGATCGTGAACACGCCGCCGCCGGAGATTCCGCTCGGGGTGGCATCGACGCTGATGGAGCGCCGTCCCGATGTCGCAGCGACGGAACGGGCGATCGCCGCGGCGAACGAACAAATCGGCATCGCCAAGGCGGCGTACTTTCCCATGCTCACGCTGGGCGGATCGGGAGGATTCGTCTCGACCAACCTGGCCAAGCTGTTTACGGTGCCAAGCCTATTCTGGGCCGTCGGACCTCAACTGGCGGCGACTCTGTTCGATGGAGGACTGCGAAAGGGCCAAGTCCGTTTCTCGCAAGCGGCGTACGACGAGTCGGTCGCGACGTACCGGCAAACGGTGTTGACTGCGTTTCAACAGGTCGAGGATCAGCTGTCGTCGCTCCGGATTCTCGAGCAGGAACAGGCCACGGAAGCGGCGGCACGTCAGGCGGCTCAGGATGCGGTCGACATCGCCGTGGCGCAGTACCAAGCGGGAACCGCTGACTACCTGGCGGTGATCGTGTTGCAGGCCGCCCTGCTGCAGGCCCAGCGTCTCGAGATCGACATCCTAACCCGAAGGCTGACTGCGAGCGTCCTGTTGATTGAGGCCCTCGGGGGCGGATGGGACGAATCGCAGTTGCCGTATTGAAGTCCGGCGCCGCGTCACATCAGCTTGTCGAGCGTGATTGGCAAGTCGCTGACGCGCTTGCCGGTTGCATGGAAGATCGCATTGGCGATCGCCGCCGCCACGCCGACCACACCGATCTCGCCGAGACCCTTCGCGCCGAGCGGGTTGACGATCTCGTCCTGCTCTTCGACGAAGATCACGTCGATGTCGTGGGCATCCGCGTTGACCACTACGTGATACTCGCCGAAGCTGTGGTTCATGAATCGCCCGAAAGCCTGATCGATGACGCTCTCCTCTTCGAGCGCCATCCCGATACCCCAGACGATGCCGCCCATCACCTGACTGCGAGCTGTTCTGGGATTCATGACGCGCCCCGCCGCCACAGCGGACACCACGCGATGAACCTGGATGGTGCCCAGGTCCTCGTCGACGTGGACCTCCGCGAACACGGCCGAGTGGCTGTAACACGACGCGTCCTTCCGGCGCGGCGACGCCTCTGTGGACGTTTCCTCGTCGATCGCGGTGAGTCCGCCGGCCCGCATGGCGTCGGTGAACGCAACCGCGCGCGAGGGATCGCTTCGGAGGCGGACACGACCGTCTGCGAAGGTCACGTCCTCGAGTGAAACACCGGCAAGCGGCGAGTTCTCGACCTTGCGCGCCAGCGTGAACACACGCTCGCGAACCTTCTCGCAGACGGCCTTCACCGCTGGGCCAACTGATGCCACCGTGAAGGAGCCGCCTTCAAGCGGCGCGAGCGGCAACGACGAGTCGCCGAGCGTGAACGTGACGCGATCGATTGGCAGTCCGAGAGTGTCGGCGGCTATCTGCGTCATCACCGTATACGTGCCAGTGCCGATGTCTTCCGTGGCACTCGACACCGTTGCCGTGCCGTCAGCATTCAACACGCACCTGGCAGAGCCCGGCACCTGAAACGCATCCCATGCCCCGGTCGCCATCCCCAACCCGATCAGCGCTTCGCCCTCACGCATGGACCGCGGATCCGGAGTCCGGCGCGACCATCCGAATCGCTCCGCGCCCAACCGATAGCACTCGCGGAGAGACTTGCTCGAGAAGGCGCGGTGTTCGTTCTGATCGCGCTCCGCGTAGTTCTTCAGCCTTAGTTCCACAGGGTCCATGCGCAGCTTGACGGCAAGCTCGTCCATCGCGCACTCGAGCGCGTAGAGCCCCCAGGCCGCGCCTGGCGCTCGCATGTCGCCCGGGGTGTTCAAATCGAGCTTCGCGACCTTGTAACCGAGACTGACGTTGTCGCACTGATACAGCATGCCCGACCAGGGAGCAACAATCTGCTCGTTGTAGTCCTCGAATCGCGAGGTACCCGTGATCGCCTCATGAACAATCGCCGCGAGCTTGCCGTCGGGTGCGGCGGCCAACGCGACGCGCTGCCACGCCAAGGGGCGGTAGTGCAGGCTGAACATCTGTTGGCGAGTGAGCGATACTTTGACCGAGCGTTTCAACGCGCGCACCGCGAGGACTGCCAGGAATGCCTGATACTGCGGGCGAAGTCCGGCACCGAACGCTCCACCGACGAAGGGCGAAAGCACACGCACGTCGTCCGTCGAATAACCGAACAGGCTGCAGAGGTAACCTTGAACGTTCTGCACGCCCTGCGTCTTGTCGTGGACCGTGAGCTTCCCATCGCCTTCCCACACCACTGTGGTCGCGAATGGCTCCATCGGATTGTGATGCTCGGCCGGAAGCCGGCACTCGAACTCGATCTGCGTGGCACAGGCTGCCAGAGCCTTTTCAGCGTTACCACGTGATTTCAGCGTCGGCAGGAGCTCGCTTCGGGGCGGCGGCCCGTACGCGTGGTCCATTACGGCACCCAGGTCGGTCGTGTGATCATGGGCCTCGTATTCGACGCGAACGAGCGACGCGGCATAGCGCGCGAGTTCGAACGACTCCGCCACGACCAACGCGATCGGCTGATGGCTGAACAACACCTCGTCGCTCTGCAATGGAATGAACGGCACTCCGGGCGATTTGGCGTCGTCGACGACTTCGCCTTTGGGCGCGACGCGCGGCGTGTTTTCGTGCGTGAGCACGCGCAACTCGCCGGGGAGCTGGAGCGCCGCAGTTGTGTCGATCTGCCTGATATTTCCCCGGGCGATAGAGCTGGACACCACGAACCCGTACGCAAGATCGGGCACGCTGTGTTCGTATGCGTATTTCGCGTCCCCCGTGACTTTGGCGCGGCCGTCGATCCGGGGAATCGGCTGGCCGATGTAAGCGGTGGTCACGACTTCCTCCCCACTCGTGCGGCCTGCTGCAGGGCGCGTACGACGGCTCGCCGCGCCAGTTCGATCTTGAACGTGTTGTGACCGAATCCGTGGGCGCTCCGGATGATCGTCTCGCCGACCGCTTCGAAGTGGTCCTTCGTCGCCCTGATCCCGTTCAGCATCCCCTCGGCATCCAGGTTTCGCCATGGCTTGTGCGCGACGCCGCCAAGCGCAAGGCGTGTCTCCGTGATGGTGTCGCCGTGCATCTCGAGTGCCGCAGCGACCGACACCAGCGCGAACGCATACGACGTCCGATCGCGTAGCTTCAGATACGCGTAGTGATCCGCGAACCCTTTGGGCGGCAGATCGATGGACGTGATGATTTCGTCCGTACGGAGGTTCGTGTCAATGTGCGGGGTGTCGCCGGGCAGGCGATGGAACTCGGCAAGAGGAATCGTTCGATCGCCGTTTGTGCCGGTCACATGGACCACGGCTTCAAGCGCGGCGAGCGCCACACACATGTCCGATGGGTGAACGGCGATGCACTGATCGCTCGTTCCGAGAATGGCGTGGATCCGGTTGAACCCGTTGATCGCCGAGCAGCCCGCACCGGGGTCGCGTTTGTTGCAGGGCGTGGCGGTGTCATAGAAGTAGTAGCAGCGCGTGCGCTGCAGCAGATTGCCGCCGTTGGTGGCCATGTTGCGGAGTTGAGGCGATGCGCCCGCCAGGATTGCCCTCGAGAGGATTGGATACCTGCGCTCCACCGCTGCGTTGTACGCAGTATCCGCGTTCGTCACGAGAGCGCCCAGGCGCAACCCGCCGTTGGGGAGCTCTTCGATTCGGTTCAGCGGCAGGCGCGTGATGTCTACGAGATGAGGCGGTCGCGCGACGTTCTCCTTCATCAGATCGATGAGATTGGTTCCACCGGCGATGAACACAGCGTCCCGGTCCGCAGTAACCGCGCGCACCGCCGATGCCACGTTCGAGGCTCGCGTGTACGAAAAGCTGTTCACGGCGTCACGCTCCCTTCAGCCGCTTTCATCACCTGCTGAATGGCGGCGACGATGTTGACGTAGGCGCCGCAGCGGCAGATATTGCCGCTCATCAGCTCGCGAATGTCGTCGGGCGTGCGCGCGCGGCCTTCCGACAGCATCCCGACCGCGGAGCAGATTTGCCCTGGCGTGCAGTAGCCGCACTGGAATGCGTCGTGATCGATGAACGCCTGCTGGAGTGGGTGAAGCGCTCCGTTCTCGGCGAGCCCTTCGATCGTCGTCAGCGTTGCGCCGTCTTTCATGATCGCCAGCGTCAGGCACGAATTGATGCGCCGGCCGTCGACGAGTACCGTGCACGCTCCGCACTGACCGTGATCGCAGCCCTTCTTGGTGCCCGTGAGGCCGACATACTCACGAAGCGCATCAAGCAGCGTCGTCCAGGGAGCGACGTCGAGGTTCACCGGACGTCCGTTGATGATCAGCGTGATGGCGCTCGTGCCGGACAACGCCGCAGAGACTCCTGCGGCGATCTTCGTACCTGAAGCGGTGTCCATGAGAAAGCTCCCGTCCGCGGGCGATTCCGATTCGCGTGTGCGCAGACATCCACAACTGCGCGCGACAGGTGCAGCGAAGCAACAAGTGCTCCACAATGATCGCGGTCATCGCGTTCACTCGAGGCAGGGTCCCTCTCGATCGTGACGCGCAAGAAGTGGCTCGCGGTTGCGCGTTCGGCGGGAAGGTCCCTGTGCTGCCCGATGTCCGGGGCGGAACCTCGACGCGACGCGGTGTTGACGAGGTGGTGACGAGGTACTGTGACGGCGTGTAAGTTTCGATTCTTGGCGAGAACGGATGAAATGGTTGACGGCGTCGTTCCTCAAATGATCGGTCTGACCAATGTGGTTGGTACCACACAGGATTTCCCGACCGAAGAGAAACGGCGCCGACAGCAATGTATCGAGCAATCCGCTTGCCGCGCACACGTTCACGCTTTGCGGCCAAACGCTAGCCGTCCGGCAGGTCCAGGTCCACAGATGTCACTGCCCATTGCCCCTTCGCCGACGCACTGCTGTCATCGTCGGTAGAACGTTCGAAAGGAACCCAACAATGCCCATTGCAAAGCTCCGCACCGCAGCCATTCACGCGACGATGCGCGCCGCAGCAATTGATCGGGTCGGTGGGCCCGAGGTCCTGACGCTGCACAGGCTGCCGGTCCCAAGTCTCAGCCCCGGAGAAGTGTTGATCGCGCTTCACACAGCCGGTGTCGGCGGCTGGGACGCCGACATGCGCGGCGGATGGTGGCCGGGCAAGCGTCCACCGTTTCCAATTGTTCTCGGCACTGATGGATCGGGTACGGTTGTCGCGATCGGTTCGCGCGTCCGTCGATTCGCGCCCGGCGACATCGTCTATGCCTACAGTTTCGGCAACCTGAAGGGCGGCTTCTACGCCGAGTACGTGGCAATCGCGGCCGAGCATGTCGGACGTTTTCCGAAGATTCTCACTCTGCGAGAGGCGGGAGCGATCGCCGTGACCGGCTTGACGGCCCTACAAGGTGTCGATGATGCGCTGCGGATCAAACGTGGCGAGTTCGTCGCGATCCACGGCGCTTCAGGAGCGGTTGGAAGCCTGGCGCTCCAGTTCGCGAAAATGCGCGGGGCACGTGTGCTCGCAACCGCGTCCGGGTCAGACGGCATGCGCTTCGTTCGACAACTCGGCGCCGATGCTGCCGCGGATGGACGTCACGACGACCTTGCGCAGGCTGCGATGCGCTTTGCTCCCGACGGCCTCGATGCCGTGCTGGCGTTCGCCGGGGGAAAGCCGCTCACGCGCCTGCTCGATGCGATGCGGCGCGGCGGCCGCATCGCATATCCCAACGGCGTCGAGCCGGCGCCACGAAAACGGCGCGGCATCCGCGTGCTGGCGTACGACGGCGAGGCGGGCGTTCGAGCATTCGAGCGCCTCGGAAAGGCGATCGAGGAGGCGCGGCTCAAAGTCCCGATCGCCGCATCCTATCCGTTGGGCCGAGCCGTGGCGGCGCACGCGCGGCTCGCGAAAGGACACGTCCTCGGGAAAATCGTGTTGCGCGTACAAGACTGAAATCCTCTTCGCGCTTACGAAATCACCGGTCTACGCGCGCAGTCGGTGATCGGTGAGCCCCTGCCAGCCGCTGCTGCTCCACGAAAAACCGGGTCATTTGTGAGTGGCGTTGATCTTGCCCAGCTGACACCGGCAGCCCCCAACGACAACTATCGCCATGTCAGAAACGAATCGGCCCGTCTCACGACGGCAGTTTTGCGCAGGAGCCTGTCAAGTGGCTTCCGGCGCCACGCTCGCAACGCTGTTTTCCGCCTGCGGCGGATCGCCAACGTCGCCTAGTCGCGCGGCGTCGATGCTCAACGTCGTCCCCGGCCGCTTCGCGGGTTCCGGCGTGCAGGTCACCGTTGCTGGATCACCGTTGGACAACGTCGGCGGTGCCGCACTCGTGGAGTCAACGGCGGGCGTGTTCCTGATGTCACGCACCAGCGCCACCGCATTCATGGCCGTCGACGCGACTTGCAGTCACGAGTCGTGCACCGTGACCGGCGCGGACGGCAACGTTTACGTCTGTCCGTGTCACGGCTCGCGCTACAGCCGAACCGGCCAGGTGCTCGAGGGGCCTGCCAAAGCCTCACTGCGCCAGTTCGCCACCACGTTCGCGGGCGGAGTCGTCACGATCGCCGTCTGACATCGCCGCTGCGATTGCGCACGGGAGTCGATATGTCCCAACTCAACCCGGAAATCGATCACCTCCTTCGCCGCGCCGGATTCGGTATCAGCCCCGTGGAGGTCGACACCTTCCGCGACATGTCCACCACTGCGGCGGTCTCGTATCTGGTCGACTACGAAGGGAGGCCCGACGACGTCGATGCGCGGATCGGACGCGCCGACCACGCGCAGGTGACTTCCAAGGATCTTTTCGCGCCGGATGTCGACATCGAGGACGCACGTCAGCGCTGGCTGTTTCGAATGATTCACACGCGCCGGCCGCTGCAGGAAAAGATGGCGCTGTTCTGGCACAACCACTTCGCCACCGCGTACAGCAAGCTGACAAACGACTCCGGCCCGTTGCAGGCTGCCAAGATGCTCGCGTTCAAGCCCGGTGCGCTTCGCGGGCCGCAGGGACAACTCGAACTCTTCCGCCAGTTCGCACTCGGAAAGTTTCGCGACCTCGTGCTGCAAGCGGCGATGGACCCCGCGATGCTGGTGTGGCTCGACGGCCAGTTCAACACCAGAACGAAGCCGCAGGAAAACTTCGGCCGCGAGGTGATGGAACTGTTCACCATCGGCGTCGACGTCTACACCGAAAGCGACGTCTACGCCGCGGCGCGCGTGTTCTCGGGGTGGAACCTCCGGGAGTCGCAGGGCTACAACCGCACCGACATGAACTCGTATCAGGAGTTCTTCTACAACGCGGGCGAGCACGAAACGAGCGACAAGACGTTCTCATTCCCCATCTACAGCAATGGAAGTCACACAATCCCGGCACGCAGCGAATCTGCGGGGATGCAGGACGGCATCGACCTGATCACCGCGCTCGCGGTGCATCCCGAAACGGCCCGCCGCCTCGCTCGGAAGTTCTGGAACTTCTTCGTCAGCGAGATTCAGCAGCCGGATCCGGCCTTCATCGAGAGCACCGCTTCTGTCTACCTGCACAGCGGCACCGAGATCAGGCCGGTGGTGCGCAACATCCTGAGCTCGCCGTGGTTCAACGATCCGTCAATGCACTTTGCGCGCTACGCCTGGCCGGCGGAGTACGTCGCGCGGGCGATCAAAGAAGTGGGTTGGCAGAACTTC
>Ga0075428_100000600_pt1 | contig 36753 bp, 41 predicted proteins | sample RhiMetdeltSRZDD2_FD_75291 | JGI IMG/M metagenome (GOLD analysis project Ga0075428, IMG submission 75291) | Populus rhizosphere microbial communities from Tennessee, USA - Rhizosphere MetaG P. deltoides SRZDD2 | ecosystem: Host-associated > Plants > Roots > Rhizosphere > Soil | place: USA... | reverse complement strand
GGTTCGAAGGCCAGCTCACGACCTTCGTCCCGTACGAAGGCCCGTGCTACCGCTGCCTCTACCCGACCCCTCCGCCGCCGGAGCTTGCCCCGGGCTGCTCGGTCGCGGGCGTCCTCGGCGTCGTGCCCGGGATCATGGGCCTGCTCCAGGCGAACGAGGTCCTCAAGGTCCTCCTCGGGATCGGCGAGACGCTCGCCGGACGGCTGCTGCTCTTCGATGCCCTCGACGGCACGTTTACCGAGCTGAAGCTCAAGCGCGATCCCGAGTGCCCGATCTGCTCGGACGGCGCGCGGGCCCGCCGCGAGCGCGGCGAGACGGTCGTTGCGCCGGCCTTCTCCGATGCGGAGCCGTTCGCACTGCCGCTGGCCGGAACGGCGGTGCGGTCATGAGTGTTGTGCGGATCCCGGCCGTCCTTCGGCCGAGCGTCGGCGGCGCGCGCGAGATCGAGCTCCCTGGCGCATCGGTGGGCGAGGTCGTCCGTGAGCTCGTGGCTCGCCATCCCGGCCTCGGCGGTCAGGTCCTGACCCCGGACGGCGATCTGAACCGCTTCGTCAACGTCTACCTGAACGGCGAGGACGTCCGCTACCTCGGCGGCCTCGACACGCCGGTCGCCGAAACGGACGAGGTGCGCCTCCTGCCGGCGATGGCCGGCGGGCGCGCCTGACCCGGGCGAGGTCAATTCGATGGCCGCGATCCGTGCACTTCGGCCGGTTGACGGCTCGGCCGCACCGGCAGGGCCGGGGCGCAGCTACCCGAGCATCCTCGACGTCATCGGCGGGACGCCGCTCGTCGAGGTCCCGCGGATGTCGCCCAACCCGAACGTCCGGATCCTCGTCAAGCTCGAGGGCGTCAACCCGACCGGCTCGGTGAAGGATCGCGTCGCGCTGGCGATGGTCGAGGATCTCGAGGCGCGGGGCGCCATCGGCTCGGACTCCATCCTCCTCGAGCCGACCTCGGGCAACACCGGCATCGCGCTCGCGATGATCGGCCGGCGGCGCGGCTACCGGGTCGCGCTCGTCATGCCCGACAACGTCACCGAGGAGCGACGCCAGATGGCGGCGTTGTTCGGCGCGGAGGTCATCGATTCCCCCGGCTCGCAAGGGTCGAATGGGGCGATCGCGCTCGCGAAGGTGCTCGTCGAGCGCGACTCCCGCTTCGTCATGCCGTACCAGTACGGCAACCCTGCGAACCCGCGGGCGCACGAGACGACGACCGGCCCGGAGATCCTGGCCGACTGCCCGGAGATCGACGCGTTCGTTGCCGGGCTCGGGACCGGCGGCACGTTGATGGGCGTCGCGCGGTATCTCCAGCGGGCGAAACCGGGGGTGAGGATCGTCGCCGCTGAGCCGCTCCCCGGGGAGCTCGTGCAGGGACTGCGCTCGCTCGACGACGGGTTCATCCCCGAGATCCTCGACGCGTCCCTGCTCGACGCGCGGATGCTCGTCTCGAACCGCCACGCGATCGCCGCGTTGCGCGATCTCGTTGAGCGGGAGGGCATCTTCGCCGGGCCGTCCGCCGGCGCGGTGATGGTCGTCGCGGCCCGGTTGGCGCGCGAGATGGAGCGGGGCACGATCGTGGCGCTGCTCGCGGACGGAGGCTGGAAATACCTCTCGGCCGGCACGTTCGCGAAGAATCTCGACGAGATGGAGCCCGAGCTCGAAGGCGGCGTCAACTGGTGGTAGCCGGCCACCCTGGGCCGGCGACGGCAGAGCTGCCGGCGGCGATCCGTGACGCGATCGTCGCGCATGCCCGGGCCGGCGAGCCGCTCGAGGCCTGCGGCGTCATCATCGGCGATCGCCCAGCGGCGGAGGGTGGGGTCGCGCTCCGGTTCGAGCCGGCGCGAAACGCGGCCCAATCGCGCTACCTGTACGAGATCGACGCAAACGATCTGCTGCGACTGACGATCGAAACGGACGACGCCGACGAGGTCTTCTGGGCGATCGTCCACTCGCACACCCACACGCCGGCCGTGCCGTCGGCGACGGATCGACGACTGGCGTTCTACCCGGACGCGCTGTACCTGCTTGTCTCGCTCGCGCCGGAGGAAGCAAACGCGCTGACCGGCGCCGAGTCCGTCCGCGCATGGCGAGTCCTGAACGACGAGATCCACGAGGTCGCCCTCACGATCACGTGACAGCGCCGCCGGTGCGGGACGGCACCGGCTGAGATCGAGCCGTGGGCCGCGTGCTTGACCGGCGGCCAGCCAGCGGCCTAGCGTCGGCACCTCGAACTCGTGGGACGTGGGAACCGGACGCCCATCCGGAGGAGGACCGCAGTCCATGAAGCGCTCGACCACGCGGACGATCCTGGTCATCGCCGCGATCACCGCCGTCATTGCCCTGGCCATTGGCTCCGTCCAGCCGGCGCTCGCGCCGGGCCGCGGCGGCCCTGGCGGCTCGAAGCCCACTGCGGTTGAGGACAACCCCGAGGCGGCCGAACAGGGCGAGGAGGTCGCCGAGCGGATGGAGGCGCTCGAGCGAGCGCGCGAGGCGGGCAAGGTCGGGCAGCAACGGCCGATCGAGGCGGCGGCGACGCCCGGCTGGGCCGGCGAGATCCCGTTCGAAGCGTCCGCGCCGGATGACTGGGAGCCGGCGATCGCCGCAGATCCCGGCAGCGCGTTCGTGTACACGCTCGTCACGCGCTATGGCACCGGCAAGCCGCCGGGCTGCTCGGGCAACTGCCCGAACCCCTGGATCGCGCTGCGAATCAGCAGCGACGGCGGGGCGACGTGGGGCGCCACAAAGGCCCTTTGCCCGTGCAAGGGCTCCGGCCAGTTCGACCCGATCGTCGAAGTCGTCCCGAGCAGCGGCCAGGTCTACGCCGTCTACATGAACGGCTATAACGTCATGTTCACGAAGTCGACGAATCGCGGCCAGACCTGGTCAGCGCCGGTCAAGACGTACGGCAACGTCTCGTGGAACGACAAGCCCGTGCTCGCGATGAGCGACGACGGCCAGAAGGTCTACATCTCGTTCAACGGCCCGACCGGCGGCGATCCCTGGGCCGCCGTCTCGAGCGACGCTGGAGCGACGTGGACCCAGACGAAGCTCGTCGACTCGAGCCGCTACTACTTCGCCTTCGATGCCGACGTCGCCCCGAACGGCACGGCCTACTTCGCCGAGACCGCGATCCTTTACGGCGGCGGCGGCAACAAGGGCACGACGCCGAACGACGTGATCGAGGAGCACGTCTTCATCCTTCGACCCGGCCAGACGACCTGGGAGGATCACCTCGTCGCGTCGATCCAGCCTGGGCTCGCCTGCACGGCCGCTGGCTGCCCGCCCGACTTCTACCTCGGCCACTCGGCGCTGTCGGTCGACGCGAACAACAACGTCCTCCTCCTCTACGACGGCGCAACCGCGGCCGGCGGGCTCCAGCGCATCTACTCGCAGCGCTCGACGGACGGCGGCAATACGTGGCAGGCCAACGTCTTCCTCTCGCCGTCCGGCGAGGAGGCGACGGCGCCCGCGCTTGAGTCGCGTGGCGCCGGCGATGTCCGAGCCTGGTGGCAGCAGACGTCGGGCGGCGGCAACGCCGACCAGTGGAACACCTGGTACAGCGCCTCGACGAACGGCGGCGCAACGTGGAGCGCGCCCGTGAAGCTCTCCGACGCCGGCGGTGGCGCGGCCTACAAAACCGTGAATGGCTACCTCGAGATCTACGGTGACTACGGCGAGATCGCGATCACGAACGCGGGCAAGACGATCGCGATCTGGGGCGAAGGCCTCAGCTACGACGGCCCGGGCGGGGTCTGGTTCAACCGCCAGCCGTAGCACCGCCGAGCGCGTCGATCAGCGAGGCGTCGGTGGGGGTTGAGCCGAGGCCGAGTCGGGCGCCGAGCCGGGCGCTGAGCGGCGCCTCGAGGTAGGTCGAAGCGAGGCTCGGCCAGGAAGGCTCCGCGAAGACCTCCTCGGGCGGCCCGTCGAGGATGACGTGGCCGGCGGCCATCACGACGACCCGCGCGAAGTTCTCGGCGACAAAGCGCATGTCGTGGCTGATGGCGACGACCGTCCGGCCCTGCGCGGCGAGGTCCGCAACGACGGCTTCCACGCGCTTCGTGCCCCGCGCGTCCTGGCCGGTCGTCGGCTCATCGAGGACGACGACGGGCGTGCCCATCGCGAGGATCGAAGCGAGGGCGAGGAGCTTCCGACGCGAGAACCCGAGGTCGTATGGGTTCGCGGCGGCGGCGTCGGTCAGGCCCGTGGCGTCGAGCGCGGCGTCGATCGCCGTGGTCAACGCTGCGCCGCGTAACCCGACGTTGCGTGGGCCGAACTCGACCTCCGTTCGAACCCGTCCCGCGAAGATCTGGCGGTCCGGGTCCTGGAAGGCGATCCCAACCGTCCGCGCGAGGGCCGCGACCCGCTGTCCCGCCGCAGCTCGCCCGTCGATCTCGACCTCGCCGGCCGTCGGGCGGAGCAAGCCGTTCCAGTGCCGGACGAGGGTCGACTTGCCCGAGCCGTTCTGGCCGACGATCGCGACCCGTTCGCCGGCTTCGATGGCGAGGTCCACGCCGTCGACCGCCCGCGTCCCGTTCGGATACACGTGGACGAGGCCGCGGCAGCGGATCACGCGGCGGCTCCCGCCGGCAGCGTCAGACCGCGCTCGGCGGCGGCCCGCCGCAGCCGAACCGCGGACGGCGGCTCCACCCCGAGCGCCTCCAGCTTCGGTGAGCCGAGCGTCTCCGCCGCGGGCCCGTCGAGGACCATCGCGCCGGCCTCGAGGGCGACGACCCGCTGGCAGAGCCCATCGAGGAGATCGGTCTTGTGCTCGGCGATGAGCAGCGCGGTCCCCGTCCCGGCGAGCGCCCGCAGCGCCTCGCCGACAAGCCGCGTCCCTTCGGGATCGAGCTGGGCCGTCGGCTCGTCGAGGACGAGGTGGCGGGGCCGCATCGCGAGGATCGACGCGATCGCGACGAGTTGCGCCTGGCCGCCGGACAGCTCCGCCGGGTTCCGATCGGCGAGGTCGGCGATGCGCAAGAGCGCCAGCGCTTCACGCGTCCGCGCCAGCGTCTCCGCGACCGGCAGGCCGAGGTTCACCGGACCGAGGGCGACCTCCTCGAAGACCGTGCCCGTCACCCCCGAGCGCTGGGTGTTCGGGCTCTGGAAGACGAGCCCAACGAGCGCGGCAAGCTCGTGCGTCGGCCGCCCGGCCAGCGGCGCCCCGTCCACCATGACCGAGCCCTTGAGGACGCCGCCCACGGACGCCGGCGCAAGCCCGGACGCAACGAGGCAGAGCGTCGACTTGCCCGACTCGTTCGCACCGACGAGCCCGACGATCTCGCCATCGTCGATGCGCAGGTTCAGGTCACGCAGGACGAGCCGCGCGTAGCCCGGGTAGCGATAGCTGACGTCGACGAGCTCGAGCATCGCGGGCTAGGGCAGGGCGGGCAACGCGCCGGCCGCGCGGCCCGCGAAGAGGACGACCAGGCCCGCGAGGAGTGCCCACCGCACGAGGCGCTGGCTTGGCGAATCGCTCAGCCACCAGAGCAGGTGCCGGCGTCCGGGACGGCCGAACGCACGAACCTCCAGGGCGAGGCTGCGCTCTTCGACCTCGGTCAGCGAGGACAGGATCACCGGACCGACGAGCGGCATGACGCCGCGCACTCGCGCTCGGAGGCTGCCCTCCGTGTCGAGGCCGCGCGCACGCTGGGCGGATTGGATCGCGAGCGCTCGTTCGATCATCGTCGGGATCGCCTCGAGCGTCGCCGCGGCCGCGAACGCGAGGCGCGGCGGCAGGCCGCGGCGCTCGAGATCGACGACGAACGCTCGCGGCTCGGTCGTCAGCCCGAACAGCGTCAGGGCCGCCGCCAGGACGAACAGCCGAACGATGATCTGCGCCGCGAAATCGACGCCTTCGAGCGTGGCGTCGAACGGGCCGATCTGGAAGAGCACGGTCTCGCCGGCGCGGGTGAAGATCGAGACCAATGCGACGGAGATTCCGATCGGCAGGCTGAGCGCACCGGCGAGGCGCACGAGCCGCGGCAGGATGCCGGCCGCGAGCGCCGACGGCAGGACTCCAACGAGCAGGACCGCAAGCGGCACGACGTAGCCGCCCGCGACGAAGGCGACGAGCGTCTCGACGGTCGCAGCCGTCGCTTTCGTCAGCGGGTTGAGGCGGTGATATGGGCTCGGGGTCTGCGGCCCGAGCTTCGCGAGGTAGGCAGCGTCCGCCGGAGAGATCCCTTCGACGGCGGTCTCGACAGCGGCTCCGGCGATCCCCTCAGCCCTCCACGGTGCCGAGCGCCCGCTCGCCCTGGGGGAAGCGCGCGGTGAAGCGCCGAGAGAGGTTCTGGAGGATGACGAAGACGACGATGTAGGTCAGCGTCTTGTCGATCGGGTCCTGGAGCAGGCCCTGTTGGAAGACGGCCTCATACAGGTCGGAGCCCGCCTGCTGGAAGGCTGCGACGAGGATGTCCGCGCCGCTGCCGGTGACGCCGCCGAAGAAGATCAGTGTGATCGGCGCGGAGATCAGCGCCGAGATGACGCCGCAGATCGCGCCGCCCACCACGATGTAGGCGACGCCGAGGTCGCGCCGGACGAAGAGCTGGATGACAAGCGCGACCAGCGCGACCACGAGCCCGATCGCGATCGCCCACGCAACGGCGAGGAAGAACGGCGGCACCGTGCTCGTGTCGCCGAAGAACGTGAAGACGTAGGAGAGGTCTTCCTGCACGTAGAACGGCAGGATTCCGTACCAGACGAGCGCGCCGAGCACGGCGACGGCTACGAGAGCGCCGACGGCCAGCCCAGCCGGTGGCGTGTTCGGGCGGCTCCGGAAGAAGCCGAAGTAGCCGAAGACGCCGGCGAGCAGGCCGATCTCGGCAGCGACGATCGCGTAGGGCCACGCATAGGCGCTTCCGAACGGCGTGCCGGCGAGGACGAATGTCCAGATGAGGTTCGCCAGCAGGCCGGTCAGCGCGCCTGGGATCGGGCCGCAGAGGGCGCCGACGATGATCGTGCCGATCGAGTCGAGGTAGAGCGGGATCTTCAGCGCGGTCCCCACGGTCTGCCCGAGGACGATGTTGATCGCGATCGCGATGGGGATCAGCACGATCGTGCGCGTGTCGAACTGCCGCGTGATCGAGTCGAGCCGCTTCGTCTGCGCGTATTCGGTCAGGGCGTAGGCGACGAAGCCGATCAAGAGCGCAATGGCGACGATCAGCGCCAATTCGTTGGCGCCGGCCACGAGGAACGTATCCGGGTCGACCGTCAGGTCGAGCGAGCCGACGAGCGAGAGCCCGGCGACCACGGTGAGAGCCGCCGCCACGAGCCCGACGGCGACGCGGAACCACGCTCCGCTCATGTCTCCTCCTGCCTCCAGCCGCCCCGCATGTTGGGCCACGGGGCGGACCTCCGGACGTCAGAGTGCCACGCACGATCGTCGCTGACCAGCCCTCAGCTCAGGAGGCTGCCGACGCGGTCGATGAAGCGCTCGATGAACGCCCCGGGCTGGCCGCTGACGGCGACGTCGAGGTTGGGCGGCCGTCCGGTCAGACCGCGCCAGTCGGCGACGGTCATGCCGTTGGTGAGCCCGGCGCCGGCCTCGACGTCGACGAAGACCGCCTGCGTGCTGAGGAGCGACCGGTCGATCGCCGCGGCGACCGCGAACGGATCGTGGATGACCGCGCCGTAGAAGCCGTCGTACTTCTGGTGAAACTCGAAATAGAAGCGGAGGGCGTCGGAGACGAAGCGAGCGATGGCGCTGTTCGCGCCGAGCCGCGTGGTGAGCCGCTCGAGGTGTTCGGGCAGGAAGCGCACGGTCTCGGTGACATCGAGGCCGATCGCGAGCGGGCGCTCGACGGTGGGGTCCCGCTCGAGGGCGGCCGCCCACGCTTCGAAGACCTGCTTCGCTGCGTCGGGATCGACGTAGATGTTCCATTCGGCAGTCGGTGTCGTGTTGCCGGGCGTCCGGTACGCACCACCCATGAGGGCGTAGGCGCGCAGCAGGCGCGGCAGCTCCGGCTCGCGCTCGAGGGCGAGCGCGAGGTTCGTCAGCGGTCCCAGGGTGGTGAGCGTGACCTCTCCGGGCCGGCTTCGAACGGCGTCGACGATGACGTCGACGGCGTGTTGCTCAGAAAGCGCGCGTTGCGCGGGCGGGAGCTCCGCATAGCCGAGGCCATGCCGGCCGTGCGTCTCGGGCGCGATCTCGAGCGGTTTGACGAGCGGCGTCTCGCGGCCCAGCGCGACCGCCACGTCGCCTCGGCCGGCGAGCTCGAGGACGGCCCGCGTGTTGCGCTCGACGTCCCGCGCCGCCACGTTGCCGCTGACGCACGTGACGGCCAGGAGATCGACCTCCGGAGACGCGGCGGCGTAGAGCAGCGCGAGCGCATCGTCGATCCCGGTGTCGACGTCGAGGATGAGCGCGGCTCGATCAGGCACCAGGCGATGGTATCGACGCATACTCCGCTTGTATGGCGTCCTGCGATCACGTACCTGAGGCGTTGCCGGCGCCGCAGTCGGACATCTGCCAGGAGTGCGGCAGTGACAACCGGCTCCGGCTCTGTGCGACCTGCGGGCATGTCGGCTGCTGCGAGTCGCAGGCAGGCCATGCGCGGGCCCATGCGCTCGGGGACGGCCACCCGGTGATCCACCAGATGCCGACGCCGGGCGGCTTCATCTGGTGCTACACGGACCGCGAGTACGTCGGTTAGGTCGGGTGCCAGACCTCGAGGGTCAATCGACCACCAACCGTGCGATGACCGCCTGGCGATCCCGGCCGACGCGCAGCCGGCGAGCCCACGATGACTGCGCCGCCGTGACCTCGTCGGTCGACGCCCAACGGCAATCAACCAACCGGAGGCCTAGCGGTCCGTAGAGCGCCGCGAGGCGGCCGGCGAGCAGCGGCGGCTCCGTGACAAGCGGCAACAGGTCGTCGTAGCCGTCCTTCGGCTGGAGCGCGAGGAGCAGCGTCAGCTCCCCGTTCGGCCGCAGCATCCCGACGAGGCCTCGAGCCACCGGCCCCGCATCGCCGATCGAACCTCGGAGCAGCGAGCCCCACGGGAACCGCACGAACACCCCGTCGGCGAGCCCTTCGAACGGTCCCGGCAGCTCCTCCGCCGCCCCGACGACGAATTGCGCGTTGGGACGCCCGCCGCGGGACGGCGCCGAGGCTGCCCGACGCGAGGCGTCGACCATCGAGGCAGCGTCAGCGTCAAGCCCGACGACCAGCGTCCGGGGTTCGGCCGCAGCCTGAGCCAGGACCGCCCGGCCGCTTCCGGTCCCGACGTCGACAACCACGCGTTCGAAGCCCCCAACGCGGGTTCGAAGCTCCTGCCGCGTGAGCTCGGTCTGCTGTCGCCCGGAGATCACGCGCACGAACGGCAGCCTACACTTCCGACCCGTGCCCGAGCCGCGCAGCACCCAGGCCGCCACCCCGCCCGCCCCGGCCGCCCGCCCGATCGGCGCGTACGAGCGCAAGTCCGCCGGCGTCCTCGAGTGGGATCCGCGCGTCGCCGACGTCGCGGCCCGCGTCATCGAGCTCGTCCGCGAACGCCGGCCCGACATCAGCGTCGAGCACATCGGCAGCACCGCGGTTGAGGGCCTGCCCGGGAAGGGGATCGTCGATCTCGCGACAGAGGTCGATGCCGACGAGGTCGCCGGCGTCAGCGAGATGCTCCTCGGCCTCGGCTTCCAGCGCCAGCCCGGGCCCGATCCGTTCCCGGCGATCCGGCCGATGCTCGTCGGCGCGCTCGACCTCGACGGCACCACCTTCCGCGTCCACTTCCACGTCCAGCCGCGCCACCACCCCGTCTGGAGCGGCGGCTATGCCCGCGAGCTGAAGTTCCGCGATGCCCTCCGAGCCGACAAGGCGCTGTCGAACGACTACGCGCGGTTGAAACGCGGGATCGTCGAGACCGGCGTGGATGGCCGCGTCGATGCCCTCGCCTACACGCACGCGAAGACGATCTGGATCCGCGACGTCTACCGCCGGCTCGGGATCGGCTTCGAGCCGATCCTCCCGCCGGCCACGATCGCGATCCTCGGCGGCGGCCAGCTTGGCCGGATGCTCGGCCTCGCGGCCCGCGCGCTCGGCTATCGGATCGCAGTGCTCGACCCCGATCCCGAGTGCCCCGCGGCCGCGATCGCCGACCGCGTCGAGATCGGCGCCTACGACGACATTGCCGCGGCTCGGCGGCTCGCGACGGGCAGCGCCGTTGCGACGTACGAGCTCGAGCACATCTCGGCCAACCTCGCCGACCAGATCGACGAGGAGATCCTGCTCCGACCCGGGAACTACCCGCTTCGGGTGGCCCAGGATCGCCTGGCCGAGCGCCAGTTCCTGACGAAGTACGAGCTTGGCGTCGCACCGTGGCGCGAGGTCCGCTCGGAGACCGAGCTGCGCACGGCTGCGCAAGAGCTTGGTTTGCCGCTCCGGCTCAAAGTCGCGATCGGCGGCTATGACGGTCGGAGCCAGCTCCGGATCCGCGACGCGTCGGAGCTCACGACCGCGCTCGGTCGGCTGGGGCGTCCCGATGGCGAGGCGGTCCTCGTGGAGCGGGAGCTGACGTTCGAAGCCGAGCTCTCAGTCATCTGCGCGCGCGCTGCCGACGGTGAGACCGCGACCTACCCCGTCGCGCGGAACGTCCACGACGGCGGGATCCTCGTGGAGTCGTCCGCGCCGGCAGAGATCCCGGACGTCGTGGCGGCGGAGGCGACGGAGATCGCTCGCCGAATCGCCACGTATCTCGGTCTCGTTGGCGTCATGACCGTGGAGCTGTTCCTGCTCGCCGACGGCGAGCTCGTCGTCAACGAGATCGCGCCCCGGGTCCACAACAGCGGCCACTGGACGATCGAGGCGGCGGCAACGAGCCAGTTCGAGCAGCACATCCGGGCGATCTGCGGCCTGCCGCTCGGCTCGACGGCCCTCCTCGTGCCCGCGGCCGCGACCGTCAACCTCCTCGGCGTGGGTGCCGAACGCCCGGCGCAGCCGAAGGGCATCGAAGCCGCGCTCGGCGTCGAGGGTGCCCATCTCCACCTGTACGACAAGCGGCTCGTCCGCGAGCGCCGGAAGATGGGTCATGTGACCGCCCTGGGGGCGTCGCCGGCTGATGCGCTGAGGACCGCGCGCGAGGCCCATGCTCGTCTCGGCTGGGCCTAGGATCGCGACGATGGCCAATCCGAACCCGATCGTCGGTGTCGTCGGTGGCAGCCGCTCGGACTTCCCGTTCCTCGAGAAGGCGAACGCGCTCCTCGAGATGCTCGAGGTCCCGTGCGAGCTGCGCGTCGTTTCGGCCCATCGAACCCCGGACGCGCTGTTCCGCTATGCCGAAGCGGCGGCGGGACGGGGAATCAGGGTCATCATCGCGGGTGCCGGTGGCGCGGCGCATCTGCCCGGCATGCTGGCCTCGAAGACGCCGCTCCCCGTGATCGGCGTCCCGATCCCGACGCAGCACCTCGGCGGCCTCGACTCGCTCCTCTCGATCGTCCAGATGCCGCGGGGCATCCCGGTGGCGACGGTGGCCATCGGCAACGCCGAGAACGCAGCGATCCTCGCTGTCGAAATCCTGGCGCTCAGCGACGCGGCGCTGGCCGCCCGTCTTGCCGACTACCGAGCGAACCAGACACAGACCGTCCTCGACGACCCCTCGAACGCGGGCGCCTAGCTCAAGGCCGCCAGCGCGAAGCCCAGGGCGAGCTCAGTTCGCCTTCGAACCCTTCGGCTCGGAGACCTTCAACGTGAGCTCGTCCGCTCCCCGGACGACGCCGAGGTCGAACGATGAACCGGCGCCATCGAGTCCGTCCATCAGATCGTCCGGATCCGCAACGGCCGTGCCGCCGACGCTGACGATGAGGTCGCCCTCCACGACGCCTGCCGCGGCTGCGAGGCTGCCGTCCTCGACCCCCCGGACGAGCACGCCCTCACGATCGGGCAGGCCGACGGACCGCCGAAGCCGGCGCGCAACGTGGCCGGGCGCGACCGCGACGCCGAGCCGGCGGCGCTTCGGACCCTCGCCACGGCTCAGGGCATCCACGCGCGCCTTAAGGCTGGCATCCATCGGCAGCGCGAGGTAGAAGCCCTCGCCGATGCGGTTCGTGTTCAGGCCGACGACCTTGCCCTCGGCATTGACGAGCGGCCCGCCGGACGAGCCGGGCGCGAGCGGCGCGGTGTGCTCGAGGCTGCCGGCGATTCGGCGCCCGCCGGGACCGCGGAATGCCCGGCTCACGGCCGAGACCGTCCCGAACGTCACCCGCGGGTCGCCCGACGAAGTCGCCGCGACCCCGAAGACGATGTCACCGACTGCCGGACCGGCGGCGTCGGCCCAGGTCGCCGGGCTCGCGCCTGCCGTGTCGACGTCGATGACCGCGAGATCGCCGTCAACGTCGATGCCGGCAACGCTGCCGATCGTCGTTCGCCCTCCGGCGAATCGAACGGTGACCTCCTCGCCGCGGATGTTGTGGGCGTTCGTGAGGACGCGGCCGTCGGCGACGACGATGCCCGAGCCACGATGGTGGCGGCCGATCGAGACGACGGATGTTGACGCGCTTGCGGCGACGGATGAGATCGCCTTCGAAAGATCGGTGAGGGTAGCCATGGGGTGGGGTTCAACCTCTGCTTGCTGTGAGTGACTAGTGACTCGCAAGTTACTATCGACACATGGATCGCGCAAGCCCCCACCAGCCGCCACCTACCATGACGCCGATGGCGCCGACGACCGACCGAGTCGTGACCCCGGGCTCCTCGCCGCTGGGCGCGGCGCTCGAGCGCGTCGGGGATCGCTGGAGCCTGCTCGTGGTCGAGGCCCTGCTCGAAGGCCCGCGCCGCTACAACGACCTGCTCGAGAGCCTCACCGGCATCGCTCCGAACATCCTTGCCGACCGGCTCCGCCGACTCGAGCGCGAGCGGCTCGTGGTCGCGCGTCCGTACTCCGAGCGACCGCCGCGGATGGACTACTCGCTCACCGCGGACGGCCGTGACCTCGCCTCCGCGCTTCGCCTTCTCGCTGACTGGGGCGCCAGGCGCACGGCCTCGCCGCCCGGCGACGAGGCCGCCCACGAGCCGCTCCGCCACGACACGTGCGGGACGCCGCTCGAGGCACGCTGGTACTGCCCGACCTGCGCGGTCGCGGTCGCCGACGACGAGGCGCCCGACACGCGGAGCGTGTAACCGCATGGACGATCCGCGCTGGGAGCCCGGGATGCCGATCCTCGACCGGCAGGGGATTGGCGTGCCCCAGCGGACCGTCCCGGAGCTGGCGCCGACGCCGCTCCAGCGCCACTACATCAACCTCTCGGCGGTCGGGCTCGTCTGCGGCTTCATCGCGATCACGGCGCTCGAGTTCGGGGCCAGCCTGTCAGACCTCATCGTGAAGCTCCCGGTCCTCGTCGGCGCGCCGCTGATCCTTCTGACCACCGCGGACGCGATGCTCCGCATCTGGCGCTCGGCGCGGGCGTGGCTGCCGATCAACCGCGGCCGCGGGCTCTTCCGGGTGGCCTGGGTCGCGGCCGCCGGCATCGGCTGGCTCGCGATCGCCGCCGGAACGGTGATCGTCGCGACGGCGTAGCGTCAGCAGATCGTGGAGCCGAGACGACGCGCGACCGATCGGGGCCCGGACGCCCGCTCGACCGACATCGATTCGGGCGGTGGCGTCCCCGACTGGCTCGCGGCGACGCTGAACTACTGCTCGAGCTGCGGCACCGAGCTGACGTTCGGTCGGGTCGAGGGCGAGGACCGCGAGCGCCTGGCCTGCCCGGCCTGCGGCCACATCGCGTACGTCAACCCGCGGCTCGTCGTGACGACGCTCCCGGTGACCGTGGCCGGCGAGCTCATCCTGCTCCGGCGCGGCACCGAGCCGGGGCTCGGGTCATGGGCCCAGCCCGGCGGCTTCCTCGAGGTCGACGAAACCGTGACCGAGGCGGCGATCCGCGAGACGTTCGAGGAGACCGGCCTGATCGTGGAGCCGGACGAGATCGTCGGGCTCTACTCGCGGCTCGAAGCTGCGGTCGTCGTGCTCGCGTTCGAGGCGAAGGTGGTCGGCGGCGAGATCCGCCTCTCGGCCGAGGCAACCGAGGTGGAAGCGTTCAGACCCGAGGCGATTCCATGGCCGGAGATCGCTTTCAAGACGACGCGCTGGGCGCTCCACGACTGGATCCGCCGGCGCCGGCCGGACCTCCATCCGGCGAGCCGGCTCTGGGAGGGCTGACGCTCACCCGAGCGCGCGAGGCCGCCGCCAGGCCTCAGCGGGCGTACGGATCCACCTGCCAGGCAAGCCCCTGGACGCGGGCGGCCTTTCGAACCGGATAGACGACGCCATCCTTCGGCTGCGACCACGTCGCCGTGGGTGCGATGACGTCGTCGATGACGTACTTGTCGGGCCCGACCTGTGGCCAGCTGGGAGCCACCGGCTCGCTCAGGACGGCGACGACGCGGTCGTTCAGGTAGGCACGGGCGACGATCCACAGGTCGCTCAGCTCAGCGTCGCTCGGGATGTCGAACGACAGATCGAACGCCCCGTACGGTGCGGGCGGCCGGCCGCCGATCGGCGCGTAGTACCGCGTGACCTCGCCGAACGTCTCCGAGCCACTGACGAGCTGGACCGCGACGTTGCCGACCGGCCCGTCGATTCGACCTCCCACGGCCAGCCGGGTCGTCGAACTGTCCGGTCCGAGGACGAACTCGGAGTGCAGCGTCAGCACCGTCGCGCCTCGAGCCGGATAGCGGAACGCCGAGTGCCCGTTGGACGGCCACCCGACGACCGTGCCGATCGCCGGTGGCCTCGGGAGCGAGGGCACCGCCGCGGGGGCCGCGGGCGCGGGCTCGAAGAGCCGGCCGGCCAGACCGAGGACGGCGATCGTGACGAGCGCCCCGCCCCAGATCCCGAAGACACGGCTCGGACGAAGCGCCTCTCGCTCGACGTGCTCGCGCGCCTCCGGTGCCACGACCCGGAAGCCCAGGTCGTGCATTTCCGCGACGTCCATGATCGTCTTGAGGGCCACTGCCCCCTCCGACTAGCTCAGGTCGACGAAGACGTTCTTGACCTCGGTGTAGAGCTCGAGCGCGTGCATCCCGAGCTCGCGCCCGATGCCCGACATCTTGTAGCCGCCGAACGGCGCCTCGGTGTGGACCGAGGAGTTCGTGTTCACGCTGATGACTCCCGCCTGCAGCCCGCGCGCGGTTCGAAGAGCCTTGCCGATGTCGCGGCTCCAGATCGAGCCGGACAGGCCGTACGGCGAGGCGTTCGCCATCGCGAGGGCTTCGGCTTCGGTCTCGAAGGGGATGACCGCGACCACGGGTCCGAAGATCTCCTCGCGCGCGATGCGCATGTCGTTCGATGCGCGGTCGAAGACCGCCGGCATGACATACGCACCGTCGGCCAGGTCCGGATCATCGGGCCGCGTGCCACCGACCACGAGCTCGGCGCCTTCCGACTGGCCGATCTCGACGTAGTCGAGGACCTTCTCCTGCTGCTTGCGCGAGACGAGGGTCCCGACCTCCGTCGCCTCGTCCTCGGGATTGCCGACCTTGACGTTCTTCGTGGCCTCGACGAACAGCTCGACCACCCGCTCGTGGGCCGACCGCTCGACGAAGATCCGGCTCCGGGCGCAGCAGTCCTGGCCGCAGTTGTCGAAGACGGAGTACGGCGACTCGCGGGCGAACTTCTCGAGGTCGGCGTCGGCGAAGACGATGTTCGGGCTCTTGCCGCCGAGCTCGAGGCTGATCTTCTTCACGTTGTTCGACGCCAGCCGCATGATCTCCTGGCCGGTCGTCGTCTCGCCGGTGAACGCGACCTTGCCGACGCCCGGATGCGCGGCGATCGCCGCGCCGGCCGAGCCGCCGGGGCCGGTGATCACGTTGAGGATCCCGGGCGGAATGCCCGCCTCCAGCGCCAGCTCGCCGATCCGGAGCGCGGTCAGCGGGGAGTAGCTCGCCGGCTTGAGGATCGCCGCGTTCCCGGCCGCGAGCGCCGGCGCGACCTTCCATGAGGCCATGAGCAGCGGGAAGTTCCACGGCACGATCAAGCCGACCACGCCGATCGGCTCGCGGAGCGTGAAGTCGAGGCCCGGCTTGGAGACCGGGATCGTCTCGCCGAAGATCTTGTTCGCTGCGCCGGCGTAGTAGTCGAAGACGAGGCTCGCGCCGACGATCTCGCCCTTCGACCCCGTGATCGGCTTACCGACGCTGCGGGTCTCGAGCCATGCCAGCTCGTCCGTGTGGTCCTTGATCAGCGCCGCGAACTTCGACAGCGTCCGACCGCGCTTGCCGGCGGCCCACGTCCGCCAGCCCTTCGGCTCGTCGAACGCCTTCTGCGCTGCTTCTACGGCCCGATCGACATCCGCTTTGCCGCCGAGCGGCGCGGTGGCGATGACCTTGCCGGTGGCAGGGTTCGTGATGTCAAAGGTCTGGCCGTCGGCGGCGTCGGCGGGCTGCCCGCCGATCATCATCTTGAAGGCCGTGACGGCCTCGGCGCCCGTTGCGGGCGCGGCAGGTTCGATGGTCATGTCAGTTCCTTTTCGGGCGCGTCGTGATCGCGCGGTGCAGAGTGGCCGCGATTCTACGCCCGACCCCGATCGGGATCGATCGCCTACGGGGCTGCGGCGCGGGCTCGATCGATCAGGCGAAACACCCGGGCAGCGTCGGGGATCGCGATGAGCGACGCGTTGCCAACGCGGGAGCCGGGCCAGCCGCCGCCGAGGTGGGCCACGAACGGTGACATCGGCCCGAACGTGATCGTCCCGATCCCGCGCGGGCCTTCCTCGAGCTGCGGATAGCGGAGGGCGCCCAGCGAGACCTCGACCGTTCGCTGCTGGAAGGCGCCCGTGCGGATCATGATCCGGCGGTCCGTGACCGTGTACCAGGTCCGATCCGCCTCGCGCGCCGCGACCCAGAAACGGCCGACGGACGCATACAGCGCGAGCAGGACGAGCAGCGCGCCCCAGACGGAGAAGAACGGCGGCGCGCTCCGGAACGACAGCACACTGCCCTCCCAGAAGAGCATGAAGCCGAGCCAGACGAGCGAGAACACGAACACGAACGGCGAACCACGGAACGTGTACGCGAGACGGATCGGCCGCCCTTCCCAGAGGATCTGCTCCCCGGCCTCGAGGCGCGAGCGCAGCGGGTTGGGCTCGATGGCGTCTGGCCGGGTCACCGGTTAGGAGTAGGTCACGACCCTGCGGTCGTCAACGGGCCCGATCGTCGGTTCGACCGTCGTCAGAAGTAGTTGATCGTGATCCCGCCGTCGACGACGAGCGAGGCGCCGTTCGTGAAGCGCGACTCGTCCGAGGCGAGGTAGATCGCCATGTAGACGATCTCCTCGGGCTTGCCGAAACGGCCGGTCGGGTTGCGCGCGAGACGGAGCTTCTTCGCGGCCTCGTCCTTGAGCAGCCAGTCCATGAGGAGCGGCGTCTCGATCGGGCCGGGGCAGATCGCGTTCGAACGAACGCCGTGCGGCCCGAACTGGACGGCGAGCGAGCGGGTCAGCGAGAGAACGGCCCCCTTCGATGCCGTGTACGCGTCCTGCGGCACCGAGCAGCCGATGAGCGCGACGAAGGACGCGACGTTGATGATCGAGCCGGAGCCTTGATCGACCATCCTCGGGATCGCGTGCTTGCAGCCGAGGAACACGCCGCGCACGTTCACCGCCATGACCTTGTCCCAGGTCGCGACATCCGTATCGATGACCGAGTGGTCCGCCTCCGGCATGACCCCGGCGTTGTTGTAGAGGACGTCCACCCGGCCGAACGTCGCGACCGCGTGGTCGACCATCCGCTTCGCGCCCTCTTCGGTCGACACGTCCGCCGCGACCGCGGTCGCCTGGCCGCCCGCCGCGACGACCTCTGCCGCCGCTGACTCGGCGGCCTCAGACGTCACGTCCGCGACAACGACCCTGGCACCCTCCGCCGCGAACAGCTTCGACGCCACGCGGCCCATGCCGCTCGCGCCGCCAGTGATGATCGTGACCTTGTCCTGGAGTCGCATCGGGTTCCCTCACTCGCCGCTGTCGCGGGCCTGGTGGTCGAGGAAGCGGCCGTCTCGTCCGAACACGAGACAGACCGCGCGTCGGTTGCCGCGATTCCAGCCGTTCCGGTGCGGCACGACGGCCGCCGTATCGTAGGCCGAGCCCTCGGCCGGTCGCCCGACGAACGTCTCGAACGCCGTCAGACACCGAGGGAGGAGCTGCTCGCGCAGCTCCACACTGCCCGGATACGCGGCGCCCGTCGCGCCGTCAAGATCGGTCACGAGCGAGACCTCGTGGCCGTGCGAGCCAGCGCAAGAGGCCGTCTCCGCATCGCCTACCGCGAGCGCGGTCTGCGCCTCGTCCGGCGAGCCGATCGGGATGCTCGCGGGGACGATCGAGATCGCGGAGCCCGTTCGAATGAAGAGGCAGTCGCCGACGGCGAGGTCGGCCAGCCCGACCGAGATAGGGCGCCCCGCGACCGACGCGAACCCGAGCGCCCCGACGACGATGAAGATGCCCGCCGCCCGACGGTGCGAGCGCATGAACGTGCGCGTCGCATCCAGCTGCTCGCCGAGATCGAAGCGGCGTGGTCGCTGGCGCTCCTCCACGTGAACCCCGCCTGGCTTCAGCTCCGCTCGAGGTAGCGCTCGCGGTCCCAGTTGTGGACGATCGAGTCGTAGGTCTGCTGTTCGTAGCGGGCGGCGTTCAGGTAGTGGTCGACGACGTCCTGGCCGAAGATCTCGACCGCGGCCTTCGACCGTTCGAGCTCCCAGATCGCCTCGTAGAGCGCCCGCGGCATCCGCGGCTTGCCCTTCGCGATGTAGCCGTTGCCCTTGAACTCCGGCTCGAGCTTGAGCTTGTGCTCGATCCCGTAGAGGCCCGCCCCGACCATCGCGGCGTACGTCAGGTAGGCGTTCATGTCGCCGCCGGGGAAGCGGTTCTCGACATGCAGGGTCTTGCCGTGGCCGACGAGCCGGAAGCCGGTCGTTCGGTTGTCGCGGCCCCAGACGACGTTCACCGGCGCCCATGACAGCGACGCGTAGCGCTTGTACGAATTGATGAACGGGGCCACAAACACCGCGAGCTCGCGCGACAGCGCCATCATCCCGGCGACGAACTGGCTGAACTGGGTGCTGATGCCGTAGGCGCCCTTGCTCTTCGCGTCGTGCGTCAGCGGTTCCGCCCCGTCCTTGTCCCAGATGCTCATGTGGAGGTGGCCGGACGAACCGGTCCACGAGTGGTCCGGCTTGGCCATGAACGTGATGCCCCAGCCGTTGAGGTAGGCGATCTCCTTCGCGCCGTGCTTGAACAGCACGCTGCGATCGGCCGACTCGAGGACGTGGTCGTAGCGGATGTTGACCTCGTGCTGGCCGGGCGCGGCCTCGCCCTTTGAGAACTCGATCGGGATCCGGGCCTCGGTCATCTGGTTGCGAAGGAGTCGATGGAGCGGTTCGGCCTTCGTCGCCTGGAGGAGGTGGTAGTCCTCGTTGTAGGTCCCGAAGCGCTTTGGGATCGCGTGGCCGTTCTCGGCGATCTGGTCCCACGAATCCTTGAGGACGTAGTACTCGAACTCCGAACCGGCCTTGACCGTGATCCCGGCCTTCGCCGCCCGTTCGACCTGGCGCTTGAGGATCGTCCGTGGCGAGACCGGGATCTCCCTATGGGTCTCCTCGTCGATCGTGTCGGAGAGGACGAGGGCGGTCTTCTCGAGCCACGGCAGGATCCGCAGCGAGTCCCAGATCGGCGAGGCGATCCAGTCGCCGTAGCCGGTCTCCCAGTTCATCAGCTGGAAGCCGTCGGGCGTGTTCATCTCCATGTCCGTGCCGAGGAGGTACGTGCAGAAGTGCGCGCCGTGGTCGATGACGCCGTCGAGGAAGGCCTGGCCCTGAACGCGCTTGCCCATGAGCCGGCCCTGCATGTCGGTCAGGGCGACGACGATCGTGTCGATCCGGCCCTCACGGACCCAGCCCTCGAGCTCGGCGAGGCGCGGGTGCTTGTCGTGGTGCGAATCGCTCATGGTTCCCTCGCTGTGGTGAATCGAGGGCCGGCCGGCGGTGCCGGCCGGCCCTCCAGGTGTCGCTGGGGTCAGTGGCCGATGATCAGGTCTTCACCTGCTCGGCCGCCTCTGCGAACTCGCGCTCGAGCTCAGAGAGCTCGGTGTCGCTGCCCTGGCGCTTGGGTCCCGTGAATCGGGATCGCGCCCAGAGGAAGTAGTAGAGCAGGAGCAGGCCGAGGAAGATGCTCACGGTGGCGAGCGCCGCGGCATTCAGCTCGAACGGGAACAGGAACAGCGGGCTGAACACGACGATCCAGATGACGCTCAGCCACGCGAGCGGGCGGCTCCAGCGTCCGAGGCTCCAGGTCTGCCGCTCGCGCCACGACTGGTCGCCGCGCATGCCGAGCCAGATGCAGATCCCGTACGCCCAGTACAGGAGCACGGTGCTGACGCCCGTGATCCCGGCGATGAGGAACAGCGGATCACCGCCGAACAAATTGAACAGGACGTAAACGAGCAGGATCAGCAGCCAGCTCGCCGCGCTGATCGCGATGATCGCGTTGCTCGGGGTCCGCCAGCGCTTGCTGACCTTCTTGAGCATGCTGCTGCCGGGGATCCCATCATCGCGGCTGAACGCGAAGAGCATCCGCCCGGCTGACGCGATCGACGAGAAGCTGCAGAACACCATCGCGATCGCGACACCTGCCGCGAGCAGCCCGCCGAGCTGGCCCAAACCGGCGCCGAGGTTCTGTTCGAGGATGTAGGCGACGCCGTAGCCGCCGCTGTTCGCCATGACGTCGGCCGGGGCGGGCATCTTCAGCACGAGCGCGACGAGGACGATGTAGCCGGCGACGGCCGATACAGCGACCGAGAGGAACACGCCCCACGCGGACGCGCGGCGTGCGAAGACGGTCTCCTCGGCGACATGCGCCGAGGCGTCGTACCCGGTGTAGGTCCATTGGGCCTGGAGCAGGCTCAACGCGAAGGCGCCGGCAATCCCGAATGGGATCACGTCCTTCCACGGTGTCCCATTGGCCGCGGTGCCCGCCGGCTCGATCTGGAACAGGAACCCGAGATCGTGGGTGGGCTGGGAGCCGAACAGGAAGAGGGCTCCAGCGATCGCGGCCACGAAGCCGATGTGCCACCACACCGACAGGTCGTTCATGAAGGCCACGATCTTCGTGCCGGCGACGTTGAAGACAACTTCGATCGCGATGAAGATGCCCGTCACCCAGATCGCGTTCTGCACGCCGAACGTGTCAGCCGCCGGGTCGAACGTGCCGCCGACGATCGGGTTGATGATCGTCGCCGTGACGTAGAAGGCCGCCGCGTAGTTGATGCCGGCGACGATTGAGACCTGGCCGCCGAGATTGAGCCACGCCGTCCACCAGCCCCAGTCCTTGTTCTTGAGGATGCTGGCCCAGTAGTAGAGACCGCCGGCGGTCGGGTAGGCCGAGGCGATCTCGGCCATCGTGGCCGCGATCATCAGCGTGAAGATCGTGACGAGCGGCCAGCCAATGCCGACGGCGGCCGGTCCGGCCAGGTTCAGGCCGTAGTTGAACAGGATGACCGCGCCGGTCAGGATCGAGATGATCGAGAAGCTGATCGCGAAGTTGCTGAACCCGCCCATTCCGCGGAGCAGCTCCTGCGCATAGCCGAGCCCATGCAGGTCCCTCGTGTCCTGCGCAATGAGCTCTTCCCGGGTGCGACCCATCGAAACCTCCCTCGCTTCGATGCCGGACCCAGCCTCCCTCCGACCGGGCGCCAGCCTCCTCCGACCGGCAGGAACGGCGTCCCTGCTTCGGGACCGCGCGCAACGGTCGGACTATACGCGGGGCCTTTCCGCTCGGGAAGACGAATCTCGCCCGCTACGATTCGATCATGGAGGTCACCGCGCCCCGGATCCTCGAGCTCGGCGCCGTGCTCCTGCTGGCGGCTGGCGCCGGCTGGGTGGCCCGGCGGGTTGGCCTGCCCGCCGTCCTCGGCTACCTCGGCGTCGGCCTCGCGATCTCGCCGTTCACTCCGGGCTATGTCGTGGACCGCGAGCAGCTCCAGCTCTTCGCCGACCTCGGTGTCGTCCTGCTCCTGTTCGAGGTCGGCATCGAAGTCGACGTCGGGCGACTCCGGCGCGAGCACGGCGCCCTGATCTGGGCCGCCCCGCTCCAGGCGGTCCTAACGGCTGTGATCGTCGGCGTCGTGGCGTTCGTTGCCGGGTTGCCGCCATTCGGCGCCGCGCTCATCGGGCTTGGCGTCGCGATGTCGTCCAGCGTGGTCGTCGTGAACATCACGAAGAGCCGCCGACGCCGAACGGACCGAACCACCGATCAAGCGCTGCTCGGCTGGAGCGTGCTCCAGGACGTCACCGGCGTGGTTCTCGCGATCGGGCTCCTCGCGGTCGCCGGGGCATCAGGGCGCTCGCCGATCGAGGCCGTTGGGCGCCTCATCGCCTTCGCGCTCGTCGCAGTTCTCGCGGCCGCCGCCCTGCCCCAGCTGCTCCGCCGGCTGCGCGACCAGCACGATCTGTTCCTCATCGTCTCGGTCGCGACAGGCCTCACGGTCGCCGGCCTCGGTGCCGTGCTCGGTGAGGTGCCGCTCGCACTGGCAGCGTTCATCGCCGGCCTCGCGATCGCCGAGAGCCCGGACGCGGCCGAGGCACGCCGCCGCCTCCTGCCATTCCGCGACCTCCTGGCCGTCCTGTTCTTCGTGGCGATCGGGACGCTCATCGACCTTGGCGCGCTCGCCGCCAGCTGGCCGTGGGTGGTCGGGCTGATCCTCGCTGTCACGATCGGGAAGAGCGGCCTGATCTATGTCCTTGCCCGCGGCCTCCGGATCACGTCGCGTCCCGGCCAGCTGGCGATCGGTCTCGGCCAGGTCGGCGAGTTCAGCTTCGTGCTCGCATCGGTTGGTCTCGCGGTCGGTGCGATCGATGCGACGCTGTACGCGGCCGTCCTAACGGCCGTCGTCCTGACGATCGCCGGTTCGACCGTCATCGTCCGGTTCTCGGGCACGCCGGTCGCGGCCGAGGCGGCGGCGGCCTGATCGCGCTCGAACGTGCTCGAATGCGCCGCCGACGGGCGGCGGCTCAGAACAGGCGGCGGCTCAGAACAGGATCGACGTCCCTGGCGGGAACTCGAATTCGAACGCGTCCGGCGGGAGCGGCGCATCGACATCCAGCGCCACGACCTTCGCGAGACGAGTGACCTCGCCATCCACCGATTCGACGAGCCTGGTGATCAGGCCCTCGGCCCGGTCGACAGCGATCTCGATCCGGTAGTCCTGTCGATCCGCGACCCATTCGACCGAGCGCGGATGCTCGCAAACGAGCGTGATCGCTTCGCGGCCGGCGACGACGTCCGTGCCCGAAACCCAGCAGCGGCCGGTGGCGAGGACGTTCTGGCAGTAGCCGGCCGGGTGGACGAAGAGCTCCGGCAGCGTCTCGGTGGGGAGCGGAGTCAACGGCTCGTAGACCTTCGATGTGCCAGGGAAGTCCTTGTCAACGAGGCCGCGTGGCCGGTTGCGGATCGGGCGTTCCGTGCCGCGCTTGTCCCGGCCAACGTAGGTCCGCACGGTCGCCCCGTCGCTGATCCAGAGCTCGTGGTTGCCGGCCGTCCCGGCGCCGGGCTCGAATGTCGCCACGCGCGCCTGCCCCGGGTGCCGGAGCATGACCTCCGAGACGACGACCTGTTCGCCGCGCGTCGCCCAGAGCCGTTCCTCGATCCGCATCCGAAGCGTCGTGAAGCGCAGCTCCGCGTCGCGCATGAAGTCGAACAGCTCGTCGATGCCGGGCAGGCCCGGCGGGAGCGCGACGACCTCGGGCAGGCGGGCTTCGGTGGTCGGCGCCGCGACGAGGGCGCGGTCCCAGCGCTGGACGGACATCGCGACGGATTGTAGCCGTGGCTCAGTGGGGCTTGACACGTGCCTCCGGCTGGGCTATATATCGCACTACGATATATCGCGTTACGACACGATCGACCTTAGGAGGGCTCCCATGATCCCGCGACGACCCATGATCCGGCTCGCCGCCCTGCTGATCCCGGCCGCGTTGCTCACCGTCGCCCTTGGCGCCGGCGCGAGTGGCGCGCTCGGCGGCGGCGCGCTTCGAGCCGAGGCGGCGCTCATCGACACGGCCGGCAATGCCGTGGGCTGGGCGCGCTTCATCGAAGACGCGACCGGCACCGTCCATGTCAACGTCCATGTGCAGGGCCTGACGCCCGGTCTTCATGGCATCCATATCCACGCCATCGGCACGTGCACGCTCGGCACCACGCCGACGTTCAGCTCGGCCGGTGGTCACCACAACCCGCTCGCGCACACGCACGGCCTGCTCAGCCCGACGGGCCCGCATGCCGGGGACCTGCCGAACCTGACCGTGAACGAGGACGGCGTCGGCCATCTCGACACGACAACCGACCTCGCGACGCAGTCGGCGGGCACGACGTCGATCTTCGACGCCGACGGCAGCGCGCTCGTCATCCACGCCCTGGTCGACGACCAGGTCACGAACGCCACCGGCAACAGCGGCGCCCGCATTGCCTGTGGCCCGATCGTCGCGGCCGAGTAGCGGCACGCGGTGACGGGGACCATGACGACCGTGTCGCTGGGCCGGTTCGGAGAGACCGCCATGTGGGTCCTGGTCGCGCTGCGGCCAGGACCCGCCGGCGCGGCAGCCATCCTGGACACCGTCCACCGGCTCGACGGCCAGGTCGGGCCCGCAACGCTCTTCGGGGCGATCGCGCGGCTCGAGCGGTTGACGCTGATCGAGCGGACGGCCACGGGGGCCGGCGCGCCCGCGTATCGTTTGTCAGGCCGCATGGAAGGCGCCTACGCATGACCGGACTGAACGACGACATGCGCGAGCTCGGGCGGTTCGCCGAGCCGTCGCTGTACATCCTCGTGGCCCTCGGCGAGGGGCCCAAGCACGGCTACGCGATCATGACCGACGTCGAGGACTTCACCGGGCAGCCGCTTGGGCCGGGCACGCTCTACGGGGCCCTCGCACGGCTCGAGAAGCGCGGCTTCATCGAGGCGCTCGAGCCGGAGGAGCGGCGCCGGCCGTATCGGCTGACGGCCCTTGGCGCGACGACGCTGCGGGTGCAGCTCCAGGGTCTTGCTGGATTCGCCCGGCTGGGCCTCTCTCGCCTCGGAGGTGCGTCGTGATGCGGCTCCTGCGCCTGTATCCGCGGAGCTGGCGGGACCGCTACGGCGCCGAGCTCCAGTCGCTCTTCGAGGCGCGTCCGCCCCGACTGGCCGACCGCCTCGACCTGATCCGCGGCGCATTCGATGCGCATCGCCACCCGGAGCTCGTCGCGGACCCACGGACCCTGTCCCACCGGCTGTCCGAGGACGATGTCGTCGTCACCCGGCGCCTCGGCGTCGCCGGGATCGCCGGTGCGGCCGCGTGGGCCGTCACCTGGTTCGTCGTCTCCACGTCGCCGCTTGTGCACGAGCCCGGCGGCTCGTATCGCGACGGCAGTCGCGCGTTGCCGATCCTGCTCCTCGCCGGCGTGCTCCTCGTTGCCGCGCTGTGCGGACAGCTCGTGATGCTGCCTCGCTCGGCGCGATTGGCCCGCGCTGGCGCCGTGATCGCAATCCCTGGGATCCTGCTCTGGACCCTGGTCCCGTGGTTCGCGTGGACGGCCGCCGCCGCGGTCCTTGGGCTGGGCCTCCTCGCATACGGGGCGTGGTTCGCTCGGGCCTGGCCATGGCAGGCGTCCACAGCGCTTCTCCTCATGGCGGCGGCGGAACCATTCATCGCCTACGCGGGTGCGACCGGCGGCCCTGTCGGCCCCCAGATCACGCCGGTTCTGGCGCTCTTCATCCTCGTTCCGCTCGTTGCATGGCTGACCGTCGGGGGCACGCTGTTCGCCGTGCGGTCCGACGATTCGACGGGGCTGGCCTGACCAACGGACCTCAGGGCCGAACGGACCGCGTGTAGCGGCGATTCGTGGTCACGGCGGTCGCACCGAGCGAGGCGTACAGGCCCTCGGACGCCGCGTTCGTGACGCTCGAGAAGATCACGCACTCCCGGGCACCGAGATCTGCGAGCGCGCGGTAGGCATCGAAGCAGACCGCACGGCCGAGGCCCAGGCGACGATGATCGGCGTGGACGCCGACCGGCTCGAGCTCGCCGACACGCGCGACCGGGTCCCACCACGCGTTCGCGAACGCCGCGAAGGTGCCGTCCGGGGCGACGATCACCCGGTCGCGTTCGGGCGCGTAGTGCTCGCAGTCGAGGATGGCGCGGTACTTCTCCACGGTCATCCGCGACGGTGCGAACGCCGAGCGGTGGACCTCGACCCGCCGTTCGATGTCGTCCGGCCAGCTCGTTGACGCACGCCGATAGCCGGGCGGCAGGGAGACCTCGGGAACGGCCGGACCTCCGCCGGGCGGCAGCTGCCGGACCCATTGGCTGAACGCCCGGTCGTCGGGCACGTAGCCGCGCCGGGTGAGCAGCTCGACGGCTGCGACCTCGTCGTCGCGGGCATAGGTTCGGGTCCGGCGAAGGCCGGTCGCAGGATCCGGAGGCACATTCGCTTCGAGGTCGTCGACAACGTCGCCGAGGACCTCGAGCGACGCGGCGGGCGTCGCCATCCAGGCCGCGGCGTCGGGCGGCTCGCCCCAGGCCCAGCCGACGAGCTCCGAACCGTCGAACCAGAGGCGGACGAGCTTCTCGGGGGTCTCGTCCGGATCGTTGATGCCCCACCACTCGAGATCGCCGACGGTGTAGGTCACGAGCGGCCGGTGCTGCAGCCACTCCCGGCTGATCAGCGCCTGCATCGCCGCGAAGTCCGCCGCGTCACGGTATGGGCGCTCGGTGAGGGGCATCCGGGGCAGTATGCGAGACTCCGGCGGATGGACGTCACCGGCGAAACGTTCCGCCAGATCATGGGTCGCTTCGTGACCGGTGTGACGGTCGTGACGACCTGGGACCTCAGCGCGCCGGGCGGTCCGGGGACGCACCCCGCCGGGATCACGGTGAACGCCCTCTCGTCGGTCTCGCTCGACCCGCCGCTCGTCGTCGTCGCGCTCGATCGAACGCGCTTCATCACGCCGTTCGTCCGCGAAGCCGGCCGCTACGCCGTGAACATCCTCGGCGCCGGTCAGCAGGCGCTCTCGGACTGCTTCGCTCACGCCCCGGTGTCACCGGGCCGCGAGGAGTTCTGCGGAGCGTCGTGGCATCTCGGGACGACCGGCGTGCCGTTGATCGACGGCGCGATCGCGTCCCTTGAATGCACGATCGTCGAGACCTATTCCGCGGGCGACCACGACCTGTTCATCGCCCGCGTCGACGCGATGACGACCGAGGCCGAGCACGACGACCCGCTGATCTACTACCGGCGTCGCTACCTGCGCGTCGAGCAGGCTCGAACCGAGCCGGTCGAAGGCAAGCCGTAGGCCGGCGTTCGAACGACATGCCGTCCGTCCGAGCCAACGGCCTCGACATCGCGTACGAAACTCTCGGCGCGGGTCCGCCGCTCGTGCTCCTGCACGCCGCGACATCGGTGGGCCGCGACGACTTCGCCGCCCAGCTCCCCGGCCTGACGCGCGCATTTCGCGTCTACCTGCCCGACGCCCGCGGTCACGGCGGCACGAAGTGGGACGTGTCCGGCGGCTTTCGCTACGACTGGCTCGTGGACGACCTCACCGCGTTCGTCGACGCCGTCGGTCTCCGGACGTTCCACGTCCTCGGGCTCAGCCTGGGCGCGATGACGGCTCTGCAATTCGCCGTCCGCGATCCGTCGCGGCTCCGAACGCTCGTCGTGATCGGCATCACGACCCAGCGGGAGCCGCGGCGCAGCGTCGCGCGGCGGCTCATGGACCCCGCCCGAGCCGACGCGGACCCGACCTGGAGGGCCCAGCTCGCAGCGCGCCACGATGCGGTCCAGGGCGTCGATGCGTGGCGACGGCTCCTACCGGCGATCGCCGCCGACATCGGTGTCCAGCCGCTGCTTACCCCTGCGCAGCTGCACTCGATCGACGCGCCGGCGATGGTCGTCGTCGGCGACCGCGACCCGTTCGTACCCGTGGATCATGCCTGGGGCCTGTCGCGCCAGCTCGGCGATGGGCGGTTGTTCGTCGCGCCCGAGTGCGGGCACGAGGTGCCTTCGAAACGACCGGCGCTCTTCAACGAGGCCGTCGCCGGCTTCTACCGCTCCACCGCCGCCGTCGCGACGAAACGCGCCGGCGAGCATGATCCAGCTCCCGAACGCCCTGCACACGGACCCGAAGTGGAGGCCACCGGATGACGACGCTGCTCGTGACCTATCGCCGGCCCGATGGCGGCGACGAAGCCCTCGCGACGTTCGAACGCCGGTATCGCGACGAGCACCTGGCCGCGATCTCCGGCGCGCCGGGGTTGCGGTCATCCCGCTTCTGGCGGGTCAGCGGCGCGCTCGGCACCGAGACGGACCTCGCGCTCGTGGCCGCGCTCGAGTTCGACGACCGCGCCTCTCTCGACGCCTCCCTCGGCTCGGACGAGATGCGCGCCGGGGCCCGGATCCTCCGCGAGATCGCGCCCGGCCTCGCGACGTTCCTCGTCCTCGAGGACGCGCCGGACATCGGCGGCTCCGGCGCGCGCTAGGCTGGCGGCGATGACGAAGCCGCTCATCCAGGTCACGTTCCCGGCGCCCGGCGCCGATGGGCCGCTCGACGGCGTCGCGCTGGTGACGCTCGACCGGCCGGAGGTCCTCAACGCCCTCGACTTCGAGCTGATTCGGCAGCTCACGGACGCCCTCGAGACGCTCGATCGCGATGGCGCCCGGGCGATCGTCATCACCGGGGCCGGGGAGAAGGCGTTCGCGGCCGGAGCGGACATCCGCGAGCTCGCGACCCAGACGCCGACAACGCTGTTCAGCGGCAACGAGTTTCATCGCTGGGAGCGCATCAAGCGCATCCGCACGCCTTTGATCGCCGCGGTCCGCGGCGTCGCGCTCGGTGGCGGCTGCGAGCTGGCGATGACCTGCGACATGATCGTCGCGGCCGAGGACGCGCGGTTCGGCCAGCCCGAGATCCTCCTCGGTGTCATGCCGGGTGCGGGCGGGACGCAACGCCTCACGCGGGCGATCGGCAAGGCGAAGGCGATGGAGCTCGTCCTCACCGGCGGGATGCTCTCCGCGCGGGACGCGGAGGCCCATGGGCTGGTGACGAAGCTCGCGCCGGCCGCCGAGGTCCTCGCGGTCGCGCTCGAGCTCGCCGCGAAGATCGCGTCGATGCCGCCGGTTGCCGTCAAGGCCGCGAAGGAAGCGGTCAATCGGGCGTTCGAAGCCTCGCTCGAAGCCGGGCTCGAGTTCGAACGCCGGGCCTTCTTCCTCCTGTTCGACACGGAGGACGCAAAGGAGGGCCTCGCGGCTTTCAGCGAGAAGCGGAAGCCGACCTGGAAGGGTCGTTGATGGTCGACGCCGCGAGCGGGATCCGGGTCGATGTGGCCGGCCACGTCGCAACGATCACGCTCGACCGGCCGGACGCCCTGAACGCGCTGACGATCCCGATGAAGCACGCGCTGCTGGACGCGCTCGAAGGTGCAGCGGCTGCGCCAGACGTCCGCGCGGTCATCCTCACCGGCGCCGGGCGGGCCTTCTGCGCCGGCCAGGATCTCCGCGAACGACTCGAACCTGCTGCCCCATCGCTCGGCGAGGAGCTCCGCGAGCGCTACAACCCGATCGTTCGGGCGATGCGCGCGCTGCCGAAGCCGATCGTCGGGGCGATCAACGGCGTCGCCGCGGGCGCCGGGGCGTCGATCGCGTTCGCCTGCGACCTCCGAATCGCGTCGGAGAGCACGACCTTCGTGCTGGCGTTCGGGCGGATCGGGCTGATCCCGGACAGTGGCGCGACATGGACGCTGCCACGCCTCGTCGGGCTGTCGAAGGCGACCGAGATGGCGCTGCTGAACGACCCGGTGACGGCCGCTGAGGCGCTCCGGTTCGGGCTCGTGTCGAAGGTCGTCGCGGCCGATGCCCTGATGGACGAGGCACGTGGTCTCGCGACGCGGCTGACCGCAGGCGCCCCGGCCGCCAATGCCGCCACGAAACGGCTGCTGGACGCGGGCATGACGTCCGATCTCGAAGCTGCCCTGGCGGCCGAAACCGAGGCCCAGGACCGACTCGGCGGAGCCCCCGACCATGCCGAGGGACTCGCGGCGTTCCTCGAGAAGCGCGCCCCGACGTTCCGCGGGGAGTGAGCTCGCTCCGGCGATGACGGCGGAGCGCCTGATCGGGTTGCTCGAGCGCGGTCGGGGCGCGTGGCTGGCTCCGGCGATTGCCGCGGCGCTGGCCGTCCTTCCGGGCATCCCCTGGTCCGTACCGGCCGCGGATGGCGTGCCGTTCGTGGTCGCATGGGCGACGGTCGTCATCGTCGCCACGATCGCCGTGACGGGGCTCCTCGGCCGCCGGCCAACTGGGTTCGAGGCAATCCCGATCGTCGTCGGCGCGGCGATCCTCGTCGGCGACCTCACGCTTCTGCCAACCCAGGGGCTCCGCGACCTCGACCTGTACCTTCGGGCCGGCTCGGCCTGGGCGAATGGCCAGCCCGCCTACCTCGACCACCTGCTGACCGAGGTCCCGGCGGATCGGACGCAGTACCCGTTCAACTACCCGCCGCTGACGCTGCCGCTGTTCGGGGCGCTCGCGGTCCTGCCGAAGGTCGTGGTCCACGCTGGCTGGTTGGCGATGTCGGCCGGGCTCGCGCTCGTCGCACTGCGGGCGTTCGGCCTGTCATGGCGCTGGGCACTTGCGGCGCTCCTCTGGCGGCCGTTCGCGGAGGGTCTCTGGGTCGGCAACGTCGCCGTCCCGCTGCTCGCGGCGTTCGCCCTCGCGCCGCGCGCCGGAGCCCTGCTCGCGGTGCCCGGACTGTTCAAGGTCTACGCGGCGATCCCCGCTGCGTGGCTTCTTCGCGAGCGCCGCTGGCGCGACGCCACGCTCGGCGCCGCCGTCGTGGTGATCGCGGTCGTCGCTACGCTCCCGCTCGTCGGCGTGGACGCCTGGCGGGCGTGGCTGGCCGGCCTCGCGTGGTGGGAGGCGTCGATTCCCATCCTCCAGGGCTACGGCTCGGGGATCGCGCTGGGACAGTGGCTTGGCTTGCCGATCGCGCTGCTCGCCGCCGCCGTGGCGTTCGCATTCGCAATCCGTGCGCGCGGCCGCGAGGGCCTCTGGCGGCTCGGCGTCGTCACCCCGATGGCCTCACCGTCAGTGTTCAGCCATGGTCTGCTGACGGCACTTCCGGCGCTCCTGGAGCTTCGTCCCGTGGTGCTCTGGCTGGCCATCGCGTCCGCCGCGGCCACTCCCGGTCCGGTGTTCTGGGTCGCCGCCGCCCTGGCCGTTGCGAGCTGGTTCGTGCCGGCGCTGCGAACACAGCCGGCCGCAGCCGCTACGGAGCGATCGTAAACGGCCGGACCGTCGTCTCCGCGACGATGAATTTGCCGAGGGATGTCGCGCGGATGGCCTGGAGCCGGAACCAGTACGTGCCGGCCGGGATCTGGGTGCTGTCGAACGTCGCGCTCGAGGCGGACTGGAGGCTGATCGGGATCGCGACGTCGAGGCCACCGTCGCCGAGGTAGGACGGCTCGGGGTTGGTCGTCGAGCCAACGAGCTTGTAGTAGCTGAAGCACGCGCTGAGCCCGCCGTAGGCCGACCAGTCGAACTGCGCGGCGGTCCCGGCGCCGCCCGGCTGTGACACGGCGAGTCCACCGAGCGACTGGACCGCCTGCGGGACCACCGCACCCGACACGGCGCTCGCGCCGATCACGCCATCCTCGGCGTTGAAGGCCATGGCCCGGTAGTAGACGGTCGAACCCGCTTCGGCGCTCGAGTCGAACGCATCGGTCTTGTTGGGGTCGATCGTGTATGTCGTTCCGAAATCGACCGCGCCGGCCTGGGGCGGATATGCGAGCGGGATCTCGGTGCTCGAGCTCCGGAGCGTGGTGTAGTGGTTGAAGCTGTCGCTCGTGACATTCGACCAGACGAGGACCACGCCGCCTTCGCAGCTCTTCAGGGACAGCGACATCGGGGCGAGCGTCGGGGCCGGGGTCGGCGTCGGGGTGGGCTTCGGCGTCGGCCGCGGCGTCGGACGCGGCGTCGGCGCCGGCGTGGCCACCGGCTCCGGCGACGGCGAAGGCTCAACCGAGGGCTCGAGCAGCGGCGTGGGTTCCGTCCTGGCCGTTGGCGCCGGCTTCGTCGCCTCGGCAAGGTCCAGGCCGGCCATGACCCCGATCGGCAGGCCGAGCGCGAGGTCCTTGCGCGCGTTCGAGATCAGCCACGCGCTGTCGAGGGTGGCGGGATCCAGCGCGGCCGTTTCGATGTCGGTCGTTTCGCCCAGGTGGACGGTCGCGCCGCGGCCTTCGGTCACCGTCGCACGGAGGTCCGGTCCAGAAACGACGACGTCGTGCTGGATCGACTGCTCGTGGACGAGCTCGCCACCCGAGCCGTCTGGGCCGCGCTCGATATCGAACGCGGTGCCGGTCGCCGTCCAGGTCACGGGGCCGGTTCGAACCACGTAGCTGCCCGCGTCCCCGAGGACCACGCGGTGCCAGGCCTCGCCGCCGAGCTGCTCGAGCTCGATGTCGTCCTCGCCGAGGTCGGTGATCCGCAAGTCGGCGCCGCCCGCGAGTCGCGCCAGGGACGCGCCGAAGGCGAGGCTGGCGTGTCCGGCGGCGGCGACGCGGACCTCATCGCCGACGAGCAGCTCCGTCCCCGGCTCGAGGGCGGTCGCGGAGCCATCGCGGATGAGCGTCGCGCCGACCGCGTCGGAGGCGCGCATCTCGGGCAGCACGGGCAGGAGGAGGTTCGAATTGAGGGCGACGACCGTCACGACGACCGCGGCCGCGACCGCGAGGAGGCTCCAGCGGGGCGCCGGCAGGACCTGTGGCGTGCGCCGCCGCACGAGCGTCGCGAGCCGCGCCGGCTCGTGCGTGACCGGTCCGCTCGCAAGCGCCTCGATGCGCGAGGTCCGCAGCGTCTCGGCGCCGCGCGCCCAGGATGACGCGGACGTGGCCGCTGTCGCGGTGCCTGCGGCTCGCGTGCCCGCCGCGGGCAGCTCCGCAACGAGCCGCGCCCGAAGCGCCGTCGCGAACGCGACATCCGGCCGCTCCGCGCCTCGCTCCGCTGCCTTGCGACGAGCCCGGATCCCGGCCGCCTCGAGCTCGGCTGACAGGTCGGCCAGCTCGGGCGCGCCGTCGAGCTCGGGATCGAAGCCGTCGACGCCGTCAGGCCACATCGATCGACTCCCGCGCCGCGGCGCGCAGCGCCCGCAACGCGCGATGGAGCTTGACGGCGAGCGTGGGCCGAGAGCAGCCCAGCGCGGCGCACAGCTCGTCCGTCTCGAGGCCGTCGTAGAACTTCATGACGAGCACGCGGCGGTGACCCTCGGGCAGGTCGCGCAGCGCCCGTCGCAGGACCTCGCGATCGAGGGCCGCGCCAAGCGCCGCCGCAGCCGCCTCATCGCCGATCACTGCCTCGTGGCCGTTTCGAGCGAAGCCGCCGTCTCCGTCGGCCGCGTCATCCCAGTCCGAGGCGCGCATCCCGAGCGGGACCGTGCGCTTCCCACGGCGGGCGTGGTCGACGATCGCGTTCGAGGCGACGCGGTAAAGGAAGCCGCCGAACGACTCGTTTCGGAAGTCGTCGCGGCGTACCGCGCCGAGCGCCCGTTCGAACGTCATCGCGGTGAGGTCTTCGGCCGCGTCGCGCTCGCCGACCCGGCGAACGACGAAGCCGTAGATCCGCGGCAGATAGAAGTCATAGAGCTCGCCGAACGCGGCGGCATCGACCCGGGAGCGGGCGACAAGCTCGCGCTCCCGGGTCGGGTCCATGCGTGAATTGCCCGCGCCCCGGTCCATCGGCTATCGGACGGTAGGTACGGGTGGATGGCGGAGCCACCGCCCAGCGGTACTGCCAACCGCGGGACCATGTCCGCCATCCATCCGAGCCTGGTGCCGAGAACCTGGGTCAGGGCACTACGGGATCGTGACCGCGATAACCGCGGTCTGGCCGAGGACGACCTTCTGGCCGTTCCAGTAGCCGATCGCCTGGACCCGGTAATACCAGGTCTGGCCGGAGGCCACGTCACCGTCGGTGAGGCCGGTGACGCTGTGGTTCTCGATGACGCCGATGACCTGCGTGCCGTCCGTGTACGGCAGGTACGACGGGTTCTCGTTCATCGAGCGAACGACCTTGTAGAAGGAGAACGCGTCGCTCGTGCACTCCTGCCAGTGGAGGACGACGCCCTCGCCGGTCAGGTTGGCTTCGAAGCCAAGACCGACGGGCGGAGGCGGCGGCTCGTAGGTCGGAGTCGCGACGCTGTCGACATTGCTCGCGGCGGCCACGACGTAACCGGCATCTGTCGACTTCACGCAGAACACCCGGTAGAAGAGCGTCGTGCCGCCGGGTGCGTCCTTGTCCCAGAACTTGTGGCCATCGGGCCCCATGGCGCCGATGAGGACGTCGTTCCCGCCCGTCGGCCAGGTGACCGTGGCGTCGAGCGAGCGGACGATCTTGAACTTCGTGAAGTCCACGTCGCCGCAGGAGCCCCACTCGAGGACCGGATGACCGTCGCCGAGGAAGGCGTTGAGCACGAAGCCACCGGGCTGCGGCTGCGGCTGCGGCTGCGGCTTCGGATCCGGTGCTGGCGGAGTCTTGATCGACTTGACCGCGCTCGTGCATTCGGCGACGTACTCGCCGTCGACCGAACGAACCGCGAAGACGCGATAGAAGTACGTCCGGCCGTGTGAGCCGCTCTTGTCGACGATGCGGGTCTTCGTCAGATCCTCGATCGCGGCGACAAGGACGTCGCCCGCGCCGAGCGGCCAGGTCACGCCCTCGTCCGTCGAGCGGACGACCTTGTAGTACGCGAAGCCGTCGAAGTCGCAGACCGACCATTCGACGACGACCGCGTAGCCGTCGAGAGCCAGGCCGAGCTCCATCGACGTCGGCTGATCCGGCGTGTCGGCCGGTGCATCCGGCTTGGGCTCGTCGGGCGTGCCGCTGTCCGGCTTGTCGCCGTCTGGCGTCTCGTCCGTTGCGGGCTGGTCGCCATCCTTCGCGCCATCCGGCGACTCGTACCCGGCGTCGCCGGTCGCGTCGCCGGTGCCAGGGCCGCCATCCTTGGCGGTGTCGCTCGACGTGCCGCCGTCGTGGCCGCCGGTCGTCTCGAACGCGGGCTCGCCGCCCGCCCCAAGCGCCAAGGCAACCATGAGGAACACGCCTGCGACCGCGCCGGGCACAGAAGCGCCGAACCGGCGGCCTGTCGAACCGCCGGCGATGATCCGGGTGCGATCCTCGAGCAGCTCGACGCCCATCTGATCCGATGCCGGCGCCGGCTGCGGCTCGGGCGATTCCGGCGGCGGTGTGTCCGCCGTCGGCCGCCTGGTCCTTCGTGCCATCTTCCAAACTCCCCGAGACCTGGTGCATGGCCCGCGACATGCGAGCCCATGAGTGCTGCTCACAGAACGCCGGGGAGGTGGTGCGATTACGTTGCCTTGGCGGGACGATCGTCCTGGGACCGGCCCAATCCGCTTCGGCATCTGGACGAATCCGCCAGATACGAGCCGGGATCGTGGTACTTCGCGTTGCACCCCAATCCGCCGCCCCGTACGAGCAGGGGTCGTGGTAGGTGCCCAATTGGCGGCATCGGCCCTCCCGAGACCGACCAAGGCGAGTTGCCCACGCACGAATCGAGAGCGACGAGGCGGGAAACGGTGGTGGAGCGCCGCCTAACACGACCCGGGGTCGTATTTGCAAGGGTTCTCGGGATCTGGCTCGGCTCCGGGCCCGGCGTCCCTTGACCTCTCCTGGAGAGAGCCGTACTGTTGGCCTAACGATCGTTAGTTAGGAGACACTTTGGCTGTCGAGACCACGCGGCGGCGGAGGATCGAGGACGTGGCCAGCGACCTTTTCCGGGAGCAGGGCTACGCGGCGACGTCCGTGCGCGACATCGCGCGGGCGCTCGACATCCAGGGCGCCAGCCTGTACGCCCACGTCACCTCGAAGGAGGACGTCCTTTGGGCGATCGTCGACCGCGCGGCGACGCGCTTTGAACAGGCTGCCGATGCCGCCGGGGAGCGCGCGCGACCGAACGATCACACTGCGCGCATGGCCGAGCTCGCACGAGCGCATGTCCGGACGATCGCCGAGGACGTCGGCGCGGCAAGCGTCTTCGTGGCTGAATGGCGGGCTCTGGGTGGGGAGCGGCGGGCGGCGATCCTCGAGCGTCGCGACGCGTACGAGCGTCGCTTCCGCGAGCTCATCGCCGCCGGCATCTCGAGCGGCGAGTTCCGGATGACGGATCCCGCCCTCGCATCGATGTTCATCCTCGGGGCGCTCAATTCGATCGCCACCTGGTACGACCCGAACGGCCGCCTGACGGCCGACCGAATCGCCGACTACGCCGCCGACCTGGCCGTTCGAACCCTCGCGGAGGACCCGTCATGACCGACCCGCTCGCGCTCGACCCCGTGCTCCCGCGCGCCGAACGGGCGCGCCTCGCCTTCAACGCGGCCGCATCGCAATCGGAGCGATACGAGGCGTTCGAAGCCCATGTGGTCGGCGGCGGCAAGATCGAGTCGACCGACTGGATGCCGGACGAATACCGGACGGCCGTCCTGCGCTTCGTCGAGATGCATGCGAACAGCGAGCTCATGGGCGTCCTGCCCGAGCGCGAGTGGATCATGCGTGCGCCAACGCTTCGACGGAAGCTGGCGCTGACCGCGAAGGTCCAGGACGAGGTCGGGCACGCGCAGCTCCTGTATCGGGTCGCCGAGGACCTCGGCAAGCCGCGCGAGGCGATGTTCGACGACCTGCTCGCCGGCAAGACGAAGTTCCACAACGTCTTCCACTACCCGACGAAGACGTGGGCCGACATCGGCGTCATCGCCTGG
>Ga0075428_100000598_pt1 | contig 36812 bp, 30 predicted proteins | sample RhiMetdeltSRZDD2_FD_75291 | JGI IMG/M metagenome (GOLD analysis project Ga0075428, IMG submission 75291) | Populus rhizosphere microbial communities from Tennessee, USA - Rhizosphere MetaG P. deltoides SRZDD2 | ecosystem: Host-associated > Plants > Roots > Rhizosphere > Soil | place: USA... | reverse complement strand
GCCTGCGCGTTCATCGCGTAAGTCGTCCTTCGGTCACTTGGAACATCATCTCCGGCCGGCTCTCCGCCACCGACAAGACTGGGCTTTGCGGCAAGCCGCCGGTCCTATTCTGGCTCTGTCTGGTCTTGTATCCGAGATAACTACAGACAACCAGGGTCAATACGGCCAGCACCACCCAGACAACGATCAAAGCGGCACGCCCGCCACCCGTGGTGGTCGGTGTGGTGGTGACAGGCTGCTGCCGGTAGGTCAGGTTCACCGTGGGGGGTATTGGCGGGGGCACCGCCGCCGCGCCCGGCCTGAAGGGCTGGGCCGAACCGACCGGCCGGCCCACGCTGACCACCGGACGCTGCGCGGGCACGGTGCCGCTGGCCGCGTGCCGCGCCGCCACAGCGAAGGATTCGGCCGATTCCCAGCGTGCCCTCGGCTCCTTGGACATGGCCCGCTCCACGACCTGCCGGATCGGCCCGGGCACGTCCTCGGGCAACGGCCGGGCCGTCCCCGTCACGTGCTTCATCGCGATCTCCAGCGGGGTATCGCCCTCGAACGGCCGGTGCCCCGAAAGGCATTGGTACGCAACGATTCCCAGCGAGTACACATCGGACAGTGCCGTCGCCGGGTTGCCCGAGGCCTGCTCGGGCGCGATGTATGAGGCCGTGCCCAGCACCGCGCCGGTCGCGGTCAGCTGCGCCGCAGCGGCCGCCCGCGCGATGCCGAAGTCGGTCAGCACCAGCGTGCCGTTGGGGCGCACCAGCAGATTGCCCGGCTTCACGTCGCGGTGCACGATGCCCTTGTCGTGCGCGGCCTGGAGAGCCTCGGCCGCCTGGGCGATCAGCGACATGGTGCGCGTCGGCGTCAGGCGCCCTATCCGGCTGAGCGTCTTGGACAGCGGTTCGCCCTCGACGTACTCCATGATCAGATAAGCGACCTGGTCACTGCCGAAGTCGTAAATACGTACGACGCCCGGATGGTTGATCGTCGCCATGGTGCGCGCCTCGGCGCGGAACCGTTCGGCGAAGCCTTTCTCCTCCATCAGGGCATCCAACATGATCTTTATCGCAACGACGCGGTCGAGCACCTCGTCGGTGCCCTTCCAGACATCGCCCATGCCGCCGCTGGCGATGCGTTCCTCAAGCCGATAGCGGCCGTTCAGCAGCACACCGGAGGAGACCATCACTTGCCACCCTTGTCCGCGATCACACCGCGCATGACCTGTCCCGCGATTCGGGCGGCCTCCGCACTGCCGCCCTTGCCCGCATTCTCTAGGAACACCGCAACAGCCGCTACCGGCCGACCGTCTTTGAGCGCGAACCCGACAAACCAGCCGTGCGAGTCGTCCTCACCGGTCTCGGCGGTACCCGTCTTGCCCCCGACCTGGTAACCCTCGATCTTGGCCTGCCTGCCGGTCCCGTTCTGCACCACGCCCATCATCATTTGCTGCAGCTGGGCGGCGACGCGGGGATCACAGGACTGCTGCAGCGGCTTGGGGTCGGCCACATCCAGGCTGGTGGTGTCGGCGCCGAGTAGCTGCTGTACCACATACGGGCGCATCTGCTTGCCGCCGTTGGCGACCGCGGCGGCCATCATCGCGCCCTGCAGCGGCGAGATCTTGACCTCCTGCTGACCGATTGATGACTGCGCGATCGTCGGCTTGTCGTCACCGCCCGAGCTTGTCGTCAATTTGCCCAACAGGCCCTCGGCGACCGGCTGCCCCGCCTCGATGCCCTTGCCGCTCAACCGCCCGACGGTCAAGCCCTTCTGGTAGAAGCCGAACCTGGTGGCGGTATCAGTGAGCTTCTTGGCCCCTAGGTCCACACCGAGCTTGGCGAAGGCGGTGTTGCACGAGACGATCAGCGCCTGCATCAGGCTGATCGACTCCGGGCAGTTCACGCCGGCGGCGTTGTGGATCACGTGCGTGGTGCCGGGGGCCTGGTAGCTCGGGCCGCCATCGAGCACAGCGTCCGTGGCGATCCCGCTCTCCAGGGCGGCGGCGCTGACCACGATCTTCATCACGGAGCCGGGCAAGTAGATCTCGCTGGTCGCCCGGTTGTTCAGCGGCTTGTCCGGGTTCTCGAGCAGGGCCTTGTACGCCTTCTGCGCGGCCCCGGTGTCGTGGCTGGTGATGACGTTCGGGTCGAAGCTGGGCATCGAGACCATGGCCTTGACCGCCCCGGTCTCCGGGTCGAGGGCGACCACCGCACCCTTCTGCGCACCCACCTTGTTCGCCGCCAGCTCCTTGATGGCGACGTCCTGAGCGGTGGGCGCGATCGTCAGCAGCACGTTGCCGCCGGCGGTCTGCTCGCCGGTGAACAGGTCCCGGAAGCGGTCGCCGAACAGCTTGTCGGACGTGCCCGCCAGGAACTCGTTCTCGGACTGCTCGAGGCCGGTCTCGCCGATGTTGACCGGTTTGTACCCGATCAGGTGCGCGTACTTCTCCTTGAGCGGATAAGTACGCAGATACTTGAGCTCGTCGGTGGTGGCCTGGCTCACGGCGAGCTTCTGCCCGCCGGAGAGCATGATGATGCCGCGCTCCCGCTTGTACTCGTCGAGGATCACGCGCCGGTTGTAGGGGCTCGTCCGGTATTCGTCGGCCTTGTAGGCCTGCACCCAGTTCAGGTTGGCGAATAGCAGCCCGAACAGGACCATCACCACGACACCGACACGGCGCAGAGGGGCGTTCACTGCCTGGCACCTCCCATCGAAGCCGGTGTCCTCGCCGCGTCAGAGATCCGCAGCAGCACCGCCACCAGCAGCCAGTTGGCCACCAGTGAAGACCCTCCGGCCGACAGGAACGGTGTGGTTTGACCCGTAAGCGGTATGAGCTTGCTCACCCCACCGATGATCACAAAGATCTGCAGGCCCAGCGTGAACGCGAGACCGCCGGCGAGCAGCTTGCCGAAGGAGTCCCGGACGGTCAGCCCGGCCCTGATGCCGCGCTCGATCACGAGCAGGTAAAGCACGAGAAGTGCCGCCAGACCGAACAGCCCGATCTCCTCACCCATCCCGGCAAAAATGAAGTCGTTGCGGACCTCCGGCACCAGCAGCGGGTTGCCCGCGCCCGGACCTGTGCCGAACATGCCCCCGGTGCCCAACCCCATCAGGGACTGGCTCAATTGGTACCCGCTCTTCAAGGGGTCGGCAAACGGGTCAAGCCACACGTCGACGCGGGTGCCGAAGCTGGCGAACGGCCCACCGGCCGTCTCGGCGAGCACATAGGCAAGGGTCGCGCCGCCGAAGAAGAGCAGCAGACCGATGATCAGCCAGGAGACCCGCTCGGTCGCCACATAGAGCGTGACCACGAACATCCCGAAGTACAGCAGCGAGGTCCCGAGGTCCTTCTCGAACACCAGCACCAGCAGGCTCATCACCCAGACCACGAGCACCGGCCCGAGGTCGCGGCCGCGCGGGAAGTCGATGCCGAGGAAGCGGCGGCTCGCCAGGGCCAGTACCTCGCGCTTGCGCACCAGGTAGTAGGCGAAGAAGGCGAGCAGCGCGAGCTTGGCGAACTCACCCGGCTGGATGGCGAACAGGTCACCGAACTTGATCCACAGCTTCGCCTCGTTCACCTCCGAGACGCTGCCGGGCAGCATCGCGGGCAGCATCACCAGCACGATGCCGGTCAGCCCGAGGGTCCAGGCGTATTTGGAGATCGAACGGTGGTCGCGGACGAACCACAGGAAGATGGCGGCGCCCGACACAGCGATCAGCGTCCAGATGAGCTGGCGGCCGCCGTCGCCGGTGAACGCGGTGAGCTCCGCGCGGTCGGCGGCCTTGACCCGGCCCAGATCCAGGCGGCGCAGGAACGTGACGCCAAGGCCGTTGAGCAGGGCAACCGCGGGCATCAGCACCGGGTCGGCGAAGGGGGCACGCAGCCGGATGACCATGTGCAGGGCCAGGAAGACCGTCGTGAGAATGCCCACGGGTACCCAGAAATCGGAGGTTATCCGGCCCAGCAGGTTGGCCTCCACCGCCGCCAGGTACGCCGCGACCATGCTCATCGCGAGCAGCAGCAGCCATAGCTCGGTGCGCCGCATCGAGCGGGCGGCGGTGGGCACCCTGATCGCCGCCGGGACCACGGCGGGCGTGGCGGCGATCGGTGTCGCTGGCGTGCTCATCGCGCTCTCACCTCAGCTCGGCGCACCTAGTTGGACCGGCATGGCATGGGACTCGCCACGACTGGTTCGTTGGGTGGGGCGCTAGCGGATGGCTCGGCGGGCGATTCGGTCACCGTCGGGGTGAGGCTCGCCTCCGGCGTGGCGGTCGGCGAAGCGGGCGGCGACGGCGACGGGCAGCGCTGCAACAGGTTGGCGTTGGCGGGGTCATCGTTGATCAGCTCGTTGAGCCGCTTGCGCGCGTCGGCCTCGTCTTCGGCGAGGATGCCCTTGCGCACCTGGTCCTGGGCGATCGCCGTCAGCTCCTCCAGGCGCACGTGGCTGACCTCCTTGACCTCCGACAGGCTGAACCCGGCCACCTGGCCCGGCACACCCTGGAAGATCGCGATCTGGCCGCTCTCGGTGGCGCCGATGTAGTACCTCGATTGGGTGTACTGATACGTGAAGTAGAGGCCGCCACCCAGCAGGGCGAGCAGCACGAAGAGCACGATCGTGACCCGGACCGGGTGCCGCCTGGGCGCCCGCACCTCCTCGGCCATCGCCGGCAGGGCGGCTTCGGGGGCAGCGGCCCGCGGCACGCTCAGCGCCACCGACGCCCGGGCCGCGGGCGTCGACTCGAACTGCGCCGAGCCGTTGTTGGTGCGGGCGGGGCTGGCCGCGCCACCGACCATCGGGGCCTGCTCGACGATGTCGTCGTCGGAGGCGTCCGCGACGATGATCGTGATGTTGTCCGGGCCGCCGCCGCGCAGGGCCAGCGCGAGGAGCCGGTCGACGCACTGCTTGGGGTCGACGTACTCCCGCATGGTCTGGGCGATGGTGTCCGAGCTGACCACGCTGGACAGGCCATCGGAGCAGATCAGGTAGCGGTCGCCGGGCAGGACCTGGCGCACCGAGTACTCCGGCTCGATGTCGCGCCCGTCCATCGCCTTGGTGATCAGAGACCGCTGGGGGTGGGCGCCGGCCTCCTCAGGCGTGATCCGCCCTTCGTCCACGAGAATCTGTACGTAGGTGTCGTCCTTGGTGATCTGCGTGAAGTCGCCCTCGCGCAGCAGGTACGCGCGGGAGTCGCCGATGTGGACCAGGCCCAGCTTGCTGCCGGAGAAGAGCATCCCGGTCAGGGTGCTGCCCATGCCGTCAAGCCGCGGGTTGGCCTCGACCGTCTCGCGAAGCTGCTGGTTGGCCACGCCCACGGCGCCTTTGAGCGCGTCGATGAGGTTGTCGGGTGCGACGTCCTCGTCGAGGGGGGCGATGGCGCTGATGACGATGTTGCTGGCCACGTCCCCGGCGGCCATGCCGCCCATGCCGTCGGCGACGGCGAGCAGGCGCGGCCCAGCATAGACGGAGTCCTGGTTTCCGTCTCGGATCAATCCGCGGTCGCTTCGGGCCGCGTAGCGCAGGATCAATGTCATGGCCGTAACTCAAGGGAAGTGCGGCCGATACGGATCGGCACGCCGAGGGGTACGGGGGTCGGACCGCTTACCTTAGCGCGGTCCAGGTACGTGCCGTTGGTCGAGCCGAGGTCCTCAAGGACCCATTGCCCGTCACGCGGCACCAGTCGGGCGTGACGGGCAGAAGCGTAGTCGTCGGTGATGACCAACGTCGAGTCCTCGGCGCGACCTATCGTGATGGCCGCCTCTCCCAGCGTGATCTTGGTCCCGGCCAGCGCACCGGCGGTGACCACCAGCTGGTGCGCGGCACGGCCCTTCTTGACCTTCGCTGGTCGCGCCCCCGCGGCCACGTTTACCCCCCGTGGGACGGCGACCAGCCGGCTCGCACGCGAGCCGGCGAACAGGTCCCGCCGGATCACCCCCACCACCGTGAACACAAAGATCCACAGCAGCACGAGGAACCCGAAGCGGGCGGCGGCAAGGACGATTTCAGGCAAGGGCTATCAGCCGTCCACTCGGAACGTCAGCGTCGTGGTCCCGAGTTGGATCATGTCGCCCGGGTTGAGGGCGACGGCCGACACGCGCTGGCCGTTGACCATCGTGCCGTTGGTGGAGCCGAGGTCGGTCAGCACGACCTGGACGCCGTCGAAGTCGAGCCGCGCGTGGCGGCGCGAGATGCCGACGTCGGGCAGGCGCATGTTGGCCTGGTCGCCACGGCCGATCACCGTCTGGCCGATCGCCAGCGGGTAGGTGCGGCCATCGCCGGAGACCAGGCGCACGTTTCGCCCACCCTGGGGCGGCGGCCCGCCCTGCGGTCCGGGGCCCTGCTGCGCATACTGCGGGTACTGCGGAGGGGCCTCGTACTGAGTGGGCGGCGCCTGGTGCTGATCGGCGGTGTAGACCTCGGCCGACACGCGGAACATGCCGGTGTCGAGGCCGTCGCCGCGCTCGATCTCGACGATCACGTCGCCGTAGACCGTCCAGGCCTGCTCGCCGATGAACTCAGCCTGCGACTGCGCCAGCTCCTGGGCGAGCGCCGCCGCATAGGGGGCGAGCCTGCTGTGGTCATATGGCGAGAGGTCGATCACATAACGATTTGGCACGAGCGTGCGCCCGCCGACAAGGATGGCCTTGTGGGCCTCGGCCTCACGCTGCATGGCGTTCAGTATCTCCACAGGGTGAACGACACCCTTGAACACCTTGGCGAAGGCACCCTCGACTAGGCCCTCCAGGCGTTTCTCAAAGCGCTGCAACACGCTCACCGGCTCCTCCTCGGGTTGGCGAGGAACATGATGCTATCTGTCCTCAACACCCCGCGTCTCCGCCAAGTCCTCCCCTTGATGTGGAGGACTCATCCATCCTGCTCTTCTGCCGTGCTAATGTTCCTCGGTCACCCGCCGACACCGATCACCGAACCGGTTGGCGGCGGGTCAAGGCATAGCGTAAGCTGTGCCCGCACATAACGGGAGTTTGACTCCTGGGCACTGATATGCCCAGGTCAAGCCGCCGGGGCAGCGTTTATGCTTCCCCTCGGCAAGCTCGGGGAAGTGGCGGAATGGCAGACGCGCACGGTTCAGGTCCGTGTGCCCGAAAGGGCGTGAGGGTTCAACTCCCTCCTTCCCCACCAGCGGAAAAAGGTCTTGAGGTGTCGACTTCAAGACCTTTTTCCTTTGGTACCCCACCAGCCGCCGGCTCGTGATCAAGCGACTTTCGCGCCCGGCGTGTCGGGGTCAAGACTGTCGGATTCGTTGATCAGACAACCGACTAAGGGATGGGGAGCTGCTCGTCCAGCGAGCCGAGGACCTTGCGGACCGCCCGCTCGGCGGCGGCGTCAAGCTCGGGCCGTAGCGCCGCCGCCAAGGCGGCGATGTCCACCGGCCCCGGCGTGGTGAGTGCGTCGAGTTTCGCGGCGATCTCGTCGGCGCGGTCGGCGGCATGCCGGGCGTCGTGATGCGCCCTCTGGATGATCGCCACGACCTCAGCGTTGGACACCGAACCATAACGCGGCTCGCTGTGGGTCTGGCTTCCCGGCGGGACACCGGGCCGCCGGGCGTTTACCAACAACTCATAGGCGTCAGACACGTCGTCTTCTCCAATCAGGACAGCCAGCACATCCGAGTGGTCCTCGTTGGCGCGGCCACGGTCGAAACTCATGTGCAGATGTGTCAGGTGCGAGGAGTCGGAGGAGGCGATGCGGTTGGAGATGTTGTCCCACCCGTCCACCCGATCGTCGCCGCCGAAGTTGCCGTACCACTCGGTGATCTTCTCCAGCAGCCCGGCGCGGACCGCCGTGTCGAGCCGCCGGCAGACGGCGTGCAGCTCGCTTTGGGGTATGCCGCCGAAGTCCAGGGCGCACGCCCAGTTCGAGTCGCCGCCCGACCGGTCACCCGCGGCCCGCGAGACCGAGTAGCTGCGGTTGGTGCAGAACCCGCTCTCCTTGATCCAGCGACGGGAGCGGTGATACCCGCGAAGGTGGTTGTTGTCGCCGCGGATGCCGATCTCGGCACCGGGCCAGTGCAGGCGCAGCCGGTCGCCCAGCGTCTGCAGGGCGGGCGCGGCCGTCTCCGCCCGCCACGCGGCCTCGTCATCCAGTTGATCGTAGGTAGGCATGGCTCTCCCCCTTCTACGGAAACTTCCTCATACACCGCTTAAAGCCCACTGACGCCAGGTCGCAGGCAGGATCTCCGCGGCGTCAGCCCCGTTGGGCAGGGCGTGACTGTTGCGCTGGTGACCGGCTCGGCCGGCCTGATCGGTTCGGAGGCGGTGCGTCATTTCGCCGCCCTCGGCATGCACGTGGTCGGGATCGACAACGACATGCGTCGCTATTTCTTCGGTCCGGACGGCTCGACGGTCTGGAGTCGGCACCAGTTGATCACGTCCCTGGGCTCGGCTTATACACATTTCAATGTGGACGTTCGCGACCGCGACGCGCTCGGGCGAATCTTCACCCGTTACGGGCGCGAGATTGACTTGGTTGTGCATGCGGCGGCGCAGCCCAGCCACGACTGGGCGGCGAAGGAACCCTTCACCGACTTCGATGTGAACGCCGTCGGCACATTGAACGTGCTCGAACACACCAGGTTGCACTCGCCCACCGCCGTCGTCATCTTCTGCTCTACCAACAAGGTGTACGGCGACACACCCAACCGTCTTCCGTTTGTCGAGCTTGAGACACGTTTTGAGCTAGAAGGCGACCATCGGCTCGCCGAAGGCATCGACGAGTCGATGAGCATCGACAGCTGCATGCACTCCCTGTTCGGGGTGGCCAAGCTGGCCGCCGATGTGATGGTGCAGGAGTACGGGCGCTACTTCGGCCTGCGCACGGTCTGCTTCCGGGGCGGGACGCTGACGGGACCCGGACACTCCGCCGCCGAGCTGCACGGGTTCCTCGCGTTCCTCATGCGTTGCGTCATGGAGGGGCGGACGTACCAGCTGTACGGCTACAAGGGCAAGATGGTCCGCGACGCCATCCACTGCCGCGATGTATTGACCGCCTTCGAAGCGTTCTATCGCGAGCCGCGCGCGGGCGAGGTCTACAACCTCGGCGGCGGGCGCTTCTCCAACGTCTCGCACATCGAGGCTTTCACGCTCGCACAGGAGATCACAGGCAAGCCCGCACTGATCAATTACCGGGAACGGCCCCGCACAGGGGATCACCGGTGGTACATCAGTGACATGAGGAAGTTTCGGAGCCACTATCCGAGCTGGGCGCCAACCTATGACATCCCGACCATCATGAAGGAGATCTACGAAGCCAACGTTGACAAATGGATGGCTTGAAGCGCAACGTCCTCGGTGTCCTGGTTGACGCCTGCGACTACGACGTCGCGACCGAGCGCATCCTTCACGCGGCCAGGCTGGGCCGCCATTTCGCCGTGACCGCACTCGCCGTCCATGGGGTCATGGAGGGGGTGGGAGACCGCGCGCTGTGCCGGCAGATCAACAGCTTCGACCTGGTCACCCCGGACGGTCAGCCGGTCCGATGGGCATTGAATCTTTTACATGGTACCCAGCTGAAAGATCGCGTCTACGGCCCGGACCTCGCCCTGCACGTCGTGGCCCGCGCCGCCCGCGATCGCCTGCCGATCTACCTCTACGGCTCCACCCAGCCGACCCTGGCCCGCCTCGTCACCTCGCTGCGCGAGCGGTTCCCGAGCCTGGGGATCGCCGGGTACGAACCGTCCAAGTTCCGCGGGGCGCTCGACGGCGAGGGCGAACAGATCGCGCGGCGCATCTCGGCGTCGGGCGCCCGCATCCTGCTGGTAGGGCTCGGCTGCCCGAAGCAGGAGCGGTTCGCCTATGCCATGCGCCCCTTGCTGACCATGCCGGTCCTGGCGGTCGGGGCCGCCTTCGCCTACCACGCCGGGGACCTGCCCATCCCACCGCGCTGGATGCAGCGCCACGGGCTGGAGTGGGCGTGGCGGCTAAGCCTTGAGCCCAAACGGCTGTGGCGGCGTTACGTGCTGACCAACCCGGCCTTCCTGGCCATGCTGGGAGCGCAGAAAGCACGGATGTGGCGGGCGATTCCACCACCACCCGCCACCGACCTCCCCACCACCTTCACGATCTAGGGTCCTAGATCACGCAATGTGCCTGGCAAAAGCCCGCGGCAGGCCGCCGAGATTGGGCTATTGCCGGGCAAGTTCCGGAATGGCGGGGCGTTCGTATGCCGAGCAAACGGGGTGCGGATCCCTCCGCACCCCGTTTTCATACATTAGTTAATGAACCATTCACAGATCGAATTCGCCGTCCTTGGCACCGGCGACGAACGCATCCCACTCGTCGCGGGTAAACACCAATACAGGACCCGATGTGTCCTTTGAGTCACGCACAGCAATCGCCTCATCGACAAACGCCACTTCAACGCAGTTGTCACCGTAGGCGCCGCTCCGCCTACTCTTACGCCACTGCGCGTCAGTCAGGTCGATTTCGTAACCCTTGTGGGCACCCGCGCTCTGGATATCCATAATGGCTCCTCCGCCAGTTGGGCAATCAGCTCCGCGGACTCTTTGTAGCCCAATGCCACTTTCTGGACCTGCTCGAAGATGGTTCGGTAGACCCGCAACTCCTCAGCTTTATCCAGAAAGAGTCCACCGGTAGCGTTTTCAGCGTAGACCATGCTCGAGTCATTCGGTTCAGTGAATTCCAGAATGGCGAAGGTTCCATCAACCGCAGCGTGTGCGCCAATCTCAAAAGGCAACACCTTTATCATCACGTTCGGCATTGACGTGGCTTCATACAGTCGCCGTAATTGTTCGCGCATCACTACATCACCACCGACTGGGCGACTCAGGACCGCCTCGTCGAGCACCGCCTCGAAGCTAACTGGATTGTCAGGTCTATGGAGTAACGATTGGCGCTCCATCCGGACACTGACCCGGCTCAAGATTTCGTCATCGCCGAGTTCGGGCCGCGCCGAGCGCCAGAGCGCCTCGGCGTACTGAGGTGTCTGCAGAAGACCGGGCATCACCTGGTGCTCGTAGGTCTTGATGCTCTTGGCGTCGGTCTCCAGCCCGACGTAGGCGCTCACCAGCACCGCCGTGTAGGGGTGCCACCAACCGCGTTGCCGGGCAGCCCTGGCCAAGGCGATGAAGTCCTCCGCGTCGTCGCCGGTCACGCCATAGATACCGAGGAGGTCACGCACGTCCCTCGTGTTCACTGAGCTATGGCCGGTCTCTATCCGAGAGATCTTCGACTGGGAGCACTCCATCAGATCCGCCACCTGCTCGAGCGTCAGGCCCTTGTGCTCGCGCATCTTGCGCAGCATCAGGCCTAGTCGACGCATCTGACCGATGGGACTTGGACGGGTTGCCACGGTCCGCACCTCCGCGACGCCTGTAGTTCAATGACGATGAACTACGTCACTGAACTGGGGAACTTCCTCCGCCGTGCGAGTCTGCGCCTCCGATCGACCATTGTTCAAGCACCCGAACGCACAAAACGGTGGGAGCGGCATGGTGGTGTCTAACCACACGAGTTTGTTACATACTCGACTTATGACACGCTCGCGCATATCCAAAGTGCAACTTGCATCGATCAAGTTCTTCGGGCAGAGTGTCGGGTATAGCACGGCTGTCATTTCATCGGATGATTGGCGTCATGCCTTCCCGATAGCGTGCTCTCACCCCGGAGTACTAAACGACAAACTGCGTCATAGGCCGACGCACCTGCTGTGCGACAAGGGATGGAAGACATGAGTCCTCGAGCGGGCGATATCGTCCACGTAACACGGGAAGCGAGTGTGCAGTTCCTCAAGCCGATGATGTTCCGGGTCATCCGGGTCCACGACTGGCCCACCTATGACGGCTGGATGTGGCTGGATGGGTACCAGCTCAATTCGGCGGGCGACGCGGTGGAGCGCCGCTCCATTTTCGTACAGCAGGCTGGCCTGAAGATGATGCCCGATAGCCGCACCCCTTCCCGGCTGGTGCCCACCCCGGCCAGATAGCGCTCCAGACGAGACGGTTTCGCGAATTCGCCGTCCCCCAACGGAAAACGTGCCTACGATCAGAAGACCCGAGTTAGACCCTCGCCGTGGCACGGCACCTGTACCTGGGGGCGGGCCATGGATCGACCACCAACTAACCAATATCGACCACGAAAGATGGCCGCGATCTGCGGAGCCGCAGTCGCCGCCGCACTTTTCACACCTGTCCCGGCGACGGCCGACGTCATCGAGCGACCACGGGACCAGTCGATCGCCGGCATCCCAATGACGTCGGCGTTATCAAAGGCTGACAGGCTCGCACTTTCGCTTATCTCGGCCGGCATGATCGGTATTGGACTCTCGATGGGCGGCCTGGTCATCGTGGCCCACCGCCGCAGGCAGTGGTAGCCGCCGGCCCCGTAGCGATCAGTTGCCCGGGGTGGCGCTGGCTAGCGGCGGCCGGCTGGGAGACGGCGACGGCGAGGGCTCACTGCCCGTCGAGACGACCAGAATGACCGTTGTCTGCACCGGCACGGCCTCGCCCGCGGGCGGACTCGTCTCGATCACCGTGCCTTGCGGCCGTTCCGACTGCCGGTACTCGAACCGGTAGGCCAGGCCGAGCTGGTCGAGCTGAATCACCGCCTGATCGAGTGACAACCCGACCAGGCGCGGGATCCGCACGATCTGAGCGGTGGGCGACGCGGCCGCGGTGGGCGGCTGCGTCGTCGGCTCTTCGAAGGTTGTCGGAACGACTTCAGTCGCGCTGGGGGTCTCGACCGGTGCCGGGTTGTCGTTGCGGCCCATCAACCAGGCGACGAGGATCAGCACGCCGAGCAGGCCCAGGGCGAGCAGGCCGAGCAGCACCGGGGTCCACCACGGCCTGGGCGGCTCGGCCTGGGGGATCTGCTGGGTGTAGGGCGCCGAGTCGCGCAGGCTCGGGCCGGACGCCGGGGGGACCCCGGCCCGGCCGGACCAGGCGCCGCTCGGTGGCACCACCGAGGTCTGGTCGCGCTCCTCGAGCGGGGTGAACGGTTGTGTCTCGTCCGGAGCGACCATCGGCTGAGTGTCGTCCGGAGCCGCGAACGGCTGCGTGTCATCTTGCGGTGGAACCGGTTCGGTCTGATCGTGCTGACCGTTGGTGCGTCCGGGAGTGTCGAAGTCGCGCCGTTCGTCGCCCACCCAGCCGTCCTATCACGCCAAGTCGATCGATCGCCATCGTGACGCGCGCCTCTACGCGCAGAAGATCTTTACTCCGTCGTTCCAATTCAATGTCGTACCCGGCACAGGCTCCACTTTGGTCACGTTGCCCTTCGTGCCGCCCGGATACTCACTGATCTTGAGACCGGTCTCGAGGACCGCGTCCTTTCCCTCCTCGCAGGACTTGCCGACGATCTGTGGCACGAGCACCTTCGGCGGCGGCCCGGCGACGTGGAGCTGGATCGTCAGGCCCGGGAAGACATAGACGCCGGCCACGGGATTGGTCCTCACCACCGTGCCGTTCGCCCTGATGCTCCGCTCGTTGAACACCACGTTGACGCCGAGCCTCTTGTTCATCGCATCGAGCCTGGCGACCCGGAAGTCCTTGTTGACCAGGTCAGGCATCTCGAACGCGTCGGCCCGTGTAGGGGTCGCGGTCGGGTTGCCGGTCTCGGTCGGGGTCGGTGAGGTCGTCGGGCGCCCAGGCGATGGGGACGTGGGCGGCTTTGATGCCTGGTTGGTCGTAGTAGGGTCGATCTGACCGCGGCGCTCGAGTTCGCTGCCGGCCGCGACCCAACCCGCGGACCAGCCCACGATGCCCAGCAGGAGCAGGGTGGACACGAACGCGGCCGTCACCGCAGGGGTGGATAATCCTCGCCTCACGACAATGAAGAGTAAACCTTCGAGCCGAGTCGGCCTCGCGTTGATCCCCACCGGCCGAGTAAGGTGCGCGACATGCCCCCGTCCACGATGATCCGTGCCATGACCACCGCCGTCGGCATCTCCGCGTTGGCGGGTGCGGCCCAGCTCGGCACCGGCTATGGCCTGGGCATATTCTCCTGGCTGCCCACCGTGCGGGGGGTCGATGAGGCGGCCTGGTTGGCCAGCCTGGCGTGGACGGTGTGGATCTCCGCGACCTCGGTGGTGGCCGGAACTTTGGCTGCTGAGCGTGTTGCATTGCCGACTGTCGCGATGCCGCCAGTCTCTCGGGTGCTGTGGCGAAGCGTCCTGTCTCTGGCCGCCGCGTTCGGCGGCCTCATCGTGGGGGCGCTCACCGCCCTGCCGGCTCGCGTGGCCCAGCCGGCCAGCACCTCGGCGCCGCACCTCATCGTCGGTGGCTACGCGATCGCGGGTGTCCTGGTGGGGCTCTTCGTGGCGTTGGCCGCCGTCAACGCCCGCCCGATCGCGGCCAACGTCCTGGTCACGGTCGCCTGGATGTGGCTGCTGGCGGTGGTGGCGCGGGTGGACACGCTCGCCGGCCGCGGCGAGGTCACCGTGGCGCAGTTGGGTGTGTGGCAGGTCACCTCGGGCGGACCCTGGTTCCACAGCATCTACCTGCCGGGCGCGGCCCTGGCCACGGGCTCGGCGGTCCTGATCGGTGCGTTCGCCGCCTGGCCGGCGGCGCACCGTGGCTCCGGCCTGACCGCGATCGCGCTGTCCGGCGCGGCCGGTCCCGCGATGGTCGCCGCCGCCTACCTGCTCGCCGCGCCGGTGCTCGAGGACGTCCGGCCCGAGCAGCTCTCCGCGCATCTGGTCGCGCCCTATGCGGTCCTGGCCGGGCTGATCGGGTCGGTGCTGGTGGCCCTGCTGACCCGCACGCGCAGGTCATCGCAGTCCTCGTCAGTCGCCCGACGCCCCGACAACCACAAGCCCGCCGAGCTGAGCGCCGCGAAGGCGAAGATAGCCAGCGATCCGGTCTAGCGCGGCCTGATAGGTCCGGCGCGCCGCGGCGGAGCGGGACTGATCCACCGCCACCCTGGGCAGCTCCACGATGCGCAGTTTCGGCGTGTACTCGGTCCAGGTCGGGATCGCCTCGGCTTTGGTCACCCGCCAGGCGCCGGGGCCGACCTCGGTCAAGGTCATGCGGATCATCGCGCCCTCACGCTGCGACTCCAGCCCCTCGGTCGAGCGCGCCACCTGGTCGCCCAGCCCGTAGCTGACCCACTTCTCGCCGAACTGCTCCATCGCCTGGACGGAGTGCGAATGGTGCCCCAGCACCATGTCGATCTCGGGCCCGGCGAGCACCTCCTTGGCCCAGCGCTCCTGGTCGGGACTTGGCACATGCTTGTTCTCCGCGCCCCAGTGCAGGCTCAGGATCACCAGCTCCGCCTTGGCCTCCCGGGCCTTTCGTGCCGCGGTCTTGATGGCGGCCGGGTCGATCATGTTGACGGCCCACTCCTTACCCGCGGGCGGCTTGAGGTTGTTGAAGCCATAGCTGTACGAAAGATGAGCCACCTTCACGCCGTGCACGTCGTAGATCTTCGGGGTCGCCGCCTCCTCGGCGGTCCGGGCGCCACCGGCGTGGCCCAGCTCGGCCTTGTCCATCGCGTCCAGCGTGCGCTTGATGCCGTCGAAGCCCCGGTCGAGCTGGTGGTTGCCGGAGACCGAGCAGCCGTCGAAGCCGGTCTGCTTGAGCCCGTCGAGCAGCTCCGGTGGCGACTGGAACAGCGGGAAGCTCGCCGGGGCCGCGCCCACCGGCGCGATCGGGTTGTCAAGATGGCACAGGGCCAGATCGGCGGCGCTGATGGTGGCGCTGACCCCTTCGAAGATCGGCAGGAAGTTGTACCCCTTCCCGCCGTTGTCCGCGCGCGCCTGCTCCCACACCGGCTGATGGGCGATCACGTCCCCGGCGCCGAGAACCGTTATCTGGCGGGCCGGGCGGGGCGTCTGGACCGGGGCGCTCGGTGTCGCCGACTCCCGCGGAGGCGTGCCCTCGTCGCGGGCCGACAGGATCATGTGCAGATTGAGCGCGCCGACCACGAGCCCCACCCCGAGCATCGCTACCGCCAGCGAGCTCATTACAGCGCAAAGGCTTCCCCGGCTGCGACGACGGGTCCGGTAGACCACCGGGTTAGATTACTGCAAACCTTTCAATTTTAGTCAATTGGCCAAGCGTGCACCGGCTGGTTGGAGCGCTGCAGTTCGGCATAGCGCCCGAGCATGGCCCGCAAGGAGCCCGGACGGGTGCATCCCGCCTTCTCCAGCCGCTCCACCGCGGCCACCTGCCAGGTGGCGCCGTTGCGCCGGGTCAGGCAGCGCTGCTCGATGATGCCCAGCATCCGGTCGCGCACCCCGGGGTCCATCGCGAAGCGGTCGAGCCCTTCAGCCGCGCGCGGCAGCAGGATCTCCAGCATCAGCTGGGTCACCTTGATCTCGCCGGTGCCGGGCCACCACACCGGCGCCTCGATCCCGCGCCGGGCGGCGGCGTGGAAGTTGTCCTCGGCGACGCTGAACGGCATCTGCGTCCAGAGTGGACGGTCGTCTCCGGACAGTGCCCGGACCAACCCGAAATACAGCGCGGCGTTGGCCATCATGTCGACGACGGTCGGCCCGGCGGGCAGCACCCTGTTTTCCACGCGCAGATGCGGACGCCCGGCCATGATGTCGTAGACCGGGCGGTTCCAGCGGTAGACGGTGCCGTTGTGCAAGCGCAGTTCGGCCAGCCTCGGTGCCCCGCCCGCGCGGAAGACCTCCAGCGGGTCCTCCGGGTCCGAGATGGACAGCAGCGGCGGGAAGTAGCGCACGTTCTCCTCGAACAGGTCGAAGATGGAGGTGATCCAGCGCTCCCCGAACCAGACCCGCGGCCTGACCCCCTGCGCCTTCAACTCCTCCGGCCGCGTGTCGGTGGCCTGCTCGAACAGCGCGATGCGGGTCTCGGCCCAGAGCTGGTGGCCGAAGAGGAACGGCGAGTTGGCGCCGATGGCCAGCTGCGGTCCGGCCAGGACCTGCGCGGCGTTCCAGTAGTCGGCGAAGTCGTCCGGGGCGACCTGCAGGTGGAACTGGAGGCTGGTGCATGCCGCCTCGGGCGCGATGGAGTCGGTCTGGGTGCGCAGGTGGTCGACGCCGCGGATGTCCAGGCCGATGTGCTCGCCGCGCACCGTCAGGATCTCCTCGTTGAGGACGCGGTACCGGCTGTTGAAGGAGAGGTTGGCGGGGACGGTGTGGTCGGGGGTGAGCGTGGGCAGGATGCCGATCATCACCACGGAGGCGTCGAACTCGGCCGCGTGATCGTCCGCGCGGGCCAGCGAGCCGCTGATGAACTCGGAGTACTCTTCGATGCCCTTCTCCGCGATGAGCCGGGGCGGCACGTTGAGCTCCAGATTGAACTGTCCAAGCTCGGTCTGGAAGAACGGGTCCTCCATCGCGGCAAGGACGTCGGCGTTGCGCATGGCCGGCTGATGGTCGGAGTCCATGAGGTTCAGCTCGATCTCCAGACCGGTCATGGGGTGATCGGAGTCGAAGTCGAAGTCGTCGAGCATCAGCGCGAACACGTCCAGGCAGCGGCGCACCTTGTACCGGTAGCGCGCGCGATCCTCGCGGCTGAACGTGCCCTGTGCGATCTCTTTGCCCATGCCGTCCTCCCCGACGCACGGTGACCGGGTGAACCCTCAGAGTACTTTCCACAGACGACAATCGGACCGGCCCGGGACGAGTTATTGACCGTTAACCGGGAGTTACACAGCTCGTGGCAACCGGCAGAATCCCCGGCAGAAGTTACCCGCAGAAATCCAAAAAGCCCCTAAAACTGGGAGAAACCCGCACTCCATGGTTGCTACCGTCGGAGTCCCTCGGGGAGGACGACCTGTGGACGGCTGTCTGGAGAAGATCGCCGGCGACGGGGAAAAGGCGGCTCCTTCTTAGAGGAGCTGACGCGGGGGTGCATTCGGCGCGGGCGGAGACGACGGGGAGACAGGGGCACGTCGGGGGGTCCGCCCGCGCCGGGTTTCTTTTCGCCGCGTCAGCCGCCGAGGCTCTCCATGCTTGGGCAACTCCGCGGTGCGGGCGGACCTGCCTTCGCGTGCTGAGCCTCGGCGAGCGTGACTCTTCACTCGGCGAGCTGCTTGCGCTCCAGCGCGGTGAGGGTGATCCCCGCGCTAAAGCACAGCTCGTCTAGTTCAGCGCGCGCAGGCTCCGGATCGTCACTCGTGCCGATCAACCCAACGAGTGCCTCCGCGCGGTCACGCTGATCCGTCAGGCCGTTCATCGATCTCGCGGCCGCTTGATACCAGGCCGCGGCCAATGTTCGCTGCCCACGCTGTCGCGCGAGCGTCGCCTCCATCATCGAGCAGTCCCAGCCGTCGTCGATGTCGCCGATCTCGGTCGAGCCGGGCAGCATGCCGCGCAGCTCGCCCAGGGTCTTCTCGGCCGGTTCCAGCTGGCCGTTGAGGGCATACGACAGGCCGAGCACGCCGAGCACGCGCCGCCGCTGGCCAGGGTTGCCCACCTCGGCCAGCAGCTCCGCGGCCTGCAACCCCACGTGGATCGCCTCCTCGAAGCGTCCGTCCAGCCGCAGCACCTCGGCCAGGTTGGCCCGGGCGACGGCGCGCAGCTGGTGCTCGCCGCAGCGCACCGAGAGCCGGTCGACCGCGGCGAGGCGGCGCTGGGCCGCCGCGAGATCCGCCGCGCGCAGGTCGTGCCAGATCAGTTTGTTCTGCGCCACGGCCATGTCGCGCACGCGGCCGGCGCGGGTCGCCACCGCCAGCGCGGCCTCGCCGTGCCGGCGTGCCTCGCGATAGCAGCCCAGTCCCTGGTTCACCACGATCAGCAGGAAGCGGGCCGCGAGCTCGCCGGTGACGTCGCCGGCGCGGACGAACTCCTCCAGCGCCAGTTCGGCCCGGTGCAGCTCCTGCGGCCCGGCCCCGTGCTCGGCGGCCATCTGCGCCACGCCCAGCTGGGCCCAGCGGCGCACGGTCGGCTCGGCGTCGGCGGTCCTCGGGTCGTCCACGAGCTTCTGAAGCCATTGGCGTCCTTGAATGTCTCGGCCCCGGAAGCGCCACCAGCGCGGCAGTTTGGAGGCGAGGCACAGAGCGGTGTGCGGGTCGTGATCGATGGCGTAGGCCAGGGCCGACCACAGGTCGCTGGCCACATCGTCGAGCCGGGCCACGGCCCCGGTCAGCTTGGCGCCCACCAGCTCCGGCGCGGCGCGGGCGGCGAAGCGGGCGAAGACCACGGCGTGCCGGGCCCGGATCTCGGCCAGCTCGCCCACGATCTCCGCCTGCTCCAACGCATACGCCTTCACCACGTCGAGCAGGAAGAAGCGGAACGCGCCCGACCCGCGCACCTGCACCAGGCCCAGCTCGACCAGCCGCTCCAGCACCGGCACGACATCGGTCTCCTGGCCGAGCATCGCCTCGGCCAACTCGATCGACCAGCGGTAGCCGAACCCGGCCAGCCGGCGCAGGGCCCAGCGCAGCGTGGGATCCAGGAGCCGATAGCTGGCCGTCACGACATCGCGCAGGGTCGTGCTGGCGTCGGCGTCGCCCAACTCGAGCAGGCGGTTGCCGTAACGCACCAGCATCTCGGGCGGATCGAGCACGCGGCCTCGCGCGGCCGCCAGCTCCAATGCGAGCGGCAGCCCGCCCAGCCGCCGCACCAGGGCGACAAGAGCTTCGACGTCGACGTCATCAGCGGCCGGCCCGCGTACCTGGCTCCACCGCGCCAGGAACAGAGCGCTCGCCGGGTGGAGCTTGGCCTCGGCGAGGGTGCTCACGTCAGACGGCGGCACGGTCAGCGGTCCGACCGGCCAGATGGTCTCGTTGTTGAGCCCGAGCGGGGCACGGGCGGAGGCGATCACCCGCAGCTTGGGCGCGGCGGTGGTCACCTCGGCGAGGACCGCCGCGATCACCGGACCGGCGCGATCAACTCCATCGACGAACAGCAATCCAGGCTCGCCGAACCGGGCCGGAAGCTCGGCCATCCGCGTGATGCCGTACACGGCGCAGATCACCTCGCGCACGTCCACCGCGGTGTCGCCGAAGGCCAGGCTGATCCCGGCCACCCCACCGGGGAAATAGCCCTCGAGCTTGTTCGCCACGGCCAGCGCCAGCGCGCTCTTGCCCACCCCGGCCAGCCCGACGAGGGTCGTCACGCCCGCCTGCGCGCGCAGGTGGCTCATCAGCCCGGCGATCTCCTCGTCCCGGCCGATCAGCTCGGGAGCGGCCGGCAGGCTGATGACGCTGTGGCGGCTGCCCCCGGGCGGGGACGGCGCGGCCAGCTTGCCCCGGGCGACGGCGAGAAACCCCTGCTGGTCCGGCCCGGCCAGGCCAAGGGCGCCGGCGAGCAGCTCGACCGTGGTGCGCTGAGGGCGCGCGGAGCGCCCGTTCTCCAGGTCGCGCACGGTGCGCTCGCCAAGCCCGGCCCGCTCGGCCAGCTCGGCCTGGGTGAGTCCGGCCGCACGGCGCCTGGCGCGCAGCAGCGCGCCGAACCCGGTGCCGACATCACCATCAGGGGCCATGGCCGCAAAGACTACGTGGCGCTGGCCCTTTGCGGGAGGCCAGCGTCAGACCTTTGACCCTAACTCGGCAAAAAACCGGCCGTATGGATACCCGGGCCACCAGTTCAAATGGCCGATCAGATGCATCACAGCTGGTAGAAGCAGACCGCGGACAACCGTGACATCGATGATCAACGCCACCGCCATTCCGATGCCGAGATGGGTCAGCGGGGCCAGACCTCCCAGGACGAAGCCGAGGAAGACCACGATCAGACTCAATGCGGCTGTGGTCAGGACCCCTCCGGTGCGCGAGAGCCCGTCAATGATCGCTTTCGTGTTGTCGCGGCTTTCCCGGTACGCCTCAAAAATGCGAGAAAGCGCAAAGACCTCGTAGTCCATGGAAAGCCCGAAGATGAAGACGAACAACAGGACCGGCGTCGTCAAGTCAAGATCTTTAAAAATCATACTTAGTACCCCGAGAGCCGCCCCGAGCGACAACAGGTTGAGCAGCAACGCCTTGACCGGCACCAGCAACGATCCGGTGAGCAGATAAAGCAGGGCAAGCATCGCCGCGAAGATGACGGCGAGCATCAACGGCAGGCGGTCGAGCACGGCGTCGCGATAGTCGACAATCTCCGCGGCCGGACCGCCGACCAGGATCGGGGCCGGGGCCGGGATGGCCCGCACCGCCCGCACCACCTCGGGCGCCACCTGCTCGGCGTCGGGGGTCAGATCGATGACGGTCGTGCCGGCCGGGATCTCCAGGCGCTGCTCGAGCCGGGCGACTCCGTCCACATTGTTTAGACGGTTCAAATAATCGCGCATCTGCTCACCGCCGGAGCCACCCTCCAGCACCACCGTCACGGGCTCGGGCCGCTGGCGGAACGTGTGCAGGTACTCCTCGAAGACCTGCCGGCTCTCGCTGGCCCCGGGCAGCGCCCGAGCGTCGGAGTTGTGCAGCTTCACGCCGAGGAACGGCAGGGCCAGCAGGAGCAGAGCACCGGCGCTGATCGCGGCGACCGCCGCGGGCCGGGCGACGGCGAACGCGGCCATCCGGCCCACGAGCGTCGTTTCCCTTATGCGGGAAGGGTTTTCGGGCAGCAGAGCGGGTACGACGCTGAGCGCGGCGGCGGTCGCCACGACGACGGCGACGAGCCCACCCAGCGCCATCGAGGCCAGCAGCGGTTCGGCCAGCAGCATCAGGCCCAGCAGCGCGATCCCCACGACGGCGCCGGACACCAGCACGGTGCGGCAGGCTCGCTCGGTCAGCCCGTCCTGCCGCTGGCGCCACAGGATCAGCAGCGCGTAGTCGACGGACAGGCCCAGCCCGACCAGCGTCACCACGTTGACCGCGAACTCGCTGACCGTGGTCACCTCGGCCAGGCCACGCAGGGCCAGCAGCGTGGCGGCGACCGTCACAAACGCCGACACCAGCGGCAACCACGCCGATCGCCCCAGGATGAGCAGCAGGAGCAGGGCCAGCGCCGCGAGCCCCACCGATTCGCCAAGCGCCGCACCGCTTATCGCCCGGTCGGCGAACTCCCGCTCGGCCAGGGTCTCGCCGCCGACCAGGACCTGCGGTGCCTTGATCCGCCGCAGCGCCGACACGATGTCGTCCTGTTTGGACGGATCGGTGAGCTCGACCCGGATCATGGTGCTCAGGTTGTCTTTGCCGATCGCGCCACCCGGAGCGTTGTAGAGGGTCTCCACCTTCGAGATCGGCTCCAGCTCCCGCGTCACCTCCTCCACCGAGGCGACCAGCCCCGGATCATAGGGGTGCAGGCCCTTGGTGATCGCGATGATCGTCGGACCCTCGGGCTTGAGCTGATCGAGGCGCGCCTTCGCTCGCATCGACTCCGCCTGGGGGCTCAGCTCGCCGACGACCGCGGCACGGTCGAAGATCTGGCCGCCCACCACGGCGCCGCCCACCGCCAGCAGCAGCCACACCACCAGCACAGACCACCGGTGGCGGCGGCAGAAGCGCACCCAGGTTCGCATTCGCATTTCGCGGACAGTAGTGGATCGCGCCGATCGGCACAGTCAGATGGCTGTCCCATCCGTGGCCGCGGTCCGCAACCATCTAGGAGTGTCATTCGTGTCTAAACCCGACGACCTCAGGAGCGAACGGGGGTGAGCGGTGCGGAATGCGGATGGGTTCGACGAATGCTATCGGTCCACCTCACGCCGTTTGCTCAGCTACGCCTACGCCCTAACCGGCGACTGGGCGCACGCGCAGGATCTGGTACAGGAGGCATATCTAAAGGCATGGAGGCAATGGAGCCGACTGTCGGAGTACGAGGATGTCGAGGCCTGGTTACGGCTCGTCGTAAGCAGGCTGGCCACCGACGCCTGGCGCCGGCTTGCCAGGTGGCGCAAGATCCTGCGGCTGAGCCACCCGCTCGAGCACACCATCGACGGTCCGTCGGAGCAGACGGTCCTGCTCACCAGGGCGCTGGCCGCGCTACCGCACGGCCAGCGCCAGGCCATCGCCATGCACTACCTTATGGACCTGTCGGTCAACAGCATCGCCGAGGAACTGGGGACGTCACCCAACACCATCAAGAGCTGGCTTTCACGGGGGCGAGCCGCCCTGGCCACCGCTCTCACCGACAAGCCGGACAGCCCCGTGATTGTCATTTCATCGTTGGGATGTGACCTGCCTTGAAGGAGTTCTTCGACCAGTTGCGGGACGAGGCGGAGCGGCGCGAGCTGCCCTCGCCCGGCGAGCTGAGGGCGCGTGGCGACCGGCGCGCCGCGCGGCGGGGCGCCGCCGGGGCTTTTTCGCTGGCCGTGGTGATGGCCGGCGGGTTCATCGCGGCGAGACCGCTCTTCCAGGAGCCTCCGATCATCGCCCATGGCGTCGTCTCCGCCTCACCGGCGACCCCTGCCCCGGGGACGGTCGCTGTCCCCAACGTCGTCGGTCTGAGCCGCGTTGAGGCGACCACGGTGTTGCAGCAGCAGGGTTTCAAGGTCCACGTGATGACGGCGTCGCCACCCGCCTCGGGCAGCCCGCAGGCGGGCAAGGTGCGCCAGCAGGATCCGGTCGCGGCCAAGCGAATCCCGAGCGAGACCACGGTCACCATCTGGGTCGACCAGCCGGAGGAGGTCGTGCCGGTCTGCGCCGACAAGTACCCCAAGGCATTTCTCAAGAGCCTGTTCGTCCAGGCCGAGGTCGAGATCTGCTACGCCGACGACGACCCGCTGACCACCACCGAGGCGCTTCCGGTACCTTGCCCGCCAACGATTCTCGCCAGCGAGGCGCTGGTGGAGGACAGGCGCGGCTTCTCCGGTACCTTCACCGAGGAGATCCCCAACAGCGCCGCGGCCCCGACGATGCTCCACCAGACCATCACCAGCTACAAGGGCACGGGCGCCAAGGACTACCTGACCGAGCTGACCAGGGACGTCGGGCGCTGCCAGCCCTTCAAGCGCGGTGCCTTCCGGTTGACCTACAGCATGGCCATCCAGACCCTGCAGGACAAGCTCGGCGACCAGAGCCTCCTGATCAACGTGGAGTACCGCTACCTGGACAAGCCCGAGGGCGGCTTCCCGCAGGCCGCCAACTACCTCATCGCGGTGGTGCGCATGGGCGTAAACGTGATCGTCGTCTATGACAAGGGCTGGGAAGGCACCCCGAGCAAGCGCGAGACGATCCTCGGCACGGCCCGGGAGATGTTCCGCCGGCTTACCGCAAGCCCAAGTCCCTCGCGATGATCATGCGCTGGATCTCCGAGGTCCCCTCGCCGATCTCGAGGATCTTGCTGTCGCGCCACATGCGGGCCACCGGTGTCTCGTTCATGAAGCCGTAACCGCCGTGGACCTGCGTGGCGTCACGGGCGTTGTCCACCGCCACGGTGCTGGCGTGCAGCTTGGCGATCGCCGCCTGCCGCTTGAACTCCTGCCCCGCGACCAAGCGCTGGGCGGCGTCGCGCCATGCCAGCCGGGCGGTGTGGGCGCGAGTCTCCATGTCGGCGATCATGAACTGGATCGCCTGGTACGAGCCGATCGGCGAGCCGAACGCCTCCCGCTGCTGGGCGTAGCGCACCGATTCGTCGACACAGCCCTGAGCCAGGCCCGTGGCGAGCGCGGCGATCGCCACCCTGCCCTCGTCCAAGATGGACAGGAACTGGGCGAAGCCGCGGCCCCGCTCACCGAGCAGGTTCTCCACCGGCACCCGGCAGTCGGAGAAGGTCAGCTCGTGGGTGTCGGAGGCGCACCAGCCCACCTTGGAGTAGCCCGGCGCCACGCTGAACCCGGGCGTGCCGCTGGGCACGATGATGCTGGAGGTCTCGTTCTCACCGGTCAGCGCGGTCACCGTCACCAGCGACGTGATCCGCGTGCCGCTGTTGGTGATAAACGTTTTGCCGCCGTTGATAATCCACTCCCGGCCGTCCGCGGACAGGGTCGCGGTGGTGCGGATGCCGCCCGCGTCCGAGCCCGAGCTCGCCTCGGTCAGGCCGAAGCCCGCCAGCGCCTCGCCGCGCACCAGCGGCGCAAGCCAGCGCCGCTTCTGCTCCTCGGTGCCGAAGCGGAAGATGGGCATGGCGCCCAAGGAGATCGCAGCCTCGAGCGTAATCGCCACACTGGAGTCGACCCGCGCCAGTTCCTCCAGCGCGACGCACAGCGCGAGATAGTCGCCGTCCATGCCGTCGTACTCGGACGGGAACGGCAAGCCGAACAGGCCCATGGAGCCCATCTGCGCGATCAGCTCATAAGGGAACTCGTGGCGCTCGTAGTACTCGCCGATCACCGGGACGATCTTGTCCAACGCGAAGTGCCGCACCGTCTCGCGCAGCTCGCGGTGCTCCTCGTTGAGCCCGAAGTCAGTCATCACAAGCCCTTTCAGACGGGTGTCACGCCGTGGCGGCGTCGGGAGAAGAAGCGGTCCTTGCCCGCCGCGGCGGCGAACCGGCGGATCAGCTCTGCGCGCAGCTCCTCCGGCGCCACGATGGCGTCGATGACCAGCTCGCTGGCGAGCCGGACCAGATCGATGTCGGTCTCATACTCGGCGCGCTTGGCGGCGATGAACGCCTCCCGCTCCGACTCGGGCAGCGCGGCGATCTTGTTGGCGTAGACCGCGTTGACCGCGGCCTCGGCGCCCATCACCGCGATTTTCGCGGTGGGCAGCGCGAGGGTGGCGTCGGGGTTGAAGCCCGGACCGGCCATCGCGTAAAGCCCGGCGCCGTAGGCCTTCCGGACCACCACACAGATCTTGGGCACGGTCGCCTCGGAGATCGCGGAGACCATCTTGGCGCCGTGGCGGATGATCCCCTCCTTTTCCACGGCGGCGCCCACCATGAACCCGGGCACGTCGGCCAGGAACAGCAGCGGCACGTTGAACGCGTCGCACAGCTGCACGAACCGGCTCGCCTTGTCGGCCGAGTCCACGAACAGAACGCCTCCCTTGTGCAGGGAGTTGTTGGCGACGACCCCGACGACCTCACCGTTGAGGCGCCCGAAACCGACGGTCAGCTCGCGCGCCCAGCGTGCCTGGATCTCGAAATACTCGCCGCTGTCCAGCAAGCCCTTGACCAGCTTGCGCATGTCGAACGCGCGCCGCTCGCTCTCCGGGATGACCTCGGCGGCCAGGCCCGGCGCGTCGGCGGCCTCGGCGGCCGGGGGCTTGAGGGTCCAGTTGGCGGGGAGGTAGGAAAGGTAGCGGCGGACCACCTCGAGCGCCTCATCCTCGTCCTTGCAAAGGAAGTGGCCCACACCCGACTGCTCGGTGTGCACCCTGGCCCCGCCCATCTCCTCCAGCGTGGTCTTCTCCCCCGTCACCATCTCGACCATGCGATCGGAACCCAAATACATGGAGGCGTTGCCGTCGACCATCGCCACGACGTCGCAGAAGGCTGGGATGTAGGCACCGCCGGCCGCACTCGGGCCGAACAGCGCGCACACCTGAGGCACACTGCCGGACGCCTTGACCTGCTGATAGAAGATGTGCCCGGCCCCACGCCGGCCGGGGAACAGGTCGACCTGGTCGGTGATCCGCGCTCCGGCGCTGTCCACCAGATAGATCACGGGCGTGCCCTGCTGGTACCCCCGTTCGATGATCCTAATGATCTTTTCGACGGTCCGCGCACCCCAGCTCCCCGCTTTGACGGTGGAGTCGTTGGCCATCAGGCAAACCGGGCGCCCGTCGACGGTGGCCACCCCGGTGATCACGCCATCTGATGGCAGTCCGTCAGCCATCGCGTTGGCGAACATGCCGTCCTCGACGAAGGAGCCCTTGTCCACCAGGCGGGCGATCCGCTCGCGCGCGAAAAGCTTGCCTTTCGCGGCGTTCGCCTCGTGATAGCGGGCCGCACCGCCGGCCGCCACGCGCTCCCGGAGATGCTCCAACTCCTCGCGCAACTCACCCTCCTCCATCGTTTCCTGAACCATCGTTAAGGTACCACTTCGAGTTAACAAGCCGCAGGGGCCGCACTGGAAAGCGCGGCCCCTGCGTCAATCGGGTAGATCAGTAATCCAGCGTGATCGTCTTCGATCCGCTTACCGGGATCCAGAAGGTTCTGGCGTGAGCGAAGTCGGCGCCGCCGAACCAGCGCCCGTTCACCTGGAACCGCACGAACTCCGGCCCGACCATGAGCAGCGTCACCTGGTTCCCGCCGGCGTCACCGGTCCCCGCTTGGGCCACCGGGAATCCGCTGACCGCGTTGTGGGCGATGAAGTAGTAGGAGTTGAACAGCGGCGGCAGCCCGGTGACCGCCACGGTGACTCGCACCGCGGCCCGGAACTTGAAGTTGTACGTCGCGGTCTGCCCGACCGTCACCCGGATCGTGGTGGCGAACAACGGGTTGGCCACGCCGCCACTCCATTGCGCGGCCTCTCCAACCTCGGTGAAGAACAGCTCCCAGTCGTACGGGCCGAGGAAATCAAGCGTGTACCGGTCGTTCTCGTCGATTCCCACCGATCCCGGCGCCGGCTCGCCCGAGCCGTGCACGACCGGCAGCAAGCCGACGGTGACGCCGTGCCTGAGCGGGCGGGTGCCGTCCGCCTTGGTCACCGTACCGGTGATCGTCCCCGCGCGATCCATCTTGATCACCGGGGCGGTGGCCGTCTGCCCGGCCTGGACACTGATCACGGTCGCGCGGTGCTGCCGGCCCGTGCCTCCGTTGGTACCAACCCATTGCGCCCCATAGCCCGGCGCCTCCTGCGGCACCGCCAGCAGGCGGTACTGGCCGGCGGTCAGGTAGTCGACGGACACATGGCCGTTCTCGTCCGAGACCGGACCGCAGCCCTCGGCCGGAACGTGCGCCGGCGAGACCGCCGCCACGCAGACGCCCGCGATCGGCTGCCCGGTCGCCGCGTCCACCACCGTGGCCGCGATCCGCGCCTCCGGCACCAGCTTGACCGCCACATCGACTGTCTGCCCGGCGACAACCGTCACCGACTTGACGTCCCAGTCGACGTAGCCCTGCATCGAGATGCCCAGCTCGTGCGGGCCGATCGGCACGCCGGTGAGGACCGCCGCGCCGTCCTGCTCGCGCGCCCCGATCTGGCGGATGTAGGCGAAGAAGCCCGAGACCGGCGCGCCGGTGACGCTGTCGGTCGCGGTGACCCGCACGCTGCCGGTGGGCAGCAGGGTTTCGTTGACGATCGCCGTCTCGCCCGGCAGGACGGCGATCCGGTCGGCCTTGTCACCGTCGAGCTTGCCGTAGGCGTACTGGACGACGTGCTCCTGCCAACTCTGGAAGTAGACGAAGTTGTCGTCCACGGCCCAGACCGGCTCGAGGCGCCAGTTGCCGTTGGCATCGGTCGTGGCCGACCGGCGTGCGTTCCAGTTGCTGCGCACCTCGAACCCGGCCGCGGCGCTGCCGTCCGCCCGGGTCAGCCGCCCGGCGAGCGCACCCGTGGGCGGGAGCGCGTAGTTCACCATCGTCTGCCCGCCGGCGACGACATCGACCGTCCCGTCGTAATTGCGGTAGCCACCCCAGCTGGCCGTGAACTGGAGGTTGAACTTGCCCGGCTTGAGGCCCGTTGCCTCGTAGTGGCCGGCGCTGTCGGTGTTCACATAGGCGAACGACGAGCCGTCGTCGCGCGTGATGAACACGTTGACGCTGGGGGCGGGGGCGCCCGCGGCGTCGACGATCTGCCCGGCGATGCTGCCGGTGGTGGTGTCGGCCTGTGCCGTTGCGACGAAAGCCGTGTTCACGGCGATCGCCCCCGCGACGATCAAGCACAGCCCCCGTACCCGCGATATTCGCATGTAATCCCCAAGAGGTTGGAGGGATGGATGCCCGACAGCGTAGGCGATCCTCACAATCCTTGGGGGGCAAGCAAATTCAGTTGACCACGCGGGTGCGCGGACCTGCGCGAAGCACGCCCGAGGGCAACTCCCGGCCGACGATCTCCTCGGCCATCCGCGCCACATCGAGCAGCCGATCGAGGTCGACGCCGGTGTCGATGCCCATGTCCTGCAACATGTGCACCACCTCCTCGGTGGCGACGTTGCCGGAGGCTCCGGGCGCGTAGGGGCAGCCGCCCAGGCCGCCCACGCTGGCGTCGAACTCGGTCACGCCAAGTTCGAGCGCGACCAGGATGTTGGCCAGCGCCGTGCCGCGGGTGTTGTGGAAGTGCAGCAGCATCGGAAGCTCCGGATGCCGGTCGCGCACGCGCGACACGACGTCGTGGACGCGTTTGGGCGTCGCCATGCCGGTGGTGTCGCCGAAGGCCACGCGATCGGCGCCGTCGGCCACCACTCTGTCCACAATGGACGCCACTCGAGCCGGGTCGATGTCGCCCTCATAGGGGCAGCCGAAGCTGGTCGCGATGATCACCTCGGCGGTGGAGCCGCCCGCGTGCAGCGTCTGCACCAGCTCGGCGATGTCGTCGAGGGACTCGTCGGTGGAGCGGTTGATGTTGTGGCGGTTGTGCGTGTCGCTGGCCGAGACGACGACCTCGACCTCGGCGAACCCCGCCTTCAGCGCCCGCTGCGCGCCGCGGATGTTGGGCACCAGAGCGCTGTAACGAACCCCGGGATTGCGCGTGATCGACACCCAGACCTCGTCCGCGTCGGCCATCTGCGGGATCGCCTTGGGGTGGACAAAAGAAACCGCCTCCACCCGCTTGACGCCGGTGAGGCTCAACGCGTCGATGAGCCTGACCTTCTCCGTGGTGGAGACGGGATCCTCGTTCTGCAGCCCGTCGCGCGGGCCAACCTCGCGGAGCGAGACGCTTGCCGGCCAATCACCCATGGTGGCAAGCCTAACGCTCGTTCAGTGGGGACGCCGGCACTGCTACCGCATGCGGGACACCAGGGCGGTGTCATAGTCGCCCGAGATGAACTCGGCGTTGCCCAGCAGCTCGACGAAGAACGGCAGGTTGTTCTTGGGCCCGGCGACCTGGAACGCCGCCACCGCGGCCCGCGCCCGCTCGATCGCCTCGTGGCGGTCGGCTCCGAACACGATCAGCTTGGCCATCAGCGAGTCGTAGTTCGGCGTCACCACCGTGCCGGCCTCGTAACCGGCGTCCACCCGCACGCCCGGCAGGTCGGTCGGCTCCACCCAGGTGGTGATCGCGCCCGGGCCGGGCAGGAAACGCTTCGGGTCCTCGGCGTTGATCCGGAATTCGATCGCGTGCCCCGAGGGGGTGGTGGGCACCTCGACCTCCAGCCCGGAGGCGACCCGGAACTGCGCCTCGACCAGGTCGATGCCGAACACCGACTCGGTCACCGGGTGCTCGACCTGCAGGCGGGTGTTCATCTCGAGGAAGAAGAAGTCTTTGGTGGCCGGGTCGAACAGGCACTCGACCGTGCCGGCGTTGCGGTAGCCGACCGCCTCCCCCGCCTTGACCGCCGCCGCGAGCAGCCGCTCCCGGACCGCCGGGGTCAAAGCGGGCGAGGGCGACTCCTCCACCAGCTTCTGGTTGCGCCGCTGCACCGAGCACTCGCGCTCGCCCAATGCCACGACGGTGCCGTCGGCCAGGCCGAGGATCTGCACCTCGACGTGGCGAACCCGCGGAAAGTAGCGCTCGAGCAGCACCGACCCGTCACCGAACATGCGTTCGGCGAACCCGCGCACGCGCTCGAACTCCATCTCCAGCGCGGCGTCGTCGACCGCCACCGCCATGCCCATGCCGCCGCCCCCGGCCGCGGCCTTGACCATGATCGGGTACCCGATCTGCTTGGCCGCGTCGAGGGCCACATCGACCGTGCGGACCGGATCCGGGGTGCCCGGTGCCACGGGTACCCCGGCGAATGCCATGAGGTTACGCGCATTGATCTTGTCGCCCATCGCGGCGATCGCGTCGGCGCCGGGGCCGACCCAGATCAGCCCGTGGGCGGCCACCGCACGGGCGAAGTCGGCGTTCTCCGACAGGAAGCCGTAACCGGGGTGGATCGCCTGCGCGCCGGTGCGCTTGGCCGCGGCCAGGATCGCCTCGGTGTGGCGATAGGACTGCGCCGGGTTGGCCGGCCCGATGAGCACCGCCTCGTCGGCCTCGCGCACGAACGGCAGCTGCGCGTCGGCCTCTGAGTAGACGGCGATCGCCCTGATGCCAAGCCGCTTGGCCGTGCGGATGACCCGTCGTGCGATCTCTCCCCGGTTCGCCACCAACACCGACTCGATCATGAGCGCACCCCTTCAGAACAAAGCCTGACCCAGCGAAGGTTAGCGAGCACCCCTCGATCGCAACTAGCTAGCCCAGCAGGGCGCTCAAGGCGGCGTCGCGCAGCAGGGACGCGCGACGGTCCCGGTCGACCTCCCCACCCAGGAACGGGGTGGAGTTGAGCAGACCGAAGGCGGCGTGGGCGAGCACCCGTGCCTCGGCGGCGCTCAGGCCCTCGCGGATCTCGATGAGCACGCTCACCCACACCTCAACATATTGGCGCTGCAGGCGGCGGATCTCGCGCCGCGGCTCCTCCGGCAGCCGATCAAGCTCGTGCAGGTGCAGGGCGATCACTGCGGGGTTGGCCAGCGCGAAATCCACATGGAAGTCGACCAGCCTGCGCAGCGCGACCCGGGCTTCGCCCTCTCCGGCCGCCACACACTCGCGGCCGCCGCCGAGCAGACCCTCGCTGACCGGCTTGAGCGCGGCGACGAGCATCGCTTCCTTGTTGGTGAAGTGGTGGTAGAGGGCGGGTCCGGTCACACCGGCGGCGGTGCCGATGTTGTCCATGGATACGCCGTGGTAGCCGTGGGTCACGAAGAGGCCCACCGCGATCTCGAGGATCTCCTCGCGACGCGACCTGCGCTTTACGCTGACTGTCACACCGAAACCTTACTCGCCAGTCAAGGTGTTGCCTTAACGGACGTTCAGTCAAGGTCAAACCCGTACTCCACGGCGAGTTTGCGCGCCTCGTCGACCTTGTCCTGCTGTGCCAGGGCGTGGGCCAGCGCATATGCCGCCCGAGGCAGCGCGCCGGCGTCGCGCGGCAGGCCGCCGACCACCCCGCGCAACACCGGCTCGGCGGCGGCGGGACGGCCAAGGGTGAGCAGGATCTCCCCCAAGGTCAGCTCGGCGAGGAACGCCTCACCAAAAGATTCCAAAGATCTAAATCTATCTGGTACCCCGGACACCCGCTCCAGGGCGACGTCGGCCTCGCCGATCTGGGCCAGAACCCGTGCCCCGTCAAGGGAAAGCCAGGCCAGCTCGTAGCCCACCTCCGGCCGGTCGGCGGGCAGGCGCGCCGCGGCGGCGTCGGCGATGCCGAGCACCTGCTGCGCGGCCTCCGGCCCGACCCCGAACATCGACGCCACCGCCTGGCGGCGCAGCACCCGCAGGCGGTCCAGCTCGTGCCCGGCCAGGGCGAAGGCCGCCGCGGAGGCCTCGAACCGAAGCGCGGCCAGGCCATCCTTGTCCAGCTCGAACAGGATGTCACCGGCCTGCTCGAGCACCCGCCCGCGCTGGTCGGCGTTGTCATACCCGTTCAGGTTGGCGGCCAGCTGGTCGAGGTGGGAAAGCGCCTGATCGGGGTCGTCCAGTCGCTGGTAGACGGCGGCGAGCAGGTGCCGCACCTGATCGGCCAGGCCCTGGTTGTCCGAGCGGTCGGCGCCGTAGAGCGCCTCCTCGGCGACCTCGGCGGCGTCGGGCGCGCGGTCGGAGTTGAACAGCGCCACCGCGAGCTGGAAGCGCGCATAGTCGGCCTCGTCCGGCTGCCCCTCGGTCACCAGGCGGGACACCAGCGAGGCGAGATCGCCGACGGCCTCGGCCGCGCGGTTGGTGCCGGCCAGCAGCATGCCGCGCCGCTCCCGGATCTCGCGCAGCAGGTCGCCGGTGACACCGGGCGAGGTCAGCGCCCGCTCATAGGCCTCGACCGCGTCCTGGTTGCGCTCCAGCAGCAGGTTGGTCTGGCCGAGAATAAACTCGCCCAGGCCGATCATCTCGGCGTCGCCCGCCTCGCGGGCCTGCTCGACCAGGGTCGTCGCCGTGCTCAGGGCGGCCTCGAGCTGCCCGTGCGCGCCGAGCGCCTGCGCCCTGATCATCATCGCTTGCAGTCCGACGCGGGGACCCGGGTCCGGCTCGCCCACCTCGGCCAGGCGGTCGAGCGCGGCGATCGCCTCCTCCGGCGAGCCGGAGTGCAGCAGGGCGACGGCGAGGCGGCGCAGTGCACCGGCGCGGTCGCGCGGGGAGCCGTGCTCCAGGAGGAAATCCGTGGTGGCGTTGACCTCGACCAGGCCCTCGTCGGCGCGACCGTGCCGGCACCGGTGCAGGCCGAGCCGGCCCCGCGTGCGCTGCTCCCGGATGTCGTCGCCGGCTTCGTGGTACAAAGTGATGGCCTCGGTCCACGCGTCGACGAGCACTATCTCGTCGTTGTCATACGACCGCATCCCCAGCAGGTCGCTGATGCGCGCCCGCTGCAGCGTGTCCTTCTCGAGGTGGCGAAGCTCGTCGATGCGCTCCCACAGCGCCTCGACGCGGGCCGTGTTGTCCCGCCACAACGCCTCCTCGGCCAGGTCGAGCAGCTCGTCGAGGCTCGCCCCGGCGGGAATTTCCTCCGGGGGCGGCGCGACCGTGATGACGGGCAAGGGCTGGGTGGCCAGGCGGGAGGCGAGGCTCAGCGGCAGCCTCTCCACAATCGGTTGCGCCACAAGGCAATCGGCCACCTGCTTGCTCTGGTGGTCGGTGCCGTTGCGCTCGTCGAAGCGGCGGGCCAGCGCTCTGGCCCGCTCGGCCAGGCGCACGCCGAGCTCAGCGGTGGTCTGCCCGCCGATCTCCCGGTTGCCCTGACCCGCCGCGCTGACCCGGTCGAGCACCAGCGCCGCCGAGGCGCAGAACCACATCTCCGCGTAGGGTGTCGGCGCCTTGTCCAACCACGACAGATGCCGCTCCAGCAGCTCCATCGCGTAGATCTCGTTGCCGCACAAGGCAAGGAAGTAGAGGTGATCAGCGAGGTCGGCGAGGTTGGCGTGGCTGGAACGGATCGCCCGGTAGGCGGTGTGGTGCGCGGACCGGGCCTGCTCCAGCCGGCCGGTGCGCAGATACGGCACGAGCAGCTGGGTCAGGATCGCCTGCGGCTGCTCGGCGCAGGTCAACCGCCCGGCCAGCACCGGACCGGTCAGCTCGATCGCCTCCACGTAGCGCCCGTGCTGGGACAGGTGCCAGACCTGATCGGTGGGGTCGCAGCCCTGGCAGTCCGAATTGGAGTCCCGAGGGGCCGACTGCCAGCGCTCGTAATGCGCGTCGGCCGCCTCGACGTCGCCGACGTGCATCGCCACCAGCCAGCGGTGCTTGTGGACGGTCTGCAGGCTGTGGCCGCCGAGCTGGAAGCGCCGCTGCATGTCGTCGAGCACCGCGTAGGTGCGGGCGAGCGGGACCTCGGGGAAACGCGTCAAGGAGTGGATCATGTATTTGAAGTACCAGAGCAGCAGGTGCTCGTGGTGGCCGAAGCGCTCCGGATGCTTGTCATATCGCGTCAGGCACCAGGAGAAGGTGACGAAACCCTTGGCCGGCTCGCCGCCGTGCTGGTACGAGTTGGTCGCCGCCATCCGCGCCTCGAACCGCAGATCGTCGTCGTCGAGCGCGTCGGCCTGCGCGATCGCCTCCTCGGCCACGGCGATCTGCGCCGGGCCATAGGGCATCTCCCAGGTCTGCTGGATGAGCTGACGCACCTTTTCGTTGCTACTCATGCCGTGGCCTCCTGCGTCGGCCATCCCTGACGGTTGGCATGATTCGCCGTCGCAAGCGTCCGCTCATGATCCGTCACCCAGCACGGCCCGGTCGAGCAGGCCCAGGAAGGAGCGGTTGAGCAGCGCGGTGTCGGCGGGCTTGAGCGGGTGGTGGCCAAGCAGCAATGCCTGGGCGTAAAGCCCTTCCACGGCCAGCTCGGCCAGCCTCGGGTCGGACAGCGAGGCGATCCGGCGCACCAGCGGGTTGCGGTGGTTGACCACCAGCTGGGGGCGCGCCTGCGAGGCCGACTTCTCAAACGCCGCAAGCACTCCGGCCCACTGCTCGTCGGCGACGTCGCGGGTGTCGCGCAGGTGGCGCTGGAACGTGGCGTCCCGGTCGACCAGGTACAGCGCGGGCAGCGTCACCGGATCGAACCCGCGCAACACCACCTCGCATCCCATGCGGTCGAGGGTGCGCTGCGCCGCCGCGGCGAACGGCCGCATCTCCAGTTCGTCGGAGAGCTCGAGCGGATGGAAGCGGGTCGTCAGATCGCTGGGATCCAGCCGGTCCACCATGAAATCCTGATCCACCAACGGAAGCCGCTCGATCAGCTCGACGTCGTAGGTGTAGCCGCCGTTGACCACGGCCAGCTGCTGCGCCGCCGCGACCGCCGCCAGCTGGCGGAACTCGTCAAGCGTTGCGCAGTAACGGATCGTGGCATACCGGTCGCGAAACTCGTTGAGGGTCAAACGACCCACGTTGGTCTCCATCGGCCACCACTGCGCCACCAGCCGCAGCATCTCGTCGTCGTGCAGGGCCAGCGCCTTCACCCCGACGTGATGGATGCGCAAGAAGTCGACGACCCGGGCTGGATCGTGGCGGCCCAGGGCGACCAGCCACCCGCGCAGTTGCGCACCAAGGCTTTCCCGCGTCTGCTCCAGCAGCGTGTCCTCGTAGAGCGCCTCCCGGCTCGCGGTGGGCCGCAACTCCGAGGCGTCCACGACGCACCGGGCGAAGAACGCCCACTCCGGCAGCAGCCCCTCGGCGCCCTCGGCCAGCAGCATGCGCTTGAGGTAGACCCGGTGGCCCGCGCGGGCGGCCGGGCTCGCCGGGGTCGGCATCACGAACGCCAGCCCGCGCAGCCCTGCCTCGGGCACGCTCAGCTCGACGACGTCGTAGGGCGTGAACCCGAACGTCTCCTGGCAGTAGCGGACGCGGTCGCCGCCCTCGTGCCAGGGCAGCGGCTGGCCGGTCACCCGGGTCTGCCCGATCTCAATGGGTACCGGAAGGAGCGACCCGAATAGATGGGCCAGCTCGGTCACCCGCGATTTGGCGAACCAGGCCTCCTCGCCGCGCCGCGGCACGAGCGTCACCGTGGTGCCCTGCTCGTGCCGGCTCGGCCCGCCGTTGATCTCGTAGCGCCCATCGGAGTAGCCGGTCCAGTAGACGGTCGGGGAGTCCCCGTTGCGTGTGATCACCCGGATCTCGTCGGCGACGAGGAAGCATGACAGCAGCCCGATGCCGAACTGGCCCAGGAACTCGTGGCGGCCGAAGCCCAACTCGTCGCGCTTGCCGGAGCGGCCGATGGTGGCCAGCAACTCGTGGACCTGGTCCTCGGTGAGACCGATCCCGTTGTCCCGGACCGTCAGAAGATCGCTGTCACAGTCGATGTGGACCCGGCCCTCGCCCTCACCCCTGGCTGTGATGGCATCGACAGCATTCTGCAGCAGCTCGCGCACATAGACACGCGGGCTGGCGTAGAGGTGATGACTGAGCAGGTCGACGACCCCGCGGAGGTCGACCTGGAAGGAGTGGCCCACGCGCCACACCGTACCCGCATTAGCTGAAACAAGGGGACCCCGTTCTGGGGATCCCCCTGTTCGCAGCGCTCAGGCCCGTTTTGATGGCCACGTTGACAAAGTCGTTGTCGAACACCGGATCGTTCACATATGAGTGGATGCTGATATTCAAGGGTTCAAGCGCCGTTGAGGAGGGACAATCCCAGTCCGGTCAGCTCGTGCACCATCCGGTTGCCCTCCCGCCGGCTGCTGATCAGATGCGCCGCGCGCATGATGGCCGCGTGCTCGCTGGCGGACGCGGCCGAGACGCCGACCCTGCGGGCCAGGTCGGTGGTGGTGCCGCCGTCGCCGATCGACTCGAGCATCGCCGCGCGGGTGTTACCGATCAGGGAGGCCAGGGCAGTACGGCGCGGGCCGTCCATGGCGGCGACGGTCTCGGCGGTCCGGGGTACCGGATAGATCAGTACCGGGGGAAGGGCGGGGTCGAACATCGTCATGGGCTGGTTGACACAGAAGTAGGAAGGGATCAGCGTCAACCCGCGCCCGCCGAGGTAAATCTCCTGGTCGCGATGCCTGGGCACGCTCAGCTCGCCCGCCTCCCACCGCAGCATCGGCCGCATGCTC
>Ga0075428_100000596_pt1 | contig 36888 bp, 35 predicted proteins | sample RhiMetdeltSRZDD2_FD_75291 | JGI IMG/M metagenome (GOLD analysis project Ga0075428, IMG submission 75291) | Populus rhizosphere microbial communities from Tennessee, USA - Rhizosphere MetaG P. deltoides SRZDD2 | ecosystem: Host-associated > Plants > Roots > Rhizosphere > Soil | place: USA... | reverse complement strand
GTAAAGTGGACGCTGTTGACGTCATTTACACCCAGTTTATCAGCAGTATCAACCAGCAGGCGACCGTGCAGCGAATACTGCCGGCGGGGTTTGCCGAGGCTGAAGTGACGACGCAAGTGCGCGACGCGGTGTACGAACCCAGCGCGCCGGCGGTGCTGGATGCCGTTGCCTATCGGCTGGTAGAGGCGCAGCTATTCCAGGCGTTATTGGACGCCCGCGCGAGCGAATACAGCATGCAAATGATAGCCATGAAAAACGCCACCGATAACGCCAGCGACCTAGCTGACGACCTGACGCTGGCTATGAATAAAGTCCGCCAGGGCGCGATTACCCAAGAATTAGCAGAAATATCAGGTGGTGTAGAGGCCATGAGTGAATAAAGGAGATATGATGAGTAAAGACAAGACCAGCGCCGGCCAGATTATCCAAGTCGTGGGTGTGGTGATAGATGTGGAATTTGGCAACAAGAACCTGCCCGGCATGTACGAGGCGCTACAGGTAAAACACGGCGATAAGATTATTGCGCTAGAGGTGGCGCAGCACCTGGACGAACGCACCGTGCGTGCGATAGCCCTGGCGAGCACCGACGGGTTGCGGCGCGGCGATGAAGTGATTGCGACCGGCGCCCCTATTAGCGTGCCCGTGGGCGCTGAAACGCAGGGCCGTATGTTTAATGTCACAGGTGACCCTATCGACGGCAAGCCTGCGCCAAAAAGCAAACGCGAGCCTATTCACCGTGAACCTCCTGCGCTTTCCGAGCAGTCCAACAAAGCTGAAGTTCTCGAGACTGGCATTAAGGTTATCGACCTCATCGCCCCGCTTTCTAAGGGCGGCAAGGCCGGCCTGTTTGCCGGTGCGGGTGTAGGTAAGACTGTGCTGATTCAGGAACTTATCAACAATATCGCGAAATTCCACAGTGGTAACAGTGTGTTTGCGGGTGTGGGCGAACGCACGCGTGAAGGTAACGATTTGTATCACGAAATGGAAGAAGCTGGCGTGCTGGGTAAAACCAGCCTGGTATTTGGCCAGATGAACGAGACTCCTGGCGCGCGTCTGCGCGTGGCGCTTTCGGGGTTGACTATGGCCGAAGCGTTCCGCGACGAAGGCAAGGATGTGCTGCTATTCATCGACAACATCTTCCGCTTTACGCAGGCTGGTGCCGAAGTTTCGGCGCTGCTAGGCCGTTTGCCATCCGCCGTGGGCTACCAGCCGAACTTGCAGCAAGAAATGGGTGCTTTGCAGGAACGCATTACGAGTACGAAAAAAGGCTCGATTACCTCTGTGCAGGCCGTGTATGTGCCCGCCGACGACCTTACCGACCCGGCACCGGCGACGACGTTTGCCCACCTGGACGCAACGATTGTGATGAACCGTGGTTTGACCGAAATCGGCATCTATCCTGCCGTGGACGTACTGGACAGCAGCAGTAACAGTCTCGACCCAGAAGTTGTGGGCGAGGAACACTACGCCGTGGCGCGCGAAGTGCAGCGTGTGTTGCAGCAGTACAAAGAACTGCAAGACATCATCGCCATCCTGGGCATGGAAGAGCTATCTGACGACCAAAAGCAAATTGTGAACCGTGCTCGTCGCCTGCAGCGTTTCTTCGCGCAGCCGTTCCACGTTGCCGAGCAGTTTACGGGCAACCCCGGCGTATACATCAAGCTGGAAGATACAATTCGCGACGCCAAAGACATCCTGGCGGGCAAATACGACAGCAAGCCAGAGAGTTGGTTTTACATGGCACCCGGGCCGTTGAGCGAAAAGAAAGACTAGGAACGGAATCTTGTAACATTTAAATAACCTCCAGCTGGAGGTTATTTAAATTCGATTTCGTGCTGTTTTGACTCGCGGTCGAGCATGGCAAGAATTCGGTGATATCTTTTTTTGTCGGCTTTGCCGTCGAGCTTATCTCGGACTTCGTGCACTTCACGTTGCATAGCTGGAACTACGGTATGTATTTTTTCTATTTTTTCGTCAGTCGTCATACTCTCATTATCCGCCGATTCCCCACCCTGTCAACGTTTCTTTTTGCGGCCAATCTGGTATACTAAAAGAGATGAATTTGCAACTAATTACCCTTTTGGGCACGAAGATTGACCAAGAGGTCTACGAAATAATACTCCCAACCGCGGATGGCGAAATTGCCGTTTTTCCTGGCCACGAACCGCTGGTAACTATTGCGGTGCCGGGCGCGGTCGCGGTGCGTTACAAAAAAACCGACCCCGATAGTGCGTTGGACTATTTTGCCATTAGTGGCGGTGTGGTCGAGGTATCGCAAACTGGCGTGAAAGTGCTAGTAGATGAAGCCGACCACGGCGCAGACATTATTGAGGCCGAAAGCAAGGCCGCGCTAGAACGCGCCGTTCATATGCGTGACACCGCCAAAGACCAAGTGGAGTTAGAAAAAGCCCATCAGCTGGTTGATCGCCACGCGGTACGGCTGAAAGTGGCTGAACTGCGCCGTCGACACCATCGCCAAGTGTAGTTCGGGCAGCAAAAACACCCTGCAAAAGAGGGTGTTTTAAATTGCCGGAAAGACGCGGGGTTAACTTTCCGTATCGTCAGCCATGCTGCGCATCAGTGTGCGGCGGCCTTCAATGGCACGGTGAAAGACTTTGCGGCGCAGAACATACAGGATGATGCCTGCGGATACACCGATTGTAAGGTCGGTAAACACGGTGAGCACCAGGGTAACGACGAGGGTTAGGTCGAAGTCAAGCGCGTGTTTTTTAATGGCTTTCAAGACCTCTTTGTATTCGCTAATCCGGACGGCGGTAACTATGAGGATAGCGCTAAGGGCGGCTAGTGGAATGGCGTTTGCCAATGGCGCTAACACGGCTAAAAACGCAAGTATGGTTGCACCGTGAATAATACCTGTCAGGCGCGAGGCGGCGTTATTTTTTACTGCCGTACCGGTGCGGGCGATGACAGCGGTGGAAGGAATGCCGCCGAAAAATGCCGATCCAAGGTTGCCGATACCCTGTGCAACGAGCTCTTGTGATGGGTTGTGCTTTGTTTTGGTGAGTCGGTCTGCCACCATGGCGCACAGTAATGTTTCGATGGCAACCAAGAACGCGATCTTGAAGGCTGGCAAAATGAAATCTGGACTAAAGCTAACGGTTGGCATGGTAATGTGCGGCAAGCCAAGGGTAATTGCGCCGAAGGCTTCCGATAGGGTGTGGACGCCGCCTAGGAATGGGGCAAACTGTACCAGGAGCGTTGCCACGGTGACGGCCATCAATGTTGCCGGTACTTTCGCCAAGTATTTGACCTTGTTGCCCCATACGATTATGGCGACGGACAGAAGCCCGATTAAAATCGTCGGCCAGCTGAACGTCAAGAGGTGCTGCAGTGTTTCAAGAAAATTGGCCCAGAAATGTTCGTGCTTCACGATGCCGCTGAGGCCAAGAAAGGCATTGAGTTGGCCAGCGATAATAACGATTGCTACACCGGCGGTAAAGCCGAGAACGATACTTTCGGGAATCTTCACGATAATCTTGCCGACGCCTACGAGGCCAAAGACAATCAAAAAAGCAGCTGCTATCAAGGTGATGGTCAGTAGCTTATCGGTGCCAAACTGCTGAATAATGGCCGCCAGAATGGGTACCATGGCGGCTGCCGGGCCGGTAATGCTAAAGCGCGAGCCCGCAAAGAGGCTCGCCAATGTGCCGGCAATACCAGCTGTGTAGAGGCCAACGATTGGCGGCACGCCCGTGGCGATAGCGAGCGCCAGCGATAGCGGCAAGGCGACAATACCGACCGTAATGCCGGCCGCAAGATCTCTAAAAAAAGTTTGTTTTGTGTAACCTGCTAGGTCTGGGGCACATTTTTTGACGATACTGCGGGCGGCTGTAAACACAATGCTAATTCCTCGAGTGATACTCGTATAATAATAACGACGTGTAGAACAGGCGCGAAATCGCGCGTGAGGTGGGGGCTATGCTAGGCAAGCGGCCAGATCGACGTGTTTATTTCGTGTCTGAAACTTCACCTACCGTTATAGCAGAGTTGTCTGGGATGTGCAATAGGTGTGTACGCGCTTCGTCGGTGCTTTTGGTGGCCATTAGGTCAGTGCGCAGTTCGCTGGCGCCAGGAAAATCACGAATGTAGATTTTGAAGAATCGTTTCAATGGTTCGTACTGCCGTGGTTCCGTTTCGGTGCTGTAGGTATCGAATAGGTCGAGGTGGAGATGAAGGAGCGCGACCAGTTCTTCCCTGGTGTGCGGCCGTTTTTCTGCTTCAAACGCAAATGGGTTGGTGAAAATGCCTCGGCCTATCATCACGCCGTCGACACCATATTTTTCAATCAATTCCTCGCCGTGCTGACGGTCGCGGATGTCGCCGTTGATCGTTAGTAGCGTTTGCGGGGCTATTTCGCCGCGCAGTTTTTTAATGTCGGGGATGAGTTCAAAATGTGCCGGAACTTTGCTCATTTCCTTGCGGGTGCGCAGGTGGATGGTCAGATTGGCGACGTCTTGGCGCAAGATGTGCGTTAGCCAGTCGCGCCATTCGCTGGTGGTGCTGTAGCCCAGGCGAGTTTTAACGCTGACGGGCAGGCCGGCAGTTTTCGCGGCAGCTATCAGTTCGGCGGCTAGTTCGGGTGTGCGAATAAGTGCGCTCCCTGCCCCGCCTTTTACCACCGATTTGTCGGGGCAGCCCATGTTAATATCTATCCCGGCAAATCCCATTTCGGCCATGCCACGTGCCATTTGGGCAAATTGGTCGGGGCGATTGCCCCATATTTGCGCCACCATAGGCTGTTCGTCGGCCGTAAATGCTAACCGTCCGCGAGTGCTGTGAATGCTGGCCGGGCTGCAGTAGCTGCTGGCGTTGGTGAATTCAGTAAAAAACACATCGGGACGTGCAGCCTGAGCGACGACATGGCGAAATACCACATCGGTCACCGCCTCCATAGGGGCGAGAATAAAAAAAGGCTTGGGGAGGTCTTGCCAGAAGTTCATAATGATTAGATTATACCATAAATTAAGAAGTGCAGCGCACCTCGCCTGAGAATGCTCGAAGGCGAGGTGCGCTGGGTGTACATTACGACTGCTATTGATCTACGCCAGGCGAAAGTCTGACGAGCGGGCTGCTGGTGCAGCTACCGATCATGTTGCAGCTGGCGCAGCTACCGCATGTCGACCCGCCAGTTATCTTGTTATTGCAACAAGGACAACGTTCTGCGGTCGCGGCGCGAGTGCTGGCATAGATCTTTGCCGTGCCTTGTGCGGGTTGAGCTTTGCTGTGCTTTCCCACGTTAACCAAGCCTCCGTATTGGCTAGTACACTACTACTAACCATACTCCTATAGATATACACATGCAATATGTATATTCATGAAAATCGTCTCTCTTCCGGCACAAATCCATTATGCGGGAGGAGAGACGGACAGGAATAGCTTGGCCTGATTTTGCGCATCGGATTAAAATCCGAGCGTCCGTCTCATCGCCTAACCGGCTTGGCAGGTGCCCTTCTGCTTGTTGCGCTTGCCGTTCCAGACGCCGCTGAGGACGTCCTTGACCGAGCAGGTGCTGCAGCCACGGCCATGACAGCCCTGGCAAACACCGGTGCCCTTGCAGACACAGTGGCGCGGGTGAGACATGATTGCACCTCATTCTACGGAGGATGTGCTATTCCTGTCAAAAGCTCACGGCGCTATCGTGAAATAGCACCGTGAGCAAAAGATAGTATACGACGAAACGGCAGATTCGCCAAGTACGAGCGGAATGGGTATCGACGCCGAGCGAACGTGGAGGACGCAGGGAGATTACCAAAAATAAGCGCACTTCACATCGCACACAAAGTGGGAAAGTTGTGTGAAATGGGAAATGGACAGGGATGTAGTAGAGGGTGGGCGCCAAGGAGCTGGCGCCCACCCTGTGGGGCTAGTCCTCCTCAGAGGTCGAGGCGTCGTTGATGTGCGTCTCCCCGTCCTCGGAGAGTTCCACTGACTTGCCATCCTGGCCAATGTAGTGGCTCATGGGTCACCTCCTCTTGTGTGGGTGTTTCAAGCTACCACTACTACTTCTTTGCGTTCTCGGCCTGTACGTTGTCTTTGTCGCGGTCAGTGAGGTTGTCGCTCTCTCCTACGATAGATCCCATGTCGTCCAGGATGATTGCCACGTTTATCCCCATCCCTGTCGAGCCGTCGCCTGTTTTAGGCAACGTGCACAGTATAGTATACACACATCATACACCTGTTTCAAGCAACGCCTGCTCGAACGCGACCATGCCCTTGTAGCTGGCCTCGTATTCGCTAGTGTCGGGTAGGTCTAGCGTGGTGATGCGCTGCCATACGGCTTGAATCAGCTGGGCGAATTCTGCGAGGTCGGCGGCTGAAAAGGTGGCTTGCAATGCCACCAGCTCCCCGTGTGGGGTGGGTTCGACGAATTGCAGGACGGCTTGGTCGATGGCGTATTTGCGGTAATCGCGCGAATTGAGTATGAGGAGGTGGTAGAACATCAGCTGCTGTTTGTATTTATGTAGCTTTATTTTCTCGTAGTCGGACTTGCCCTGCCAGTCGCGCGATGGACGGCCAGTTTTGTAGTCGGTGACGGTGATGGTGCCGTCGGCGATATTCACCAGGTCGAGCGAACCGGTGAGGTGGGCGGCATCGAGGTGGACGGATTGGTTGGCAAAATTGAGTTCGGTTTTCTGGGTGGCTACGAAGGTGTGGTGTTTGGCGGCGAGATAGGCGGACAGCACGTCGGTGCCTTTTTGCAGATAGGCGTGGAAGTCTGCTTCGCTGAGGTGTTGGTTGGCCAGTGCCTCTTCGAAATCGTGCAAGATGTCTTCGGTGGGACGGTGGTTGTGCGTGGCGGCCAAGTGGGCGTGGGCGCGCTGCAGTGCGGCGTGAATGGCCGAGCCGTAGCCGGCACTGGGGCTGATGGCCTGCGGGAAGCGCAAGAGGTTGTTGACCAGAAAGGCTTGCGGGCCGCCGCGCGTGACGTCTAGAAAGGCATTCAGGTGGGTAGCGCTGAGTTTGTAGGTTTCGAGCGTGGGCGCTAGTAGCGCGCGCAGTTCGGCATGGGGCGGCTGGATGAGTGGCTGGTACCATGCGGTTTCGGCGGCGTGAATTTGTGCAGCTAGCGAGTTGTCGGTTGGCGGCATATCGGGCGACCACTGCTGCCCTGCCAGGAAGCTGGCGCGCGGGGTGCTTTTGCCGCCGGCATCGCTGTTGGCGTAGCTGATGGTGAGGTGGTGTTTGGCGCGGGTCATGGCCACGAAAAACAGGCGCAGACGCTCGTCGTAGGTGTCGCCGGCCGGCGCAAATGGCAGGTTTTCCGGGTAGGCTATTAGCCGGCTGCGGGTGCGTACGCGTTCGCCCCAGGCGGTGTCGATGGCGCCGGTAATGTAGACGCTGTCGTATTCGAGACCTTTGGATTTATGGGCGGTCATCAGCGTGACGGCATTGGCTTGCTGGCTGGGCGGGCGCGACGCGGTAATGGTGCTGCCTAATTGGCGGTGCAGCTGGATGAATTCCAGCAGGCATTGCAGTGAGGGGGTTTCGTCGGGGTGGTATTCGCGGAGTTTGTGGCGGAGGGTGGTGAGAGATTGGAGATGGGAGAGGTACGCTTCGGGGTCTTTTTTGAGGTTTTCGGGGGAGAAATAATAGGCGTAGAGAGGAGAAATGAATTGCTCCGGTGCCTGTTCGTCACTTCGGCGCGGCAGGCGCGAGGAGGGTGTGGACTTTTCTTTTGGCGTTCCCATTATTTCGTCGAGCATCTGTTCTAGCGGCGTGTGCGCCAGGGCTTGGGAGAGGTTGACGAGCCAGATTTGTAGTGGCATGAACTGGGGGGTGGTGGTCATGGTTTCCAGCCAGGTTTGGCGGGCGGCGTGGGCGCGCAGGCTAAGGCGCCAGAGGTCTTGGGGTGTGACGGCGAAGGCCGGGTGGGCGAGCAGTTCGGGCAGCAGGCTGTTGGCGTCGGTGTGGCGCTGTTCGAAGATGGCGACGAGTAGACTGGCGATGTGTTCGATGAGCTGGATGATTTCAAGGTCGAGAATGTTGTCGCGGCGTTCGTAATTAACGGGTATGTTGGCTTGGTGAAAATACGGTAGCAGCGCCACCAGCTCGTGGTGGCGGCGCGCTAAAATGGCGATTTCACCAGGGGTGGTGCCGCCGGCTATTTTGGCGGCGATGGTGTCGGCAAGCCATTGGCGCTCGCTGTCGGCATTGGGCAATTCGACCAACTGGACAGTGCTGGTGGCGTGGGTTTTGTGCGCGGTGAGGGTTTTGTTGAGTTCGGGAATGTGGTTTTCCAGCCGTTCGGTACCGAGGGTAATAACGCTGCGGGCGTGGGACAGGATGGTGTCGGTGGAGCGGTAGTTGTCGGTGAGGACAATCAGCTGGGTAGCCGGAAAGAGGCTGCGAAACCCGTGTATGTTGCCTATATCGGCGCCCTGGAAGCTGTAGATGGCTTGGTCGTCGTCACCTACCACCAGGACATTGGGCTGATGGTTGGTTTCGCTGGCTGCGAGATTATGCAGGATGCGCATTTGCGCCAGGTTGGTGTCTTGAAATTCGTCAACCATGATGTACTGGTATTTTTCCTGCAGGTTGTAACGAAGATTGGCAAAGACTTCCATGGCATGGACGACGCGCAATATCATATCGTCAAAATCGTAGAGCTCGGCGGCCTGCATGCGCACCAAATATTTTTCGTAAATGTCGCCAGCGGCGCGCAGTTTGGCCTGGCGTTCGCGGGATTTTACGATGAAATTCCCCTTTTCGTCCTTTTTCATCCAGGCATTGCGCCAGGCGGTGACGGGTTTGGTGGAATTAGTTTCGTCTGCTTGGTCGACTGCGGATTGCAGGCTGTCGGCTAGTAGCTGCGAAAGCGGCGTAATGCCAGGCAGCGCCACTTCCCCGCCGCTGGCGCGAATGGTTTCGACTAGGGCAGCCAGCTGGCTGGCGGTTGTTTTATTTAGACGCGCGGCGAATACTTTGGCTAGCAGCGGTTCGGCCACTGCAATAACGGTGTCGTTGGCGTCGCATACTGTCGCCAGTTCGTCGCTGGTGAGGCCGCTTTTTTTCAACTCAGAAATGACGGATAGTGTGTCGCCCAGGTGGGTGTATTCGTCGTTCATTTTGCTGGCCAGCGGGCTGGTGTGGGGCAATTCGTCAAAAATGGTGCGCAGTATTTCGTAGCTGCTTAATTGATCGGCGGCGCGAAAATGTGCCCCGTGGTAAAAGAACTCGCTATTTTGATTGATGACCTCGCTGCCGAAACTGTGAAAGGTGTGAATGGCGACTTTGTAGGCGTCGGGTCCGATAATTTGTAGTAGGCGCTGGCGCATGGCACTGGCACCACTTTCAGTAAAGGTGAGACACAGGATATTTTCAGCTAATGTGTCGGTTTGGCGCAATATGTTGGCCGCGCGCATGCTTAGCAGTTCGGTTTTACCGGTGCCCGGCCCGGCGATAACCATGACTGGTCCATCAATGGCGTCGACGGCTTGTTTTTGTCGGGCATTGAGTTTGCGGTAGCGAGCGGTAAAATCCATTGCTACCAGTATACCGCACTGAGCTAGTCGCCGCGAATGCTTTGTACTTTCAGTGCGGTGTGTTATTGTAATTGTTTAGACAATTTGGATAAGCGATATGGATGGTTGGTTGGGTTCTCGGATTATGTACGGGTTTGTTACCTAATTCATAAAGGAGGACCTTCATGTTCGTTTTTTCTTCTACTAGCTTTACTGGTGATTGGCGTGGCAGGGCTATTGGCAACGGCGGGCAGTCGCAGGTGGAGTTGATTGAAAGCGGCCAATTAGAAACGTCCCTGGTTGTAAAAAGGATGGGTATTGGCAAGCACCTGAGCCATGAAGAGGCGTACAGTTTGTATGCCCAACTCCCTGCCTACTGGGACGCACTGAAGCTATCGGGGTGGAATATCCCAAATATGTATGATGTGGCCGTGTATGCTGGAAAGCGCGGATTGTACATCTACAGCTATGAAGAATATATTGACGGTCAAAGTGTTGGCGCACACGTCGCAGATAAAAAGTGGGAGATTTTTAGGCAACTTTTTTCGTTGCTCGCCATTCAACGGAGCGTCTTATGGAGTGTCGGCGGCAGGATACTTCATAGGTTGCGCTATGGAGTGGATTTAAAGCCTGACAATCTCGTTTTCGATAATGCCGGAAGGGTGTACTTAGTGGATACCTTTGGTCCAAAGACGATTAATGAGAGGGGTAAGTGGATGTCGTATGTGCGCAAGTTGGAGCGTCTCGATGAAGAGTCTCTCATGGTTGTGACGGCAACCAGGGAGGGTATGATACTCCGATTCTTGAGGCTTGCAGAGAAAGGCTGGTCGGTGGAGTTTGCTGAGAGCGAGATGGCGACACGCCTTCATGATTGTTTGCTGGCGGCGGGTATATCGCCGGGTGAAAGCGAGTTTATTATAAGTGAGGTCAAGCGCAGCTATCCTTGGCTAGATGAGTTGTATAACTCTCTTGCTGGCGAGTAGACCACTTACCTGGCTTTTACCAACAGAGGTGGTATAATAGCCTACAGATGCGAGATGAAATTTATGACGACATGGCGCTGGAGCGTGCCTGCAAGGAACGGTTTGGGCTGGATATGGAAATTGCCCAGGTGATTTTGCGCGACATGGAGGTGAGTCGGACGGCGCGCGCCACGGTGTTTCTGAGCAAGAAAAAGCAGCTGCTGGTGTACGTGCATGGTCATTCGAAACTGCTGCTAAGCGATATTAAAAAGATTGTATCGCACATGGGACTGAAGGCCGAGGTGTATTTTCCGCCTAAAAACCGCCCTGATTATTTCGAGGAAGTGGGGCGCGAAAAGTTTCGCCAGGTCTTCCCTGGCCGCGGTCACATTAGCGACGATGATTTGATCTTTTATCGGACTTTGGCGCCGTACAACCCCGCACTTATACTGGTGGGCGAAGTGAAAAACGGCGAAATTTACCGTTACGACAGCGACGCGCGCGGCGGCTGGCGGGTGGCTGCGAAATTTGCCTACCGACGCATTAAAACCAGCTAGCTACTGGTGTCGGCCTTCGATAGTGACCAGCCCGCCGACTTCTTTGTTGTATTTGATGGTGAAATGCTGGCAGCCACCGGTAAGGTTGGACTGGCAGGCACTGTTGTCGACAGTGTCGGTGCCGATATAGGCGATGTAATCGTTGGCGGGTGTGGCCGCCGAGGTGATGGGGTTGGTGGTGCCGGCTGGTGTTTGGGGCATTTTTAGGTCGCCAGGATTGATGTTTAATTTTGTCCCCACGGCCGCGCCGGTGATGTCGGCATAATTATTCGCCAGGCTGCGAACCGACGGGTATTCGCCGTTTTTGTTGTAGTATTTTTCTAGCGCTTCCACCACGACAGATACGGTGCTTTGCCGGCTGGTGTCACGGGCGCCTTTTTGAACTTGGACGTATGAAACGATGGCGATGGACGACAAAATAGCCAAAATGGCAATGACTGTCATGACTTCTACCACGGTAAAACCGCTTCTGTTTCTCATGGCTTTATTGTACGCTCGCGGTGCTTTTGGCGTCAAGAACAACCAGATGCTCGATGTGCGGCGTGCGCGGGAAGAAATTGTAGCCTTGATGAGCGCGAATGCCGTATTTTTCAGCCAGGCGAGCCACGTCGCGGGCTTGGGTAACGGGGTTGCAGCTGAGGTATACGATGCGCGCGGGTGCTGCCTCGAGCAGTTTTTTCACGACATTATCGTGCAGCCCGGCACGCGGCGGATCTACCACAATGGTCGCATCGCCGGTGATGTGCTCGAGCGCCGTTTCGCTGGGCGCTAATATAGCCTTGGCCGCTTGCTGGCGCTGCAATGCAGTAATATTTCGCTGCATTTCACGCACGGCATGTTCGTTTATTTCCACCATAGTCACATGGTCGCCGCCGATGGTGAGGCCGATGGTGCCGACGCCGCTGTAGAGGTCGACTACTGGTTTGTCGGCCGGAATCCACCGTTGCATATCGCGCAGCGCCTGTTCGTACACGGGGATGTTGATTTGGAAAAAGCCTTCCACAGCGTAAGTAAACGGCACATCCAGAATGGTGTCGGTGAGGGTGGTGGTGCCCCAGGCTTGCATGCGGTGGGTGATGACGCTGGCGGGAGATTTGGGATTGCTGAATATGAGTTCGAAGCCAGCGACGCCTAGCTGTGCGAGTTCCGATTCGGTGAAAACCGCAAATTCTTCGTCGCGCACATACAGCTGCGCCGCCACAGTTCCCTGCTGGTCGCAGCGAACAATGACTGTTTTGAGCTCGAAGGCTTGGGTTTTGCGTGCCCGTAGTACATCGCGAATGGCGTGGGCGGCGGCATTGATACTAGGGTGCGCCAGGCTGGTGCCGTCGACCGGAATTTTGCCGTGGGTGCCGCGGCGGAAGAACGCCAAGTCCAGTTGGCCGATGTCTTTGTCCCACCACCAGCTAAATTCTATTTTGTTACGGTAACCGAATTGCTGGTCGCCCGCATATACCTCGATTGGTTTGGGTAGGACGATGTTGTGTAGTTCGAAAGCTTCCTCGATAAGGGCGGATTTGTAGTGCTGCTCGGCCTCGAAATTCATAATTTGCCAAGGGCTGGTAGAAAGATAACTGTCGGGATCGGTGGGTTCTATGCGCTGGGCGCTGGGTGTGATGACTTCGGTCGCCACACCTTCCACGAAGCCGGATTTCTTTTTGGTGATTTCTATCTGCACTTTTTCGCCGGGCAATCCGCCCCATACGAATGCTTTTTTGCCGTAGTCTAGCTGGCCCAGGGCTTGTCCGCCGCCAACGATTTTGTCCAGTGTGAGTGTTGCGAATGTAGGTTGTTTCATAGTCGCCTCTTAGTATATACTAAAAACCAGACGGGTTTGCCCGATTTTTTAATTGCAAAGCGAAAACTATGACACCAACAGAACTTATCGACCAAATCAAGCGCCTTGTGGCCATCCCCTCGACGGCCGACAACCCTGCGGCATTGCACGCTGCGGTGGACTTTATTGCAGCTATGGCTGCCCAGGTACCTGGCGTTACTGTGGAGCGATTTGAATCTGGCGGCAAGCCTAGTATGTTGGCCTATTACGGTGCACAGCGCCCGGCCAAGTTCGACATTCTGCTGAACGCCCATGTGGATGTGGTGCCTGGCAACGAAGGTCAGTTTCAGCCATACGAAAAAGACGGCAAACTGTATGGCCGCGGGGTACTGGATATGAAAGGAACGGCGGTAGTGCTGGCGGACGTCTTTTGTGAAGTGGCCGGCAAAGTACCGTATACGCTGGGTTTGCAGATAGTGGCTGACGAAGAAATTGGCGGTTTTGACGGTGTGAAATACCAAATTGCTCAGGGTGTTGCCACGGATTTTGCGATTATGGGCGAATACGCCAACGAGCCGGGAACTATTTACAACGCAGCGCGGGGTGTGTGCTGGGCGGAGTTTGATTTTGACGGCGTGGCGGCACACGGCGGCCATCCATGGAAAGGCACGAACGCCGTGCTAAAGGCGGCGGATTTTGCGCGTACCCTGCTGGCGCACTACCCTACGCCTGCCAAAGAAACCTGGACGACTACTGCCAATATCGCCCATATTTCTACCACCAACGAAACGTTAAACAAAGTGCCGGATGATGCCGTGCTGAAGGTAGACTTTCGTTTTACGAAAGAAGACCCTGTGTTTATGGGTGAAGATACGTTTCGGGCGTTTGTGGCTGGGCTGAGTCCGCAACCGGTGGAGGTACGCGTGCGCTCGCTGGAGCCGGCGGTATTTGCCGATACCCAAAATCCATATATTCAAGGACTCAGCGCGGCACTGCGCCATGTGACTGGCCTCGAGCCGCGGTATCGTGGCCGTCCGGCATCGAGCGATGGCCGGCATTTCGCACACGCACCACACACGGCTATTATCGAATTCGGCATTCAGGGTCAAAACTCGCACAGCGATGGCGAATATGCGGAAATAGCCAGCATTGGCGAATACCAAGCAGTGATGCGAGCGTTTTTGCGGCAGCCGATGGCTACGTAATGGCGTAGTGCCTTAATCTTTCCAGGCGTCGATATCTGGGAGGGTTGGGTCGGTTTCGGTGTTGTGGTACCAGGATTTTTTAGCGCCATCGCCACATGAGAAATTTGCCACGATGTCTCCATTACCGTAAGTTCGGTCGCTATCGGGTGGTAAAGAAAACCACGTTCTCGAGCTTAGAGATACTATCTTTGAGATTGGGTGTAGATTGACTGATAACGGTACGGCTGCCGGCGCTACAGTACCATCCACCCAAAAAACCAAAAAACAACCACAACAGCAACCAACCCCCAGAAAACCTTTTTGTTACCAAATTGGATGCTGGGCTTTTGTTTTTTGTTGTTGGCTGTTTTCAAGTTGAGTTCTCGCGTGGTAAAATCTTGAGTCCTGGATCGATTGTTAATAATAGCGTTTCTTAGTGTCTGCGCTGCATCTTAGAGTGGCTTTAAGGTAATAGGTTTCGGTATTTTTGAACTGTACGAGGTATTCGGCTGCGGACTTGCTGCTAAGAAGGCTGTACGCTACCATGCATCCACCCGTAACTTTGCTTTTGAGACGTATCCCTTGACTCGTTGAGCGTCCTGAGTAAGTACTGCTATTTGCTACCTCAAGTCCGTTTGAAAGGTCAGGGTATAGGTTGTCGGTTTTTGGTAGTTCTTCAGTCTTCACGATATCTGCACTCGATAAGATGACTTGGTAGTGACTGTTGATGGCACCCTTGACCTCATCTGAACTATGTACGGGTAAGAACGTAGTTTCGATTACCTCGCAAAACAACTGGCCGGTTCCCAGCCATCCCTCTGTAGGTTCGGTACATTCTCTCTTTTCAGTAAATGTTCCGTTTTTTAAAGCAATTTTCTCCCGCGCCTGTAACGTCTGCGCAGCGGTCTCTATCTGCTTCATATTACTCTCATCCGCCCAATCCCAATAAACATTCCACCCCACAACCCCCAAAACAACCACAGCAAAAGCTACCAACCCCCAGAACACCTTTTTGTTGCCAAATTGGATGCTGGTTTTTTGTTTTTTGTTGTTGTTTGCTTTCATCTTGGTTTTTCTTTCTGTCTTCATACTTCCACCCTTACTCTTACCCATCACATCGCCCCCCTCCCGGCATCTCCGCCTTTACTAGTCGTCGTTCGTCTTGGTTCTTCTGTTTTATGACATTTATCGTATTTGGCTTCAGTGCAATACACTGCACTACAGCCGGCTTCTTAGCCGTCGCAGCCCTCATCACCTTTTCTACCAGTATAACAGGTTCATTGTGTACCATAAGTAGTTTCTTTAACATTCCTTTTGTTCCATCACCTTGGCTACTAGCCAGGAGGTTCCAGGACTGGAGCTTGGGTTGCAGAACGCCACCCAGACCACCTAGCGCAAGGCCTCCTGTAGTACTATCTCCACTAGCACCGGTCCCACCGCTGCTGCCACTCGTGTTACTGGCACCTCCTGACATAACCGGCGCAAAATCCGAAAGCCCCAACTGCACCTCCGCCCCAGCCCGTGACCGCTCCAGGTAGATATTGGCTGGGTCTTCGCCCCTGGCCGTATCGCCATTTCTTGCACGGTAGAGTGGTTGGGTGTTGTCTGGGAGGGTGTTGTTGTCTGTATCGGCTTCTGGGCTTTCGCTGCGGCAGGTGTTTGTGTTGGCGGCTTCTTTGGCGAGTCCTCGCTTTTTGTTGGCTATGACAACAGCCAGTGACCTTGGTGTGTATTGCACACAACCAAAGTTGGCAGTACGGACGCTGACGTGGGGGATGTATTGGATGGTTGGCGGAAGCGTTGGATCTGTGTTTGGGGTGGTGTGTTGTTCTATCCAAAAGTGCGCTGGTATACCGGCGTTGCCGCTACCGTTGGCGGATTCGTCTTTGGTGCTGGCTGCAACAACTGCCCAGCCATCGTTGTCTGGGTCGGAGTCACCAGATATTCCTGTGACTGATGTGGCGTGGGTGTTGCGTTCTATGTATATGAAGTTGGCAACTTCACCTTTTGACACGTCACCGTTGCGGACACGGTAGGCTTGTCCTTCGCCAATGTCAGGGTCGCAGCCATCGTCTATGTTGTCGAAGTCTGCGTCTATGCCTGCGGCGGGGACGAAGAGGCAGGGGTCGGTGGTGTCGGGGATTCCGTCTTCGTCTATGTCGTTGGTGGGGCCTTCGACGCGGATGATTTGGGTTAATACCACATCTTCACCAGAGAAGGTTTTGCCATGGAGTTGGAGGGTGTGGTAGCCGGCGGGGAGAGTGGTGGGGATGGTTATTTGGGTGTGAAGGGAGCCGTCGGGGGAGGTGGTGGCGGTGCCGAGGTCAACATATTCTGAGTAGCTTCCTACTTGAACGGGGCTATTTGGCTTAAGCTCACCTGATTGTTTGTCGATGTTGACGATCTGTCCTCTTTTTATCCTTCCTGCTGTAATGAGGCGCTCTTCCAGGATGTTTTTCGCGGAATGTGTGGCCATAACTGTCGAGAAGTATGGCGGAGGGAGGGGTTCGAGTACATTTTGATCTGGGCATGTCGGCTGGTTATTTTCGCAATGTGAAAAAGACAACAGGCTTTCGTTATTGAGCTGGCTTGCGAAGCGCGCTGCAAGGGCTTTATGACCGTCACCATTTGGATGGAAACTCTCTTGAATTTGACTATGGCCGAGATTTAGCCCGAAGTCTCTGATTTCGCCCGTGAAAGCTAGACCGGTAACGAACGGTTTCTCGTTACCGCAAAGAACATGTTCGCCGAGGGCGTTTTCGACGTCGATATATTGTATTCCCTCGGACTTCGCAGCAGCCTTAATTATGGAGTTGAGGTACGACACGCTTTCGCGTACCATGGTGCGGACAGGCTGTAGCATTTGGACGTTTGGCGGACAGAACAGGTGTTGGTCTGATACGAATTGAGGATAGCCCATAATATAGATTCTGGCATCGGGGTTGGCTTCTACGGTTTTACGATAGATGCCTTTTAGGCTAGCGTATTGGCTTTCTATTTGGTCGCCGAGGTCTGCTTTACCTTCGTCCGTAAATGCGTACCTGCAGTCTGTAAGTGCTGACAAGCAGGCCTTTATTTTATCACCGAAACCGACGTCGTTGCCGCCGGCAGTGAGGGTAATGGCTTTAGGACTGTACTTGTCTGCGAATTCTAGCTGCTGTATTCTTCCTGGGATGAAGTTGTTGATTGCAAAGTCTTTATAGAGCTCGATTTGGTTATTATTTCTGATATTGTTTTGAACAAACACGTTAAAGCGCCCATCTTGGCCGAGGTACGCGTCTTTATCTGATAGTACATAATCATCCCTCCCTACAGCCCCCGAACAAGCCACCGATTTCATCCGATCGTCACTAATCCCAGCCGATTGCTTGATCAGGAAAGGATAAGACCGGCTACTAACGTGACATTTCTCTGTTGGCCTCAAATCGTTGCCGTCTATGTCAGTAAAAGGCAGGTAGTACTTTCTATCCGTCGCCGGATTCAAAGCCGTATCACCTTCACCACTAGAATACGAATCGCCCAGTGCCAGATAGTCTAGCGTGCGCCCTTCGTAGCCTGCCGCTCGCAAGATTACTCGCCTTGGAGCCGTACCTGGCCACCGATAGGGTATTTCACGCATTGTCAGGTCGCCGCCATCGACGTTGAACTTCAGTTCATCGACTCGGTCAAAAGCGGGTTGGTTGTTTCGCATAAACGTGTCCAAGTCCCGAAATGCACATGGGTTTGCCACTGGCGTGTTCATGTTCATATCGTCCGTAATGGCAGCGTCTCCACAATCCGGCGTGACGGTATAGACCGAAAATGGCACAGCATCGCTATCTATTGCTACGAATCTGCCGTCATTGCTAATTGCGAGGCTCAGGTTTTCTTCGGGGTGGTTTGCGACGGTGGCCGAAATGCGCCGCAGCTCTAGGGTTTGCATGTTTAGCCGAAAGATACCGATTGTCGGAGAGGCAAACGCCAACCACTTGCCGTTGAGCGAGCTTGTGACTTTCATAGTAGGTAGCAAACTGCCGTTTGGTCGTTTTAAGCTGAAATCCGGCGAATCGAAGTTAAAGTTGTACGAGCCGTCAGGCTGTTGGGATAACCGACTGGTGATGTTTTTGTAGATGGGAAGCCCCGGCCTATCGTCATCCACAATTCCCTTATATCCGGGAACATATACCGGCAGATAACGCGGGTCAAACCCATTTACTCGATACATTTTCTGCTCGGGTCCAAAACTAACAACAAAGGCTGCTTCGTCATCCGTTCCGCCATACCAGTTCGTATACGGTCGCTTGTAGGCAGCATACCGCCACGTCCCCATATCGTAAACGCATGCGGTCAGGTCGGCATCTTGGGTAGAATAATTAAACCCGTTCTTCCTATCTACAAAAATACGGCGGTTTGAGCATTGGGTTGGTTCTGGTGCGGTTGAGGCACTGGGCGTGTAGCGAGGGTCCTGCCCTGTCCAATCTATCCCTTCGGCGTGTGCGATAGCTCGCGAGAATGCAAATCCTGAGACCAAAAGCATCGCCAATATAACGATTCCGTAAATATATTCAGTCAGTGGCCGTTTGGCTTGTATTTGCAGCATACCTATCCCGTCTTTTAAACTGGCTTTAGGGTAGCATATGTTTCTCTGGGGTGCAAGGATTCGCTGATTAGCGTTCAGCGGGCGCGCGAGGTGTCCGCAGGGTCAAGAGCCCAGCAAGCGTACTGGTGCTGAGACCGATAATAATGCACATGGCAACAACTGTTGGCCAGCCGTTTTCGATTGGATTTAGGAATGGGTATGGGTACCATTCAGTGAAGCCACCGCGAATGAGGCTATAGGCAACGTAAAGCACGGGAAATGCTAGCCAAATAGCTGCGTGCCGCATATAGACATGGCGCGTTGGTGGAAATGCTAGCCAATCCAGCAAAATAACGGCAGGCATCACGTAATGCAGGACTATATTGACCCACGGAATGGTGGTCTGCAGGGCAACTTCATTGCCTGACAGCAGCAATACGTAGATAATACCAGTCATGGTCATGTATAGCGTAATGGCGCCGCGCGTGGTGGCGAATTCTCGCTTGGTTTTTGTCAGCCCGGCAATGCCTAGTAGGAGCAGCAAGACGACGGCTAGAATATTGCTTTCAATCGTGAAAAAACTGAAAAAATTAACCAGGTTGCGCCCGTGCTCGATGCTGCTCATCAGCTGTACAATAATAGCCGCAAGTCCAAGAGCGCCAAACAAGATACGGACAGTGGCCTGATAAATATGACTATGCATTTGTTTGTATTGTACCATAAACGCTATGATGCGCAGAGTTTTTGAACGATTTCGTGGAAGGCGCGAGCTTCCTGGCTGTTGAGCTTGTGACAGCCAAGTTTCGTTGGCAGTAGTGCGGTTGCGCGTTGGGTGATTTCGGCGCCCTGCGGGGTGAGGCGAAGCGTTTTGGCGCGACGGTCGTGTGGCGCCTCTTGGCGAATCACATAACCTTGCAGCACAAGACGATCGATAATGCCCGTCACATTGGACGCGTCGCAGTGAAGGATGCCCGCTACCTTGCCCATGGCAAGGGTTTCGTGTTGTTGTATAGAATACAGTGCAAATAACTGCATTTTCGTAAGACCTTCTGCTTCGGCCAGCTCGGTGACAGCGCCCTTCATTTGATTGAGGACTAACAGGATATCATCGCATATTTGCTGGTGAGCGGGTGGCATGTACCTATAGTATACCATAAATCCTTATAAAAAAATACTTGAAGTAGTGAAATATCTATGTATACTATGATATAGCGATTTTATAAAAAAACGGAGGAATAATGATCGACAAAGTAAAAAACAAGGGGTTGGCCTTGGCGGTGTTGGCGACGGCACAGTTCATGGTCATTCTGGACGCCACGATCGTGAACGTGGCGCTGCCCGCAATCCAGAAGTCACTCGGTTTTACTAGTGACGCGCAGTTGCAATGGATTATTACGGCATATGCGTTGGTATTCGGCGGCTTCTTGCTACTTGGCGGTCGTCTGGCCGACCTGTTTGGCCGACGTAAAATGTTCTTGGCTGGGATTGCCTTTTTCGCCCTCGCTTCCTTGGCGGGCGGCTTTGCGGCCTCACCCGAACAGCTGATTATCTTCCGGGCACTGCAAGGCCTGGGTGGCGCACTGTTGGCGCCAGCTGCCTTGTCATTGGTGCTCACCATCTTCCGCGAAGGTCCAGAACGCAACAAAGCACTGGGTATCTGGAGCATGGTTGCCGGTGGTGGTGGCGCGGTTGGGCTGTTGCTGGGTGGCGTGTTGACGCAATATGCCGATTGGCGCTGGGTGTTTTTCATCAACGTACCCATTGCTGTCGCAGTTATAGTGGCCGCTATGAAATACGTGCCGCGTAGCTTGCCGCAGGCCAAGCAACGGGTTGACTACGCCGGCGCCGTGACGATTACTGGTAGCTTGATGAGCCTGGTATATGCTTTGGCGCAAGTGCCTGAAAAAGGTTGGACGAGCCTAGAAACAGTCGGCATGCTGATTCTTTCAGCAGCACTACTGGCCGTGTTTATCGCGATTGAATCTCGCATTAAGCACCCGCTGGTAAAGCTTGGTGTTTTCGCACGACGCAATGTATCAGGCGGCGTGTTGATTCAAGTGCTGATGCCCGCTGCCCTATTTGGCATGTTCTTCTACCTGTCTATTTACATGCAGCAAATTTTGCAGTACACACCCGTTCAAACTGGGTTGGCTGATGTACCTTTTACACTGGTGTTAATCGTGGTTGCAGGTGTGTTGTCGCGCAAGATTGCTAAATTGAACCCGAAGGTTATTTTGGTGATTGCACCCCTGGTGGTGGCGGCTGGTTTGCTGTACTTCGCACGTATTCCGCTGCACGCGAACTATGTGATTGATATTTTGCCCGGCATTGTGCTGATGGCGATTGGTATGGCGATGAGTTTCGTAACGACAACGATGGTGACGACTAACGGTGCCTCGCACGAAGAATCTGGTCTCATCTCTGGCTTGCTAAACTCTGGCCAACAGATTGGCGGCGCGATTGGACTGGCTGTTTTGAGCGTCGTATCAACGTCTGTTATCAAGAATGACATGGTGGCATTGCACGGTAATGTAGCTGCATTGCCTGCCGCAATGGTGCATGGTTTTCAGCAAGGATTTTTGGTGGCTGCATTGTTTGCCCTAGGTGCAAGTGTCATCGCACTTGTTGTGATTCGATACCGCAAGCCAACTAAAACTGATATAGCTAACATTGCCGAAACAGAAGCCGAATCATTGGCTGCTGTTCCGGGTGTGTAAGTACATCCTGCGTAGCGATATTTACAAAATATGATCTAGTATTTTCCGAGTAGGTGGAGTATAGTGATGGGGACATTGCATTTACTCTAATACAAGGAGCCGTTAATGTTACCAGCGTGGTTCGTACTATTTTCTGTTGCTATTCGCCTCTTCAGCGGGGGCCAATATGCCTGGGGTGTGCTGCGCGGTAAAGCCCGCCCTAATCCGGTAACATGGTTTTTGTGGGGGCTGACGGCTATGATTGCGTTCTTGGCGCAGCTGCAAAACGGCCCCACCGCGCAGTCGCTGGTTACTTTCGTGCTAGGTTTGAGTCCGCTGGTTATCTTTGCGATTGCCATGGGCAAGGATCGGGGGCGCGGGCATTTCACGCCGTTTACGATTAGTTGCGGCGTGATTGCGTTGATAGGCATTGTGCTGTGGCAATTAACCACTAACCCCGAACTGGCCATTGCGTTTGCAATTGCGGCCGATATTTGTGCCAGCTTGCCCACGCTACGCAAGGCATACCATGACCCAGAGAGCGAATACGCTTTCCCGTACCTTCTCTCTAGCGTGAGTATGCTCATCACGCTTGCGACCATCACGAACTGGTCGTTTACGGTTTACGCATTTCCGCTATACATGATGAGTATTAACGTAGTGCTGTATGGTGTGTCTAGGTTTCGGGTGCGGCGCATGGTGCGTCGGCTCACTGCGCGTCACGCGTAATTTAGTTGCCCGGCTGCATGGCTGTCGCAGAAAAACCAGGACACCAAGCAACCTCTAGCGGCGTTTCCAGTGGCGTGGTGTTGCTGGGTGGATAGAGTTTTAGGCTGGTTGATGCAGCTTCGGTACAGTTGCCCGGAGGAAAGTTGCCAGCCTGGGGGTAGCCAAGCACGGTGTTGGCGGTTTCGCTGGGTGCGAGTATCATGGCGACCGGTGCGGGTTGCGGCCGCATCGCAGCGCTGCTACCGAGTGCATTGCCGTCGCTACCGTATAAAAAGGCGGTCGGAAATCCTGCCATGCTGCAAGATTTCTTGCCAGTATTGGTTAAGGCCATGTGTTGGTAAATGGTACCTGCGGCGCCACTTTGTTGGCCGGCGGTTAGTTTGAGGTTTTCACTAGCGCAAATGCCGACGATACGTGTCCCCCGCCACATCCAGCAGGCTGTGCCCACTAGGACAAGCAGAAAAACGATACCGAGTATCATAGCCCAACCGTTCCCACCTCTGTTTAGTGCGATATTCTTCTTCGCTTTCGCTGGCATACCCATCCCTTTCTGTTTATGCTTCTTCTTTTACGCTATCAAATATATGCCTTGCGAACAAGCCCTTATTTGAACGTCTGGTTATACGTGCAGCAGCTGAAGAGCGTGATAAACCACAAACCCCGGCCACACCATAGCCTGAAATAGCGCGGCAATAACACCCCAAAACCCCGTGGCATGCTGAATGAAATACACTGCCGCGCCGATGTACGCCACGAAGAAAATAAAACCGAATGGTCCGTGGTCTGTCATAACTCTCGTTCGTTCGCGCATGATGTATCTCCTATAAAATATAATTGTATTATGGCAGGCTATGGGCTGGTATGCAATGGCATGTGGGATATTAAATAGTCGTGAAGGATTTACGTGTGATGATTGTGCTTTGTGCGCTGGCCGGCTAGGCTAGAAGAAGTATGGCAAAAAACAATAACTTTGCGCACCTGTTGCTAAAAAGACGAGTTCTCCTGACGTTATTGGTATTGGGGATTGCTGCTGGCCTCATTCGGTTGGGTACGTATGCGACATTTACATCCACTGCCGATGTTGCCCAGAGTGCAATTACCTCTGGGACGGTGACGCTTTCTGTGCCCGGTGCCGGCGCAACCAACCGGTTGACGCTGGGTGCGACGAATATTGTGCCTGGTGATACCATGCAGCGCGCGGTTGATTTGAGTAATACGGGCAATACGAATATGTCATCTGTAACACTCACGACAACGGCGTCGCCTAGCTCGCTGCTAGATACGGACACGACCAATGGGCTGCAGGTTGTTATCGATAAATGTTCGGTGGCCTGGACGGAATCGGGCGTCTCGCCTGCATTTACCTACACTTGCGGCGGCACTACCTCGAGTGTCTTGGCGTCACGGCCAATTATTGGGTCGGCTATCGCGCTGAGCAACTTGACTGTAACAACCGCCGGAGCAACCGACCGTTTGCGTGTCACGATTACATTCCCATCTGGTGCTGGCAACACCTTTCAAGGACTTTCGTCAACTATCACGTACTCTTTTAACGGCACGCAAAGAGCGGCAACAAATGAGTAATGCAGACTTTACGCACACCGAGCAAGCAGTGGCAGGTGGTTGGAACGGTCTTCAAGATTGTATTCGGCATGGCACTACTGTTGGTTGCGGTGATATTGCTATTCGTGACCTTCGGGTCATCAACTGATTATTACAAGGTGATGACTGTGTTGTCGGGCAGCATGGAGCCGACGCTACCTAGGGGTGCGTTGATTGTAGACGTGCCCGTGCCGCTGGCGGAAGTTCAGGTGGGTGATATTATTACGTTTCAGTTGCCCGATGCGCCCAGTGTTTTCGAAACGCATCGCGTGAAGGCAATTCTTCAGCAAGGCATTCAGCCTATCGTGCAAACCCAGGGTGACGCCAATGTAGCGCCCGACCCGTGGCGGCTAGGGCTGGTGACCGAGCCGGCCTGGAAGGTGGTGGCGGTTATTCCGGGATTGGGCTATACGTTTGAATGGCTGCGGGTGTCGGGAGCGCAGGCAATAGCGGCGATTGCCCTCCCTGTTATTTTGGCGATTTTATGGATACGCGATATTTGGAAGTCGAGCGGATATTATAATGCGCGCCACAAGGCGAGGCTGCAATGAAGCGGCGCGCTGCCATCGTTGGCGTAGCGCTGGCGGTGGCCGTGGTATTCGCGGCGGGTTCGCAGTTGGTATTCGCGGCGTTTACGAGTACAAAAACCGTGGCGCAAGGTGCTATTTCATCGGCGACTTTACAGCCGCCAACTTCCGTCACTGCAACGGGCGGCTGCCAAACATTGATAATTGGACCGAAGATGACACTCAACTGGACTATTACGACCTCCACCTTTGCAACGGGATATAATGTTTACCGATCCGGCACTAACGGCGGGCCGTATACTTTCCTGGCATTGGTTTCGGGGCGAGCCACTAATACCTATGTAGACACCACAGTGACTGGGCTGAACACGACGTATTATTATGTACTGCGTTCGGTTTTTTCGAACTGGACCAGCGTGAATAGCAACCAAGCAACGGGGACGACGCCGGTGCTGTGTTTGTAGTGGATTTGATGTGCGTATAAATAATTACAGGATGTGAACACTAAGGAATGTAGAATGTTTTCTCGCTAGGTGGAGCGGCTCCGTATTGGAAACCGCTCCACCTATGACGAGCGCATCTAAAGCAGTGTCTTCAAGTGCCGTAACGCCGGGTCCGAAGACGCCCGGATAAAATTGATTGCATAAAACATCGTGGCGATATAGATGCTGGGATATGTCGCTTCGGGATTCCGCATTTGCTCGAGCACTGTTTGGAACGGGATCTGCTCGACCATTATTGTTTCACCCACTTCAAGATTCTGTTTCCTGCCCATCGTCCCGCCGATGGCTAGAAATGCATGTACTTTATTCGTGTGATTGGCTGGGTTCGGATACCCTGTGCCTACGTGGTAAAGTGTGCCGCCGGTGTAGCTAGCCTCTTCTTCGAGCTCTCGCTTCGCGGCCGCTTCAGGCGATTCGTTGTCTTCGATACCGCCGCCTATAAATTCCGAAAGATATTCCCGCACACCATGCCGGTAGTGTTTGAGCATTGCGACATTCCCGTCGGTATCGATGGCAATGCAGTTCACCCAGTCGCTATATTCCAGTACGTAATATGTATCTACCTTGCCGCCCGCCGGTGTTGTGCATGAATCGCGGCGTAGCTTCATGAATTTATCGTTGACGATGTATGCGGAGGTGTCTATAGTCCAGGGTGGTAAATCTGCTGCGTTCATTTTGTTAGTATAGCACTGGCTGGTAGTTCGGGGATGGTGGAGGCACTAATAGCCTTCTTCGGGCCAAGAATTATCAACCGGCTTCTGTGTCTCTGCTACGGCAGTTGCTATTGGGTCGCCCTCCAGCGATAGCCCTTGCGCGACGTTGAATGAATGAAGGATTACTTCGGGGTCGGCTCCATGTTTCAGTGCGAGGCGCGCAAGATCTGCTATTGCCTGACCCTATCCTTAATCGGCTCGGACTCAAGTGCCCGCCTAAACCCACCCGTCAATTCAGGCGCAATGCGATCTTCCTTAGGATAATTATCGAGAGGTTTCGCGGCGACAACAACAGGCTCTATCTTGCCACGGCGAAGAGTTATGAATACTAAGCGAAGGGCATCCTTTTTGGGGACGGGTTTATTCATAGGCCTCTCCATTACCGATCTTGCTCGATAATCGCATCGACAACTTCCCGTAAATCTTTGCCAATAATTTCGGGTTGCTGGTACAGGGGGTCGAGCACCATGCCGGGTCTCGCAATGAAGGCGCCGGAACAACCAGCGCGAAGCGCGCCAGCGATATCCCAAGCGTGGGCGGCTATAAGACGGGTGTTTTTTGTTTCGACATTAAATGCTCGGGCCGCCATTTCATATGCTTCTTTGGCGGGCTTGAGCCGCTTGACTGTATCGGCCGACAAAACTTTGTCGAAGAACTGTACGATACCGGCATTTTCAAGCTGCATCTGCGCCACTGCAGCCGTAGAATTCGTGAACGCGGCGAGCGTATAGCCATTTTGCTTAAGGCGGGCAAGGTTTTCTGCGACCTCTGGGTGTGGCGGTAATTGTGTGATTTTGCTGAGGAGAGTCTTTTTGTCTTCCTCGGATATGGTGATGTCATAGCGCTCGGCTATCATGTCAAAAGCGGCCGAGCCAATAACGCCAAAAGGCTGGTACGTGTCGGTGATAACTGAAACGAAGGCGGATTGGATGAACTGCCCAAACCACTCCTTGCGAACAGCGGCATTGCCGAAGAGCCGTTCAAATTCCGGATCCAGCGCACGCAAGTCTAGGAGGGTTTCGTTGACATCAAATAAACAGATTTTTTTCATAGTGGCTTTCTTGGTGGTTAGTGCTGCTACTTACTATATCAAACAATCCTTGTGAAAGTTTGGACGGCCTCTCTCATTCAAGATTTTACCCGAATCCAATCATGACCAAAGCGGCTCAAATCCCAAGGACAAACTGACTTGACCCATAAACCACCCACATCAATGGTTTGATCTCTTGGATTTTGATTTGTATAAATTATCATCTGACAATTTATAAAGTATTTAAATGGCTCTTCGAAAAGTAAATGAAACTTCGTATCGATAAATTGTTCACGATAGGCCCGAACCATTTGTATCGTGCCACCATGGGAGACGACGAGGCGATTCTGGTTTGCATAATTTGCGTCCCAGTCTTTGCAGGCTGTCGAAACGCGCGTATACATATCGCTCCAAGGTTCAAATTCTTGTGGGATGGGGCTACCTTGCCAATCGGCCTCTCGCAAGCGATTGTCTTTAGTCCACTCGATGCCACTCAAACCAAGCAGTTGAGCAGTCTCTGCGGCTCGCCGTGATCCCGAGTGCACGCCGATGCTAAAAGCTTCGGAAAAGTGAGATCTCAGGTACGCAGCAGCAGTGGCGACCTGCCTCTTGCCTTCCTCAGTCAAACTCCATCCAGTTCCTGCGGATGCTTCGCCGTGGCGTATATGAATTTCTATCATGATTCTAGTGTAACAGAGAGGATACACAGTAAAAGGTGAAGTGATTACTTTGATGGATTACGGGCAGAGGGCGATGACGAGTATCAATTCTCTTGCAAAATATACTCAAATTCGGCAAGTCCGGCAATTCTCTTCCATGCGAATGTCTCACTTTCGGGGTCAGTTCCAATCAACACCCCGCGCTTGCAAGCCTCAAATAATTTCTCATCATTCTCCCCGTCACCAATAACAACGCAATCTTGCACATCAAGCCCGTTTTCTCCGCAAAATTGAGCGAGTTGTTCAAGTTTCTTGTCAGCCTGATTGAGCTCATAATCCATGTCATATAAATTACCCTCGTCGTCCCAATGGAGAGTGGTGTTCGCATGCCATTGATCAACACCTAGCTTGCTGGCTACTGTTTGGGCGTACAAATCCATCGAGCCGGTTATCAAGCAAACGACGCGACCCCTTTTGGCAGTTCGGACAATCTTATCAGCCACTGGATTAAGCGGTAGCGCTTCAAAGAGCTGTGTGAAAAAAACTTTGTTGGCATTACCCGTTGCCCGCCACAGTCCGATTAATTGATCTTTGGAAGCTTCGTACTCAATTTTGCCTTCCTTGTAGTGTTTGTAAATCTGGACATGTCGCTCAACTGATGCACCGAGGTCACGTGTTAAAGCAAGCCATGATATTTCTGGCGAGAGCGTTCCGTCGATATCGAAAATGACAGCTTTGGCTTTTTCCGTAGTTACTAGTGTATCAGAGTAGCAATAAATACATGAGGCTCGTGCATGGATCTACTCCGCAATCCGCTCATCTATAAAATCCCGCATTCTATAGAGGGCGTCCTTGGCCTCTGGGACAATGCCAGCGAAAAGATGCCAATTATGCCACATGGCCTCACCGACGAAGAGTTCCACATCAAGGCCGTCTCGTTTCGCATGTTCATGCAGTTTTAGCGAGCTGCTTAATTGTAACTCGTCCGAACCTATATGGATGAGCAGCGGAGGCAGTCCTCGTAAATCCGCAAAAACAGGCGACACGAAAGGATCATTCTTGTCGTGGTCTTGGACGTATGTCTTCATGTAAAATTCCAGCGCAGCCGGGGTCAGAATGACATCCCTCTCTTTATTCTTCGTATAACTCTCGCCGTCCAATGTTGCGTCTAGGCCTGGTGATTGCAGGGCAATACATCCCGGCAGCATCGATGGATCCGAATCCCTTAATCTTAGCGCGGTGGAAAGAGCTATGTTCGCGCCAGCCGAATCCCCCATCCAAACTAATTTTTCAGGCCGAAGATTATACTGTGCACATATCGCAGGCCACGCCTTGAGAATCTGGTTTGATGCATAGGGAAAGGGGTGCTCAGGCGAAAGCTCATAATCAACAGAAAGCACGCGTGCATTGCAAATTCGCGCTATACGGACAAGGTGCTGGCGATAGGATCGCGATGACCCTAGGGCGAACGCACCGCCATGTATGTAGAGGATTGTATAGCGTGGTGAGTGGAGTGGGCTCACCTCATCGACTGCAAGGCCGGCAATTTCAACGTGCCTGACGTGGCGGCTGGATAGCGTAGGAAATAGAATACGTAAATCACGTTCAAATTTAGCCCTGTAGGCCGGGATCGCGTTGAGATCCAAGGGTTGCCTGCTTTGATTGGCTTTGAGGAATGATCTGACGATTTTCGATTGGATACTGGGCATGTTATTAGAATTATACATTAGCCAGGGCTACGCCGCTTGCGGTACCCCCTTCCCTTGATGTGAATGTGAGATCGGTTTGGCGGATGCCTTGGCTGGGGATGAGTCCGCCGTCGGGAAGCCCTTGCTTGCCGAGCAAACCAACCACTCCTTATCCTGGAGGCATGAGATGTAAGATAAGCCTCGCCGTTTCGGTAATCTCTCCTTGCCGGTTTGCGGCTGGACATGTGGTGCCGCCAGAAGCTGTAAGGTGCTGTGTGCGATATTCTGCTTCTAGTTTGCGCACTGTCGTCTCAGGGTCATCGTTTAAATGTACTTCGCTGAGATTTAAGGAGATTTCTCCCAGTCTTCTTTGTGCTGATTCGGCAGTGGCACGAAAGCCGTCTCTGTTTACTCTAGCTTCGGCATGAAACTCGGGTCTCAGATAAGGACTACCGTCTCTCAAAGCGACAGAATCTTTAATATATCGACCAAAGATAACTAAATATGGCAGAAGGCCGGGTCCTATTCTTCTTGCAAATTCCGTTATACGGTCTGTTTCTACTAAACTGATTGCCAAATCTTCCCACTCTTTTCCTTGAATTCTTTCTGCAGTTAAAAGCGCTATAGCCTGCGCAGTCGATATAATTCCTTGCTGAATAGTGATTGCGAGGCCTGTTTCGGCATCTTCATTAATGTGTCCCTGAAAAGTATGGTGCAAGATTACTTGTTGACTTGTGTCAGACTGCCGCGCAATTTCTTTGATTTTTTCATCACCTATTTCAGCCATTTCCAATGCCCTCACTGCACCAATCAGCAGTCTACTAGCAGGCTCTAAACCGTACTCTCCTACGGGGATGAGGGGGGCTGCGAGAATTGGCTTATCATATCGCGAACTTGTGTTTGACGTAACGTATTCCGTAAAACGACCTCCCGCATTTGCAAAAGCCGGCAGGGTCATAACCCTATCGAATGTTGGCTTATGTTGGTCGATATGGTCGCGATACGATCCTATCATAACGGGGTATTCGGTTTGAGCAGAATCATCGTCAATACTAGCAATTACATCCACTACTTCTTTAGTGAGTGCGCTGAGTTTTTTTCTGACACCAGCCCTGTCTGGCGTCTGACCATAATCATGTAATGAACAGGTTGGAAATTTATCTATCATAGTCTGGTAAGGATCTTTAAGTTATGATTACACATATCATGCATATACATACAGTATGTGTAGTAATTATAAGCATAACCAAGTATTATGTAAATAGAGGTTATTGAATAAATATTTATCACAACTAGGGTGCTGTGCCCCGCCTTCTAGCGAGATAACGGCTCGTCCCCGGCTTTACCAAGTAATTGCTCGAGGACAGCAAGACGCCCAAACAAGGGGGTATTGAATTAGGAGGGGACTCGAACCGCACTAACAGATGACAAAATAAAAAGAGCTCGGAGTTCGAACTCTTTTGTTTCTGTAATAACTTCTTGGCTGGGGTGGAGGGGATCGAACCCCCGAATGCATGGACCAAAACCATGTGCCTTACCGCTTGGCGACACCCCAGTACCGTGCTAGTTTACCAAATTTCGCCTGTATTTGCTAGCCCTGTTCTCTGTTATACTAAGGACATTCATGAAAGATTTTCTCATCATTTTAGGCAGGAACTTCGGGTCGCCTATTGTGATTGCTATTTTAATACTCGCGACGACGCTGTTGGTGCTGGGCGAGCGACGCGACGCGTTCTTTATTTCAGCCGTCATTACCGTCAATACCCTGTTTGCGATTGTGCAGGAAGTGCGTGCCAAACTGGCGCTGCGTAAACTGGAGCTCCTGACCGCCCCGCACGCGCAGCGGCAATTGCCCGACGGGACGTTCGAGCAGATTATGTACGACCTGCTGTGCACTGGCGATACCATTCGTTTGCAAACAGGCGATGAAGTGCCGGCCGATGGAATGGTGGTGGACGGCACAGGGCTAGAAGTGGATGAAAGTATGCTAACCGGCGAGTCGGCGGCGGTGGAAAAAGACACCGACGCGACGGTATATGCCGGCAGTAGCGTGGTGGCGGGCGGCGCGTTGCTGCGCGTGACGGCGGTGGGTGCGGCCACCAAGGCCGGCACGATGACGGCCACATTGAAGCGCTATTCGCCGCAACTTACCCCGCTGCAGCGAGCCATTTGGCGCGCGATTACCCTACTGACCTACGGCGCCTTGGGGTTGGCGGCGCTGATTTTCGTGGTGTATTATGCGTCGGGCAAAGACGCGATAACGATATTCAAAACCATTACGTCGGGAGCTGTGACCATTGTGCCCGAGGGCTTGCTGCTGGCCAGTTCCCTGTTGCTAGCCTTTGGTTCGCTGAAATTAGCCCAGGCGCGCGTGTTGCCACAAAAGCTGTCCGCTATCGAGGCCATGGCGCTGCTAAATGTGCTGTGTGTGGATAAAACGGGTACGCTGACCAGTGACGTGGTGACGCTGGAGACAGTTGAGTTTTTCGACCACAACCCCAAACGCCAGGTAGCGATTCGCGCCCTCATAGCCATTGCTGGCCGCGCCACGGGTGACGCCAACGCAACGGGGCGCGCGATTGCGTCGGCCACAGACGACCCCGGCATGCATAGAATTTTAGACACACTCGCCTTTTCGTCGGCACGCAAAATGAGCGGCGTGCGTGTGGACTACGGCGGTAAAACGCAAACGTGACTCATGGGCGCACCCGAATTTTTGGAAGTACTGGCGCCGCTCACTAATGCGCAGCGACAGCAGGTGGATGCCCTAGTGACAGCCGGGCGGCGCGTGTTGCTGGCGGCGAGTTTCGACGACCAAACGACGCCTCTGAAAAAGCTGGCGCCGGGTAGCGGCCACCCAGTAGGCCTGGTGGTCTTGGGCAACGCACTGCGCGAGGGTGTGCAAGACACGGTAGCATATTTGCAGAAAAATGGCGTGAGTTTGCGTGTGATTAGCGGCGACAATCCGCAAACGGTACGCTATGTGGCGTCGGCGGTGGGTATAAAAAACAGCGACAAGGTGATAACGGGCGCAGAGTTGGCGATGCTGGGCGACAAAGCGTGGGACAAGGCGGTGCGCGCCGCGACCATTTTTGCCCGCGTGCAGCCCGAACAAAAAGAGCGACTGATCGCGACGTTTCAAAAACACGACAACTTTACCGGCATGGTGGGCGACGGCGTGAACGATGCGCTGGCGCTGAAAAAGGCCGACCTAGGCGTGGCTATGTATGCCGGGGCGACAGCTAGCCGGCGTGTGGCGGATATTGTACTGCTAGACAATTCATTCACTTCCCTGCCGTTAGGCATGCATTTGGGCAACCGCATTATGCAGGCCATAGAAGTGATTGCGACGTTGTTTTTCCATAAAATTATTTTCGGCGTGGTGCTGCTACTTGCAACTTTGCTGCTGGCTCTACCCTATCCATTCGACCCGCGCCACGTCACGTTTATGAATATATTCCTGGTGACCCTGCCGACAATTATGTGGACGCTTTTTCCGCCCAATCCGCAACATCGCGTGCAGCCGATGCATTTTTGGCGCGATACATTGTGGGCGGTAGCGCCGATTGCCCTGATTTCTGGTGTGGCGATGGTGGCGTGCTATGCCCTGACACTCGGGCTCAATCCTGGCATGAGCCATGCCGACGCCGCGACGAACACTATTATTGTGGCGACGTTCTTCGGCGTGTACTTGGTTTTCCTGGCATCCAGAATGCTGAATGTCACCTACGACGGGCCGGCGCGGCTGGCACGAATTTTCTACATTGTTTCCGCCAGCAGCGTGGCATTACTGGCGTTCGGGTCGCAATTTGTGCGCGACTTTTTCGACTTTACGCGACCCAACTGGGCGTTTTTATGGCCGACTATCGCCATTGTGGTTGCGGCGGCAACACTACAATATTGGCTGGCTGCCCGTGCGGGCAATCGGTTAAAAGCAAAAATAACGCGCGCTTAGGTGGTTCTGGCGTAGAATCGACGGCCGATGTATTTGTGTAATTCAGACAATGCGATAGGTATCACGAAGGCGATGAAACTGGTGATGGCGAGGTCGCCAAAGGTAACGGGCGTGACGTGCAATAGTTGACCCAGCGGGCCAAAAAGAGCCAGTAGCTGCATGCCAATGGCGATTGCCAGGCCGGCGTAGAATGGCCAGCTGATAGTGCCTAGTCGGCGGAAGATAGATTCGTCGTCGCTGCGGGCGCTGAGCGCGTTTGCCCATTGCATAACCACCAGCGCTGAAAACGCGATAGTGCTGCCGTAATCATGGCCGTATCGGCTGCTGAAAAGTGCGTAGATACTCAGCGTCACGGTGGCCATCGTCAGTGCCAGGACGACCATGCGCGAGATGAGCAGTTTGCCTAGCAGGGGCGCATCGGGGCGGCTGGGGCGGCGCGTCATGTGCGACCGTTCGCCTGGTTCCAGTCCTAGCGGAATCACCAGTGCGGTATCGGTCACCAGGTTGACCCACAATATTTGCACCGGCACTAGTGGCACGGGTAGGCCAATTAACAGCGCGCCTATCATGGTGAGTACTTCGCCAACGTTGGTGGATAGAAGGTAAAAAAGCATACGTCGGATGTTGGCAAATATCACCCGGCCTTCGCGCATGGCATCGACGATACTTTTGAAATTGTCGTCCATCAGAATAATATCGCCGGCGTCTTTGGCGATACTGGCGCCGCTACCCATGGCCACGCCCACGTGCGCGTTGGCAAGTGCTGGGACGTCGTTGACGCCGTCGCCTGTCATGGCAGTGATATTGTGCTTTTTCAGTAGCGACAGTATGCGGTATTTATGTTCGGGTACGACGCGTGAAAAGACGCGAACTTTATCGACAATTTTTTCTAAATCTTCGTCACTCATGGCGCCCATGTGGCGGCTGTCGAAAACTTGGTCGCGGCTATGTACCATGCCTAGTTGCCGGCCTATGTGGTAGGCAGTTTCGAAATGGTCGCCGGTAATCATGCGCACGGTGACGCCGGCTTTTAGCGCGTCTTGGATGGCTTTTTTGGCTTCGGGCCGCAAGAAGTCGGCTACAGCAATGTAGCCGGCAAAGGTGAATTTGTCTTTGGGTTTTAGCTCGACGAACGCTTCGATGGGGCGGTTCAGCTGCTGATGGGCGACGGCGAGCACGCGGTAGCCTTGGGCGGTGAGTTTGTGTAGTTCGATGGTGGCTTTTTCGTGTTCGGTGTCGGTAAGGTCGCTGCGTGCCAATACATGTTCGGGCGCACCCTTGATGAATAGGTCGTAGTGGCTGCCGTTGTGCCACACGTTGCCGCTCATGGCGGCTGTTTGGTCGAATGGCAAACGCGTCATGGGCGATTGTTTAGAAAGCTGAACGTTTTTGTCTTCGACGTACAGCTGGATAGCGGTGTCTAGCGGGTCGTGCAGTTTTTCAGCGCGGCGATTAATACTTTTTGCCAGTAGTTCGGCGAAACGCTTGGCTGTGCCATTGGGCTGCCAGGTGGCCTGGACGGTCAGCTGGTTTTTGGTCAGCGTGCCGGTTTTGTCGGTGGCAATGGTGGTAATGACGCCAATATTTTCAATCGCGCGCATGGTGCGCACCAGGGCTTTTTTGGCGGCCATGCGGCGCATGCCTAGCACCAGCACGACGGAAATGGCAATGGGCAAATCTTCGGGAACGGCGCTGACGGAAAGTGCCAGCACAAAGCGGAAACTCTCGGTAATATCGACGCCGCGCAGCAACGACAGGCTAAATGCCACAATAGCAATGCCAGCCACGACGGCGATAATTTGTGTTAACAGTTTATCTATTTTGCGTTGCACGGGACTTTCCAGGGTGGTGTCTTTGGTCAGCGCGGCGATGCTGCCAAATTCAGTGGCGTTGCCAGTCGCCACCACCACTGCCCTAGCCTCGCCGGCGACTACGAACGACCCCTGGAACAGCATGTTGCTTTGTTCGTACAGAGGTTTCTCACCGCGCAAAGCTTCGATTTGTTTGCCGATGGGTTGTGACTCGCCCGTCAGCTGCGATTCATCAACGCGCAGCGATTGCTGTTCGATGAGCCGGGCGTCGGCCGGTATCTTGTCGCCTTCGTTGACGGTGATTATATCGCCCGGCACCAGTTGGCTAGCATCCAGCTCTATCTGCTTACCGTCGCGAAGCACTTCTACTGCCAAGGCGTCGTGTCTTTGTAGTGACCGCAATATCCGTTCGGTTGAAAAACGCTGCACATAATAAATAGTGACGCTCACCGTCATGATGACCAGTATAATAATGGCGTCTAGCACCGCGTGTTGCCACAGGCTAATAACGGCAGCCACCAGCAGAACGGCCATAAATACATTGGCAAAAGGCTCAATGAGCTTGCGCCATAACGGTTCGCCGGCCACCTTGATGGCGTTCAGGCCATAGCGTTTTAGGCGCTCGGCGGCATCACTAACAGCCAGCCCGTTCTCGGTAGTGTCCAGATCTTGTAGCGTCTGGCGGACGGTTTTAGTGTAGTGAAGCATTAGGGTTATTGTAGCAAAGATTGGGGTGGGTGTCTTGTGTACTTTAAGACCACGACGTTCATTCTGTGGACGATTTTATTGGGTATCCAAACAATGTGCTTGACCCGCCACCGTACTAGGGACGCATCTTGGCTATTAAGACTACTCCAAGTGCGGTAATTAGGATGGGTGTATATATTAGCAGAATATATACACCGTCCAGATTCGGCAGTTGCAAAAGTCCATATACAAAAATTGGATTTATAATACAGACTAGGCCGATCGTCCCACTAATAATTAATCTACGGTTACTTGTGTATTTCTGCATCAGCCGATAGTCGGTCGTGCCAGGCTTGAAGCTTTCACCAAAAAGCGTTTTCTTTTTAAGTCTATAATACACCGCATTAATTAAATACAGACCAACTATAAAGATTGCAATGATACTAAATAAGAAATAATACGATTCAGATGCCATTAGTATAACCTTTCTATCATGAACTAACTATATCATGTCTCTTTTTCATACAAGTATACTTCATCGTTTGAAGGGGTGGACTATTTGATCCGGACCCCACTCGAAAGTTTCTGCATGTGAATCACCGAATCCTCCGAGAAGGCCGCCGACACCCGCTCCTATGACTCCGCCAAGTGCACCTAAAGCTGTTCCGCCGTTTGACATCCAACGGGAGTAGCGGCTGGTGTTGCCGCAAAGGAAATTAGCACCGCACCCCCAGCGCAGCCCAATACTACGCCAGCTATCGCTCCAGCCGATGCGAAATCTTTACCGCGATCATAAAACACAATTCCAAGATATACAGGTAGGATAAGACTACCTATGCCTAATATGGCACCCAGCATATTCAATGTCTTTCTCTTCTTTTCCAAGTCGTGTTTACTATTCATATTGAAATTATACTCCTTCAGATTTATTTTGGATTACACATTGCAAATACAGTCTTGGAGTAACCTACATCAGGCTGTCCAATATCAAGATTCCAACTCCCCTTCATGACAGCGAAATCCCAATGACACATAAATTGATCTTTTAAACCATTGGTGTTAGCACGTTGCTCCATTATAACAACATCACGCCATGCTGCCTCTCGTAGGCTCACCCCTGCGTCTGGTTGGGTTACAAGGAGCCTTCTGTTATAATTATTGTATGAGAAAATTAAAAAAGTCCACAAGAATTTTTCTATTCAGCACTTTAGCTGGTCTTTTTTTTATCTTGCTTACGCTACTTCTGGCGTTACCCTCACACCCCGAATGTGGCACTGCAGGCATTGACTATATGCCTTGCACTTACACGGATAGGTTGTTCTGGAATCTAGATGGTGGCTCTTGGATACTGCCCTTTTCTCTATGGGCCCTTGCTAATATCCTTTTTTTAATTACCACAGCTAAGCAGAAAAGATAGATGCATCCTCGAACCGATTGAAATACGGATGGCCGTTTAGATTATCCGATCAGCCACAGCAGAGGCTCTTATCATTAGCCCCCTGCTCAGATAGTTCATGTTCTTTACGCCCTCTGTTAGTGCGGGTTGCACCCATTTGTTATCGTGTTCCAATAGCCAGCATCTGGCCGATCTATGTCTAGATTCCAACTTTCCTTGCCAGGTTGCACTATGCTTACGATATCCCAATGACATACAAACTGGTCTTTCAAGGCATTAGTGTTAGCACGTGGTTCCATTATAACAACATCACGCCATGCTGCCTCTCGTAGGATCCCTCCTACCGGCGCAACTACAGCTTGCACGAAAGCC
>Ga0075428_100000595_pt1 | contig 36911 bp, 29 predicted proteins | sample RhiMetdeltSRZDD2_FD_75291 | JGI IMG/M metagenome (GOLD analysis project Ga0075428, IMG submission 75291) | Populus rhizosphere microbial communities from Tennessee, USA - Rhizosphere MetaG P. deltoides SRZDD2 | ecosystem: Host-associated > Plants > Roots > Rhizosphere > Soil | place: USA... | reverse complement strand
GGACAGGCCTTCCCGCTGGACGGCGGCAAACTGACCGGGTGAGGTATCCAGATGCACCTGCTCCGCTTCGGCAAAGCCGGCCAGGAACGTCCCGCTGTGCAGCTGGCCTCCGGTCAGCGCGTCGACATCTCCTCGTTCTGCGGCGACTTCAGCCCCGCGTTCTTCGGCGAGGACGGCCTCGCGCGCGTGCAGGCGTTCGTGCAGCGCCACGGCAAGGGCCTGCCGGTCGTGCCGGCCGGCACGCGGCTCGGGCCGTGTGTCGCGCGCCCGCACAAGCTGTTCTGCATCGGTCTCAACTACCGCGACCATGCGCGCGAGACCAAAGCACAGCTGCCGGCCGAGCCCGTCGTGTTCGCGAAGGCCACGTCGGCGATCTGCGGTCCCGACGACGACCTCGTGCTGCCGAAGGGCTCGCTGAAGACCGACTGGGAGGTCGAGCTGCTCGTCGTGATCGGCAAGACCGCTCGCTACGTCGACGCTCCCGACGCGATGAACCATGTCGCGGGCTACGCGCTGCACAACGACTACAGCGAACGCCACTGGCAGCTCGAACGCGGCGGCCAGTGGGTCAAGGGCAAGAGCTTCGACACGTTCGCGCCGATCGGCCCCACCTTCGTGCCGAAGGCCCTCGTGCCCGACCCGCAGGACCTGCCGCTGTGGCTCGAGGTGAACGGACGCCGGCGCCAGGACTCGAACACGCGCGAGATGGTGTTCGGCGTCGCCGAGCTGGTCGCCTACCTGAGCCAATGCCTCACGCTCGAACCCGGTGACTGCATCACGACCGGTACCCCGGCCGGCGTCGGTCTCGGCTGCAACCCACCCGAGTATCTGAAGGCCGGCGACGTCGTCACGCTCGGCATCGGCGAGCCGGCCGGTTTCGGCACGCAGCGGCAACGCGTCGTGCCATTCGAGTCGCCCAGAGGAATCGACCGGTGAAACGCCACGGCTTCCGGCTCGGGCTGAAGCCCGAGTGTCTCGCGGAATACAAGCGCTACCACGTGCGGATCTGGCCCGAGATCCAGGACGCGATCGCGGCTGCCGGCATCCGCAACTACTCGATCTTCCACTTCCACGGCGAGCTGTTCGGCTACTACGAGTATGTCGGGCCGCCGGCCGAGTACGAAGCGCGCATGCGGGCTCTCGCCGACGCGCCGCGCATGCGCGAATGGTGGGACATCATGGAAGCGATGCAGGTACCTCACCCCAGGCGCAAGCCCGGCACCTGGTGGGCCGAGATGGACGAAGTCTTCCACGTCGATTGAAGGCACACGCCATGAAGATCACGCACGTCGACACCGCCCTGCTCTCCGTGCCGCTGCAGCAGCGCACGATCACCGACAGCCAGAGCACCGTCACGCACGTCGAGTTCCTGCAGGTGATCCTGAAGACCGACGCGGACCTCACGGGCTACGGCATGAACTGGAGCTACACGCCCGGGCTGCGCACGGCGCAGGTCGCGGTGCAGGAGAACTACGCGCCGCTGCTGGTCGGCAAGGACCCGGCCTTCCGCAAGCAGATCGTCAGGGAGTGCTTCTTCAGCAACCACTTCATCGGCCGCGTCGGCAGCACGCGCGTGGCGCTCGCGGCGGTCGAGTTCGCGCTCTGGGACCTCGCGTGCAAGCAGGCGAACCTGCCGCTGTGGCGTTACCTCGGCGCCTGCCGCGACAGGGTCAAGGCCTACAGCACCGATGGCGGCTGGCTCTCGTGGAGCCAGGACGAACTCGTGCGCGATGCCCTGAAACTGGTCGAACGCGGCTTCGACGCGGTCAAGATCAAGCTCGGACGCGCCGATCCGCGCGAAGACCTGCGAAGAGTCGCCGCGGTGCGCAAGGCCGTCGGCGACGGCATCGACATCATGACCGACGTCAACTGCGCATGGACGCTCGCGACGAGCAAGCAGTATGGGAGCCGGCTCGCGGACCACGACGTGAAGTGGCTGGAAGAGCCGATGAAGCCCGAGGACGTCGCGATGCACAGCGAGCTCGCGCATGCGATCACGACGCCGATTGCCGTCGGCGAGACGATCTTCACGCGCGAGGCGTTCCGCGATTACATCGCAGCAGGCGCCGTGCATTACGTGCAGGCCGACGCGACGAAGCTGCTCGGCATCGACGAGTGGCTCGAGGTCGCTGCGCTCGCGGCGAGCTACAACCTGCCCGTCGTGCCGCACACGAACGTGCAGCACAAGCTGCACGTGCAGCTCGCAGCCGCGACGCCGAACTGTGTGCTGGTCGAGAACTGCTACGAGTCGCTCAACGACATGTGGGAGGAGCCGATCTACGTGACGAAGGGCTTCTACAACCTGCCCGAAGCGCCCGGCACCGGCCTGCGCATCCGCGACAAGGTCGTCGCTGCGCACCGCATCGGTTAGTATGGTGCAGTTCACCGCGCCGAGTGAGTCTCAGGCTCCTCGTGGTTACTTCAGGCTGTTCGCGCTGTCGACTGCGGGGATCCCATCGACCGCGCTCTGGGTGAGGCTGGAATGAGCACCAAGATCGGGTTGAACTGCGTCGCTCGAGGCGGGCTGCTCGGGATGAGCCTTCTGACATGTTTGGTTTCCCAGCAGGAGCAGTGGCGGGTTTGGTCCTCCACGGACGCATACGGACTTCCGGAGCCTATTCGGGACGTCAACGGCGATGGAACGACAGACTGCATCGCGATCGTGGCGAAGAACCTGTTCTCCACGAGCACCACCAACATTGTCGTTCGCATTCACTCTGGATTGGACGGATCGATGCTCATGGAGCAGCCCGTTTGGCAATCCAGCGAACGAGTGTTTGCCATCGGCGATGTGGACGGCGACAACATCTCCGAGTTCGCCATCCAAGTGCACTGGGGCGCCGCCGCGCCGAACTGGCTCAGCGTCTACTCACCGCTGCACGGCCAGCCCCTGTGGACCTGCACGGGATCCTTGACGACCGGCTATGGGTACTTCGGCAAGTACACGATCGGGCTGAACCTCGACAACGACACCAACCGGGAAATCGTCACGTCGACGAGTGAATACAACGACTCGCGCATCTTCGCCTACGACCACGACGGAACGCTGCTCTACACCTTCAACCTGCAGCCCCCAGCCAGCGAATGGATGCGCGGCCTCGGCAGCGTCGGCGACATCGACGGCGACGGTGCCGACGACTTCGGCGTCGGCCTGGTCGAGACCACAGGTCGCGGAGCGATCCAACTGTACTCCGGTCGCTCCGGCAGGGCACTGCGCCGCGATCTCGGGCCGCTGCCCGGCGACGCGATCGGCAGCCAGGTCGTGGGCGTCGGTGACTTCGACCGCGACGGTGTCCCCGACTACGCCGCCAGTAGCTACCTTGGTTTCCGCGGCGTGGCAGTGATCTACTCCGGTGCCACGGGCCAGATGCTGCGCCAATGGTCGGGCGAGCAAGGGCTCGCCGAGAAGCTCGTTGGAGGGCCCGACTTCGATCTCGATGGCGTGCCCGATGTGTTCGCGGGCGGCCCTCGCCACTTCAACCCGACGGGCTGGACCGGCCGTATCCAGGTGCTGTCCGGCCGCGACGGTGGCCTGTTGTGGGACGAGTGGAATGCGCCATCGACGGAACTCGGTGCGCTTTACCAGCCAGATCGCGAACTCGGCACCGGCCTGGCCAACCTCGGGCCGTTGCCGGGCAACCCGTACCCGGTCGTCGTGGTGTGGGACCGCCCTTACAAGATCATCGGCTATCAGGGCACGATCCCGATCGTTCTCCATTCGCCGCGGTTGCGCGCAATCTGCGTTGGCCTCGCGGGCACCGACGTGCAGGGCATCGGGTGCAGCAGCACGGGAGCGCCACCGCAGAACGCAGTGCGCAGCGACTCTGGCGGGCTGCGCATCACGCTGGCTGGCGCTCGTGCGAACGCACTGGCCTGGCTGCTCGTCGGCCCCCAGGGCTCCACGAGCTGGCAGGGCATCCCGCTGCCCTACGGCCTCGGTAGCTGGTCGCTACCTGGATGCTACCTGCTCGTGCCCGCCGACCTCATCTTCGCGCGCGTCACCGGCAGTGGTGGCTGGAACGAGGGCTACACACTCGTGACCGCACCCTTCACCGTCGCCACAACCGGCCTCGGCGTGGCGACGCAGTGGTTCGTGTTCAACCCGGCGACGTCCGACTATGGCATGACACCCCGACACGAACTGCGCATTCAGTGATGGACTCGCCTTCCGCGAGCTAGCCCATCGCCAACGCGAATGTGCGCACCTGCAGCCCGGGCGCGCGCACCGCGCACGCCGCGACGAACTCCGGCCCCGGCGAGACGTCGTGCAGCGACCAGTTCTCGGGATCCTCGCGGCCATCGCGGCACGCGAGCAGCTTCGGCGTGTCGCAGAGACTCACGTCGAACGTGTCGAGCGGCATCGAGAGGCCTTCGCCGAGCGCCTTGATGTAGGCCTCCTTGCGCGTCCAGCAGCGATAGAACGCGAGCCGCCGCGCGTCGCCCTCGAGCGCATCGAGCGCCGCAAACTCGCTCTCGGAGAAATGGCGGCGGCCGATTTCGTTCAAGCTCTCGAGGTGGCGCACCTTCTCGAGGTCGAGCCCGAGCTCGACGCCGCCGATCGCGATCAACGCGAGCTTGCCCGAGTGGGACAGGTTGAAGAACGGCCCCTCTGCGGCCAGATACGGCTTGCCACGCGGCCCGCGCCGGAACTCGATCCCGCGCGGATCCACGCCGAGGTAGCCGCCGAGTATCGCGCGCAACGCGCCGTGTCCGATCTGGAAGCGCCGCCGATGGTCGACGATGCGAAAGCGCGCGAGACGCTCGCGCTCGGCCGGCGACAGCAGCGCATCCTGCGGCTCCGGGTCGCCGTGCAGCGGCACGGCCCAGACGTGCAGCTCGCGCACGCCCAGGGTGATGCCCGCCGCCCTGGTCGGCTGAAAGGCAGCGTAGAGCTCGACCTCATCCATGCGAACGCAGAAGCCTAACCGAGCCACGTCCGCCACACAGCGTCGCTGCGGAATGTCGGCCTGTCAGGATGGCTCGTTCAGCGGAGCGAGGCGCGGAACGGCGGCGCCGGCAGACCGTCGGCGTTCGAGAGCGAGCACCGCGGCGCCGCGGCCCAGGCGTAGCGCACGTGAACCGGTCGTTCGACTCCCGCTGCTTGCAGTTCGATGCCCCCCCCGTGGACCTTGGCCACCGCGGGCACGTAGCGGCCGTCTTCGCCGGCGAGCTCGAAACCTTCGCCGCCCGGCGCGAGCACGAGCGCACTGCCACCCGTGTCGAACAGCAGCTGCATGCGGCCCCCGTCAGTCCGCTGCAGACCCGTGAGACGCGGCCCGCGCCACGCGATGGCTTCCTTGTAGTGGCCCGCCAGCGCCAGCCTCGCGAGACGCTGCCCGACCGGCTTCTTGTCCACGGGATGGATGTCGGCCGGATCGCCGCAATCGAGCGTGACGGCCATTCCGGTCTGCGGCAGCTCGAGGGCTTTCGCCTGCGCCTCGCGCAGCCGAGCGGTCTTGTCGCCCTCGTCGTTCTCATATCCGAACGGCGCGATCTGCACGAAGTAGAACGGCAGCTCGCGGTCGAAGCGCACACGCCAGTCGCTGATCATCGCGGGGAACAGACGCGCGTATCGTTCGGCGTTGTTGCGGTTCGCTTCGCCCTGATACCACAACACTCCCGTGAACGGGAACGCGGTCAGCGGCGCGATCATGCCGTTCCACAACACCGACGGGCGATTCGGACTGTTGTCGTCGGGAGGCAATGGCGGCAGGTCGCGCATCGCGGGTCCGACGCGGCGTTGCCACTCGCCGGCGAGCCCGAGACTCTGCGCATGGTCCTTCACCTGCACGAGACGCAGGTCGGCCGCGGCTGACCTCCAGCCACCGTCGCCGCCCCGGTCGACGACGCGCACACGCAGCACGGCTGTCGCCGCATCCGATGCGTGCACGCGGTAACGGCGCGGGGTCGTCCACGCCCCGATTTCTTCGAGGCCGCCGACGCGCTCGCCGTTCCACCAGACGGTGTCCATGTCGTCGAGGGCACCGAGCTCGAGCTCGAGATCCGCGCCGCGGAACGCCGGCGGCAGGGCGAGCGTGCGTTCGTAGGTCGCTACGCCGTCGAACGACTTCAACTCGCCCGCCGACCACCGCTCGGGCACCTGCACCGCGCGCGGCGCACCGTCACTCGCCCGCTGCACCGCTGCCCAGAACTTCGCGAACTGTTCAGCCCGCGCCTCGGGCCGCGGAGAGCGCAGCTCCTCGAGCGCGTCGCCAAACTCGGGGAACTCGCGCAGTCCGCGCTCGCTCGTCCACGCCTCGCACACCGTGCCGCCCCAAGCCGACACGACCAGCCCGATCGGGCTCTTGCCGTGTGCGAGCAGCTCGCACGCGAAGAAGTAGGCAACCGCCGAGAACCCTGCGGCCGTCGCGGGCGAACACACCTCCCAGACGCCGTCGACGTCGGTCTCGGGCGCAGCGCTGGCCTTGCCCTTCACCGTGAACACCCGCAACTCGTGGTTCGCCTTGCCGACCTCCTGCTGCCAGTCGCGCACGCCGTCCGTGCCACGCTGCGGGCCGAGCGGCATCACCATGTTGGATTGCCCGCTGCAGAGCCACACGTCGCCCGCCAGCACGTCGCGCAGCCTCGTCTCGTCGGCACCATGACGCAGCACGACCTCGAACGGACCGCCGCGAGCCGGCGTCGCGAGATCGCAGCTCCAGCGACCGGCGTCGTCGACGCGCGCTCTCGCCTCGCCACCCCACGAGCCTTTGACCTCGACCGTCGCACCGGGCGCGCCGACGCCGCCGATCGGCACGTTGCTCGCCGCGGGCAGGACCATGTGGTCGCCGAAGATGTGCAACGGACGGAACGCGGCCACGGTCTGCTGCGGTGTCTGCGCAGCGAGGACCGTCGCCAACAACACGACGAGGGAGCGCATGTCGTGCCGGATCGTAGCCCGCGGTAGCGCGCGCTTCACAGTGGCCACGTGCGCTTCACTGCGGCAACGCGACTCGCGCCACGCGGCCGTCGCTGCCGCAGGCCCAGACGCTGCCGTCGCGCCCCATCGCGACGCTGTGGAAACCCTCGGTGCCGAACGGCCGCCACGAACGACCGCGGTCGCGCGACAGACTGCTGCCGTGGGAACCGACGGCCAGCACGTCGTCGGATCCGAGCCAGAGCGCGGCCGAACGGAAACCACCGGCGCCAGCGGGGACCGTTCGCCAACTGCGCCCCCCGTCCGCGGTCCACGCCACCGTGCCCTTGCCGACCTGCGGCTCGCGGTAATCGCCACCGACCGCGACGCCGACCGAGCGGTCGCGGAACGCAAGGCCGAAGGCTCCCTGCGCCGCACCACCCTGCGCGAGCGGCAGCGCCGTGGCGTGCCAGGTGGTTCCGCCATCGAAGCTGCGCACGCAGCGCGAGGCCGAGCCGCCGGTCGCGATCCAGAGCGCCACCTCCGCGGCCTGCTGGCCTTCGGCCGCGCCATCGGCGTGGACCGCGACGCAGGTTCCGCTCGCGGCGAAACCCGCCTCCTCGCCGACGGGGTGCGGCAACAGGTCGGGAGACACGGCAGTCCAGCTGGCACCGCGGTCCGCGCTCGTCAGCAGCGTGAAGACTCCGTCGATCGGATCGCCGAACAGGTAACCGCGGTCACCCGCAAAGGCGATCGCGTCGAAGAACGCCTTCGGCCGCGGATCGTCGTGCACGACCTGCCAGGTCTTGCCACCATCGGTGGTGCGGTAGATGCGCGCGGGCAGGCCCGCCACCATCGCGAGTGCTTGGTCGGCGTCGAAGACCTCGATGTCGCGGAAGTCGCTCTTGCCGCTGTCGGGCGGCGCGACGTTCTGCCAGTTCTGGCCCCCATCCACCGTGCGCAGCAGCGTGCCTTCGGCGCCACCGACCCACACCACGGACGCGTCCACGACCGCGAGACCACGCAGACTCTGCTTGGTCGGCGTCGTCACGAGCTCCCACGTCGCGCGCGGCCAGTCGATGCGCGACCGCGTCGCGCACCCATGGAGAACGAGGCAGACAAGGACAATTGGTGCGTGCTTCATTGCAGGATGTAGCGCCTCCCAGCCGGCCGCGCAGTATCCTGCGCGCGCGGGGCCACGTCGAACTCTCTCGCGATGACTGCACGGTTTCCCATGTGTGGACTGCCCGGCGTTTTCGCCCTGGTGCTGCTGCTTCCTCTTCGCGAGACGATCGCCCAGGGCCCCGAGGGAACCGACCCGCGCTGGGCCTTCACCGCGCTGTCGGTGACCGAACCGCCGCCGAGCGGCGAGGCCGCGTGGGACGCGCATCCGATCGATCGGTTCGTGCGGACGCGGCTCGCCGCGGCGGGCCTGCACCCGAACCCGCAGGCCGACCGGCGCACGCTGCTGCGCCGCGCTTCGTTCGTGCTCACGGGTCTGCCGCCGTCGCCCGAGACGCTCGCGGACTTCGAGGCCGACCAGCGTCCCGATGCGTTCGAACGCGTGCTCGACGTGCTGCTGGCCTCGCCGCACTACGGCGAACAGCAGGCCCGTCACTGGCTCGACCTCGCGCGCTACAGCGACAGCAACGGCCTCGACGAGAACCTCGCGTTCGCGAACGCCTTCCGCTACCGCGACTGGGTCGTGAAGGCGCACAACGAGGACATGCCGTTCGATCGCTTCGGCGCGATGCAGATCGCGGGTGACCTGCTCGCCGGCGATCCCGCGATCGGGCTCGATGGCCACCTCGCGACCGGTTTCCTCGCGTTGGGCCCGCGCATGCTCGCCGAACAGGACAAGGAGAAGCTCGTGCTCGACACGGTCGACGAGCAGATCGACCTCGTCGGCCGCACGTTCCTCGGGCTCACGGTGGGCTGTGCGCGCTGCCACGACCACAAGTTCGATCCGATCAGCCAGCGCGACTACTACGCGCTCGCGGGCATCTTCCGCAGCACCAGGTCGTTCCGGGAGCTCGGCCACGTGTCGCAGTGGTTCGATCGCGAGCTGGCGCCGACCCCGGCCATCGAGCTGCGCAAGCAGCGCGAGGCCGAGCTCGCCAAGCTGCAGAAGGCGCTCGACGAGGCGACCGGGACAGCCCGGGCGGCCCAGCGCGCGGAGCTCGTCGCGGACGCGGGGCGCTACCTGCTCGCGGGTTCGGCGCTGCTGCGGCAGGGACTCCACGTCGAGGCCGAGAATGCGCGCGCTACGAGCTTGCACCGAGACAGCAGCACCTGGGGCTCGGCGACCTGCACGGTGCTGCACACGCAGAAGGCCGGCCCGCAATACGCGGAGTGGGACGTGCAAACGCCGTTGCCGGGCCGCTACCGCCTCGACGTGCGCTTCGCGGCCAAGGAGTCGCGGCCGATGCAGGTCCTGCTCGACGGCGAAGTCGTGTTGGCACGCGCGCTCGAGGCCGTCACGGGCGACTGGATGCCGGCCGGCCAGGCCTGGCACGCAGCCGGCGAACTGGTCCTCGGCGCGCGCAGCCACGTGCTGCGTTTGCAGGCGCTGCAGCCGCACGTGCCGCACCTCGACGCGCTGCTGTTGACGCCCGTCGATTTCGCCGTCGAGCCGGGCCTGCTGCCGCCCGTCGTGCGCCAGGCCGCGGCAGTGCTCGCGAGCCGCAGCAGCGAACCACTCGTCGGCTTCTGGACCGCGTTCGCGGCCTGCGGCACCGACGACTTCGCGAACGCCGTAGCGGCGCACCAGGGCAGGGGCGGGCTCGCGGCGATCCTGCTCGGCGGCCTGTCGCCGACCTCGGCGCGCGATCTGGCGGTCAGGTTCCAGACCTTGTTCGCGACCGCGGCGGCTGCCGCCGACGAAGCGCGCGCGCGCACCAAGGAGGGTCCCGTTCGTCTGCCCGAAGAGAACCTCGAGGCCGCGCGTGCGCTGCTGTTCGACAACGGCGGCCTGTTCGCGCTGCCGGACGCCGCGTTGCATCGCTACCTGCCCGCGGGCACGCTCGCGGACCTCTCGCAGAAGACCGCCGCGGTCGACGAGGCCAAGGCCAAAGTACCTCCACAGGGCCCCACGGCGATGTGCGTCGCGGAGGACAGCGTGCGCGACCTGCCCGTGCACCTGCGCGGCAACCACCTCACGCTCGAAGCGCAGACGACGCCGCGCGGCTTCCTGTCCGCGTTCGACACGCTGCTCGGCGCCGCTTCGCTGCCGGCGGCCGAGAGCGGCCGGCGCGAGCTCGCGTCCTGGCTGTTCGACCCGCGCCAGGGCCTCGTGCTGCGGGTGCTCAGCAACCGCATCTGGCAGCGCGCGTTCGGTGAGGGCCTCGTGCGCTCGCCGTCGAACTTCGGCACGCGCGGCGATCGACCCGTGCACCTACCGCTGCTCGATTGGCTCGCCGCGGACCTGCGCGAACACGGCTGGTCGCAGAAGCACCTCTGGCGGCGCATCCTGACCTCGCGCACCTGGCAACAGACCAGCGACTTGAATCCCGAGGCCGCGCTGCGTGATCCCGACGACCGTCTGCTCTGGCGGCAAACACGGCGCCGACTGCAAGCCGAGTCGGTGCGCGATGCGATGCTCGCCGTCGCGGGCACGCTCGATCGCAAGCTCGGCGGCTCGCTGCTCGAGACCAACGACCGCGGCTACGTGACGAACGACCAGTCCAACGACCAGGCCCGCTACGACGCGGTCTGCCGTTCGCTCTACCTGCCGATCATCCGCAACGCGATGTTCGATCTGTTCGCGGCGTTCGACTACGCCGATCCGAGCGTGCACCTCGAACAGCGGCCGAGCACGGCCGTGGCGACGCAGGCGCTGCTGCTGCTGAACGCGCCGTTCGTGCGCGACCAGAGTGCGGCGTTCGCGGCGCGCACCGAGGCCGCTCGCCCCGACGACGCGACACGCATCGATTTCCTCTGGCAGCAAGCCTACGGCCGCGCGCCTTCGCCTGCCGAACGACAGCACGCGACACAGTGGCTCGCGACGGCGCGCAACAGCACGACGCCCGAAGCCGCGCTGCGTGGTCTCTGCCAGGCCCTGTTCGCGAGCAACGAATTCCTCCACATCGATTGAGTCATGCATCCCGAACGTCGTGAGCCGTTGCGCGCTGCCGTGATCGCCGCCCTGCTCTGGTCGACTCTCTGGGGGGCGCCGCTCGCTTCCCAGGTCGCCGAAGGCGTGGTCCGCGGCTTCGACGGTGCTCTGGTCGCGGGAGCGGTCGTCGTCGCGCGCACGGCTCATGCACGCGAAACCGGCATCGACGCACTGACCGACAAGACAGGGCGTTTCCGCCTCGTCTGCCCCGAGGCGATCGTGCGCCTGCACGTGCAGTTCGAGGGCGTGCGGTGCGACGTGCCGGTGGTTGCCGGCAACGCGCTGGACGTCGCGGTGTCGTTCGCGCAGCTCGCGCACTTCACGCTGCGTGGCCGCGTCGTGCTGCCCGACGGGGCCCCTGCAGCCGGCGTCGAGTTGAAGTGCCGCGACCGCGAAGGCCAGGCCTTGGCCCCGGTCACGGCCGGCGACGACGGCGCGTTCTCCGTGCGCCTGAACCAACCCGTGCACGACGTGCTGGTCGATCCGCTCGGCTGGCGCCACGTGGTCAGCGGGCCGGTGACCGCCGACCACGAACTCGTCGTCGACCTGCGTAACAGCCGCGACAGCTTCTTCGCGGTCAGTGGCTCCGTCTGCGACGAACGCGGCGAACCCGTGGCCGACGGCGCCGTGCAGGCCGTCGGCAGCAACGGCGGCGCCGGCTCGGCGCGCACGCGCCCCGACGGCAGCTTCGTGTTGTGGACGAATCGAGCCGTCGACGAGTTGCACGTGACCGGCACCGACCCGCGCATCGTGCGCAAGGGACCGTGGTCCGGTGCCTGCACCGTGGCGCTCGACGCGCGCACGCACGGTCTCGTGCTGCGCGTGGGCCGCTGCGTCGATGAAGGCGGCAAGGGTCTGGCCGGCGCGATCGTGTTCGCGGTCGACAAGCCCGGCCCGCCGAAGAAGGGCGTGCCCGGGCTGACCAGGACGGGTTCCGGCGGCTGGTTCCGCGTCATGCTGCCGCGCGACACGGCGTTCCTGTTCGCGATCGGCGAAGGAGAGCAACTCGGTGGCAGCGCGCCCGTGCCCGCGGCCAACACGGTGATCGAGGTGCGCGCGACCAAGATGCAGGGTCATTAGCGGTTACAGTCCCACCCTCTCGCCCATGCGAACCCCTCACGACCGCTGCGGATCCTGCGCGCCCTCGCGGCGCACGCTGTTGCAGCAGAGCGCGTGCGGCTTCGGCGCGCTCGCGCTCGCCGATCTGTTGCGAGCCAGTGGCACACTGCCGGGCGATGGACCGACGGCCCCGCGGCAACCGCACTTCGCGCCGCGCTGCAAACGCGTCGTGTTCCTGTTCATGCACGGCGGGCCCTCGCACGTCGACACGTTCGACTACAAGCCGCTGTTGCAGCGCGACTCGGGCAAGCCGCTGCCGTTCGCGAAACCGCGCGTGACCTTCGCCGAGACCGGCAACCTGATGGGTTCGCCGTTCCGCTTCGCGCAGCACGGTGACTCGGGCGCGTGGGTCAGCGAGCTGTTCCCGCACCTCGCGCGCTGCGCCGACCAGCTCTGCTTCCTGAAGGGACTGCACGGCAGCAACGACGCGCACGGCGGTGCCTTGCTCAAGATCCACACGGGCAGCGACACGTTCGTGCGGCCTTCGATCGGCAGCTGGGCGTTCTACGGTCTCGGCACCGAGAACCAGAACCTGCCGGGCTTCGTCACGATCTGCCCCACGCTCGGCCACGGCGGCGTCAACAACTGGTCGGCGGCCTTCCTGCCCGGCGTCTATCAGGGCACGCCGCTCGGCAACGCGAGCGTGCCGAGCGACAAGGCCGTCGTGCGCCACCTGCAGAGCGGCCTGCCGCCGGACCTGCAGCGCGCGCAGCTCGACCTGCTGCAGAGCCTCAACGAGGAACACAGCAAGGCGCGACCCGGCGACGACGCACTGCAGGCGCGCATCGAGAGCTTCGAGCTCGCGTTCCGCATGCAGCTCGAAGCGCCGCAGGTGCTCGACCTCGGCGCCGAGACGGAAACGACGAAGCGTCTCTACGGCCTTCACGACGCAACCACGGCGAACTTCGGCCGCCAGTGTCTGATGGCGCGGCGGCTGCTCGAGGCCGGCGTGCGCTTCGTGCAGTGCACCCACAGCTACAAGTGGGACCAGCACAACAATCTCGAGCCCGACCATCGCAAGAACGCGCGCGAAGTCGACCTGCCGATCGCGGGTCTGCTCGTCGATCTGCAGCAGCGAGGTCTGCTCGAGGACACGCTGGTGTGGTGGGGCGGCGAGTTCGGCCGCACGCCGACCAGCGAAGGGGGCACCGGTCGCGACCACAATCCGCACGCGTTCACGCACTTCCTGGCCGGCGGCGGCGTCCGAGCCGGGTTCTCGTATGGCGTGACCGACGACTACGGCTACTACACGGTCGGCGAACGTATGCACGTGCACGACCTGCACGCCACGATCCTGCATCTGCTCGGGCTCGACCACGAGCGGCTCACGTATCGCCACGCGGGGCGCGACTTCCGGCTCACCGACGTCGAGGGCAAGGTCGCACGCGCGATCCTGGCCTGATACGCGATCAACGCCCCTGACGGCGACCTTCCCCTCGCCGGTCGGGACGCGGCCCCCCCTCGGGCGGGGGCAGGTCTTCGCGCGAAGGCACACGCTGCAGGATCGCATGCAAACGCTCGGTCAGCATGGCATCGCCCAACCTCGTCGCCTGGCTGCGCAACTGCGGGCGCCAGCTCGCATCGGGCGGCCCCGGGCGCGGCCGGTCGGCGAGCTGCTTCTCGACGAGGTCCAGGACCGCCTTGAACTCGGCGATCGCATCGTCGCGCTGGCCGCTCGTCTCGCAGAGGAACACGAGCGCCAACCGCGTCTTCAGCACCTGCTCCAGCGTGCGCATCTCGACCTCGCGGCCGACGCCGAGCAGGTCGCCTTCGTGGCGCAGGGCCGAACGCAGCTCGGTTTCCGCTTCGGCGCGGCGGGCTGGCCTCGCGCTCTCGGCCAGCTCGGCGAAGGACCCAGCCAAGGCGCGTCCGAGCAGCGAGCTCGCGCGCGCCCGCAGCCGCTGGTACTCGCGGAACAACGGCTGTTCGGCCAGCAACCGCTCGGCGTGCATCTTGGCTTCGCGCAACACCGCGAGATCGGCCGGCTCGCTCTCACGACCTTGCCGCGGGTCGTCGCGCCGCGGCGGCGGCAGCAGCGCGCGGCACAACTCGAACCGGTCGTCGGAGCGCTCCGGGTACTGCGTCACGAGCTCCCGCAGGATCGCGATCGCAGCCGCTTCGGCAGCATCCCGCTCCTCGTCACGCGGGGCGATGCGCGCCGACCGCAGCAGGCAGCGCGCCTTGAGCGCGCGCGCGTCGTTGTGCTCCGCGCCGTCGTCGAGCAGGCTGTCGACGAGGTCCATCGCCTTCTTGAGCTGTTCGCGTTGCTCCTGTTCGCGCGGCGGCCGCGGTCGCTCGCCATCCTCCCGGCTACGCGCGAGCCGTTCACGCGGGGGACCGCCGCGCCCACCCGGGGGCCCACCGGACGGCTCGGCCAGAAAGAAGTGCACTTCGGCGCGTTCGAGCCGCATCTCCTTGCCGCCGTCGCTCGCAACCGACTCGAGCAGTGCCAGCGCCTGCGCGAACCGCGGCGTCGCGTCGAACCCGCGGCCGCGCTGCCGCTCGAGCTTCCCGAACTCGATCTGCACCGCTGCAGTCTCGCGCCGCACGTCGCGATTCTCGATCTTCGCCAGGCGATCGAGCGCCTGTTGGTAGGCCTTGGCGGCCTCCTCGAGATCCTCGGGGCGCCCGAGGCGCGCATGGATCTGGCCGACGCGACGGCACGCGCGCGCAGTCTCCAACTGCAGCGCCTGGTTGCCCGCGTTCTGCGACGCGAACTGGTCGTAGAAGGTGATCATCTGCTGCAGCACCGCGACGTCGCTCGGTTCGATCGCGCGCACGACGACCGTCTGCTCGCCGGTCTCCTCGTCCTCGTCGAACGCGAGCGCCGGATCGGGTCCGATCAGCGCATCGAAGATGTTGCTGAACGCGCCCAGCGTGTGGCGCAGGTTGTGCTCGGCGCGCGCCTGCTGTGCGGCCGCCGTGCCATAGGCGATCCAGCCGTAGACGCCCGCGCCGACGACCGCGAACACGGTGCTCGCGGCCAGCGCCGCCATCGCGCGGTTGCGGCGGCACCAGCGCAGCACGAGCGCCGGCGCGCTGTGCCGCCGGGCCTGGATCGGCCGGTCCTCGAGGAACGCCTGCAGATCCTGTTCGAACTCGTGCGCGTCCTGGTAGCGGTCGCGCGGCTCGCGCGCCATCGCCTTCTCGACGACGACCACGAGATCCTCGGGCACTTCGGGACAGAGCCGCCGCAGCGCTTCGGGCCGCTGCGTGCGGATGCGTTCCATGAGCTCGCTGCGCGTCTTGCCCGCGAAGGCAGGCCGCAGCACGAGCACTTCGTAGAGCGTGACGCCGAGCGCGTAGACCTCGCTGCGCACGTCGTAGTTGCCCTCGAACTGTTCGGGCGCCATGTATTGCAGCGTGCCGAGCAGGTCGCCCGCATACGTCAGTCCCTCGGCCTCGAGCGCCTTCGCGAGGCCGAAGTCCGTGACCCAGACGTGTTCGTTCGCTTCGAGCAGCAGGTTCGCCGGCTTGATGTCGCGATGCAGCGTGCCCTGGCCGTGCGCGTAGTGCAGCGCACTCGCGGCCTGGATGCCGATCCGCGCGCAGAAGCGCGCGCGGTTGCGCCACGCGCCGGTTCCGCGCGGCGGCGCTTCCGCCTGCAGCTGCCGCCATCGCTCGAGGCTCTCACCCGCGATGAACTGCATCGCATACCAGTGGTAACCCTCGCTCTCGCCGCTGCCGAACACGGGCACGATGTTGCTGTGGTGCAGCTGCGCGGCGATGTGCGCTTCGCGGCGGAAGCGTTCGAGCTGGTTGCCCTGCAGCAGCGACGCCTGCGGCAGCACCTTCAGCGCCACGCGGCGGCCCAGCGATTCCTGCACCGCGTCGAAGACGACACCCATGCCGCCGCGGCCCAGCTCGCCGACGATGCGGAAGTCGCCGAGTTGCGTGAGCGCGGGCAACGAGACGCGGCCACGACCGCTGCCGCTCGACGCGCGGTCGCGTTTGCAGTCTTCGAGCGCGATCAGCGTCGGCAGCAGCTCGCGCAGACCCTCGGCATGGGCCGGGTGCTCCAGCGCAAACGCCTCGACGTCGACGGGACCCTGTCGATGCCGCTTCAGGAATTCCTCGGCCAGCAGGTCCAGCGGATCGCGCTGCGTCGTGTCGTCGTAGAGGCTCATGGCTCTGCGAGGCTGCCGAGATAACCCTTGAGCCGCCCGAGCGCGCGCACGTAGCGATTGCTCGCGGCGTTCTCCTGGATGCCGAGCACGGCGGCGGCTTCCTTGTTGGACAGTTCCTCGAAGTGCCGCAGCAACAGCACCTCGCGGTCGATCTCGTCCATGCTCTCGAGCGCCTGCTCGATCTTGACGCGCGCTTCCTCGCGCATCACGGCGCGGCTCGGAGAAGTGATGTGGCTCACGAAGAACCCCGACAACGTGCCGCTCGCGGGCGCCGACACTTCGCGGCCCGCGTTGCGCATCTTCGCGCCGAGGTGCTTCCTGTGCAGGTCGATCATCGTCTGCTGCGTGATCAGGCGGATCCAGACGAGGAACGGCTTGTCGTCCCCGGTGAACGCGTCGATGCGCTTGCCGGCCTCGATGTAGGTGTCCTGCAGGATGTCCTCCGGATCGAGCCGCCCGACGAGGCGCGGATGAATGCGGAAGTTGACCATGCGGAGCAGCCGTTCGCGGTAGCACTCGAAGAGCGGCGCCAGCTTCGCCCCGTCACCTGCGCGCAGGTCGCGTTCGAGCGCCTCTTCGGTTTCCATTGCGCCAGGATAGCGAGCAAGTCGCGGCACTGCATGTGCCCATCGCAGCGCGGCAAAAGTGCACTTCTGGTACGGCGCAGTCCGGCCTCTGCACGCCTAGTGGGTGGTGACGGCGGTCCCGGCCAGCAGCGTGCGCAGCGTGCTGTCGTCGACGGCGGCTCCCGTGAACAACTTCACCTGGGCCTGCGCCTGCCCGAGGAACATCTCGACGCCGGGCACGACCTGCGCACCGGCTTCCTTCGCGTCGCGCAGCAACTTCGTCAAGAAAGGCTGGTAGACCATGTCGAGCACGACCGTGCCGGGTGGAGGCTTGTAGCCCGGCAACAGCCTCTCCTCGGGATCGTGGTCGAGGCTGCCGACCGGCGTCGCGTGCACGAGCACCGCGGGCGCCATGTCGGCGACGGTCCGCTCGGTGAGGCTGCCGAGCGGGATGCCGTGCTTCTTCGCGAATTCGCGCGCCGGTTCGAGCGATCGCCCGAGCATCGTCACGCGGAAACCCATCTGCGCGAGCGCGTAGGCGCCACCGCGTGCCGCTCCACCCGTGCCGAGCACGACGGCCGGGCGCCCACCGCCCGATGGCACGCCGGCCCGCTCGAGCGCCACGCGCACACCGGTCACGTCCGTGTTGTGACCCACGAGCAGCCCGTGCGCCTCGGCGACCACCGTGTTGACGACGCCGGTCGCGGCCGCTTCCTCGGTGAGCCGGTGGCACAGCGCCACCGCGGTGCGCTTCCACGGCGCGGTCACCGACAGCCCACGCAGCTGCCGCCGCGGCAACATCGCGACGACTGCCTCGGGACGCGAAGTCTCGAACGGCAGGTAGACGGCGTCGATGCCGAGACGCCGGAACATGCGGTTGTGAAGCCAGGGCCCCAACGAACCGAGCGCGGGGTTGCCGAGCAGTCCGAACAACGCACTGCCCCCTCCGAGCTCGCGGACGCGGTAGATGCCGGCCAGCAGCGCGACCGGCACCTGGCCCGGCGCCGTGTCTTCACCCTCCTCGACGCTCGCGTAGACGTAGGGCGAACCGAGCGCGCACGCGAGCACGCGCACCGGCCAGGCCGTTCGTCCCATCGCGAAAGCGACCGTCGGATGTTGTCGCTGGTCGGTCTGCGAGAGCAGATCGAGCACCGGCGCCGCGTCGGCGAGGTCGTGCGCCGTCACGGCGATCTTCGCGACGCCGCCGGGCAAGGCGTGCAACCGGTCGCGGATCGCGAGCAGTTCCTTCGGCACGCCCGTGAAGCTGTGGAACGACCGGATGAAGAGCCGCAACCGCGTGCGGCCGACCGGCGGCGCCCACGTCTCCCAGCCTTCGAGGTCGATGCCCTGCGCACCGGCCATCAGCGCATGGCTCAACAGCTCGCGCCGTTCGCTCAAAGTGCCGCGGTAGTGGCCGCCGTCTTCGGGCGTGCGACACGCGACGAGCACGGGCAGACGCACCGAGGCCAACACCGGCGCGAGATCGGCGCCCTTGGGCCAGCGGTCCAACCGCAGTTCGAGCCAGTCGGCGCCGGCCATCGCCGCCTTGGCTGCGTTGCGCGCGACCTGGTCCCGCGACTCCGCGAACACGCTGGCGATGATCTGGGCCATGCGGCTAGCGAGGCCCCGGAACCGCCAGCGCGTGCCGCACCGCAGCCACGGCGTTCGGATCGAGTCCGGCCGCGACCGCGAGCTCGAGCGCGCGTTGCATCAGCGCGCGGTAGGCAGGCAGCGCCTCGGGCAGCAGCCTGGCGAGGCTCTGTATGTGTGCCTTCAGGACGTCCGCATCGCCGCGGCGCACGGGCCCCGACAAGGCCGCGACGGCGCCGCGTTCGCTGCATCCGCGCAGCGCCGCCTCCATCAACGCGTCGACGAGCCGCCTGCGCTCCTCGGCGGCGAAGCCACCGGCCGTCGCGAACACGTCCTGGCACAGGCCATACAGCGCCGTGAGGCCGTTGGCCGCCAGCGCACAGCCGGCGTGGTAGGCCGCGCGGTCGGCTCCAGCCCACGGGACCGGAACCAGGCTCAGCAGCTCGCAGAGGCGGCGCAGCAGGCGCAGGCTTCGCGGATCGCCGTCGATGACCGCAGGCGCGCCGGCCATCGCGCGCAGGCCCGAGGCCGCATCGGCGAACGGCGCGACCGGATGCAGCGAACCCCGGCGGATGCCGTGGTCGGCGGCCGGATCGAACACGGTCAGGTCGTGCCTGCCGCTCGTGTGCAGCCACAGGCTGCACGAGCGCGGCGGCCCGGCGCGCACCGCCGTCGCGACGGCGAGCGCGAGGTCTTCGTCTCCGACCGCGAACACCACGATGTGCGCGCGCGACACGGCCGAACCCTCGAGCGCCTGACCCGCGCGAGCGAACAGCACCGCCTGCTCGACGCGGTGCGGAGGGCCGATGAACCCGAGCAGGTCGCAACCGCGCTTGCTGAGGCGATGCCCGAACGCGCTGCCGACCCGACCTGGTCCCACGATGACGATTCGAAGCGGCAACAGCTGAACTCCGGGCCGGCGAGAGCCGGCTCCCGCATCCTAGCCGTTACTGGCGCGCGCCCAAAGAAAACGCCGCAGCGGGGCTGGCTGCGTGGTTCGCTGCAGTCAGGTCCCCCTTCTCGGGTTGGCTCACGCTCACGCGTCGTTGGCCATGACGCCGCCGCTGGCGCTGCCGCCCTGCTCGCGCAGCCGCACGCGTTCTTCCTGCCGGCGCTCGAGCTCTTCGAGATACTCGTCGTCGATCATGTCGCTGAGCATGTCGAGGTCATCGAAGGTCTTGGGCCGGTATTGCGCGCCGGCCGACCTCGCCGCTTCGACTTCTTCGGCATACGCGCGCACTACGGCCTTGTGCAGCTCGATGCGCGTCGCGCTGTTGATCGGGTGCGCGAGGTCGGCGTGCAGCCGCGCGCGGCCGCGCAGGTCCTTCGGCGCGCGTTCGGGATCGAGCTTGGTGCCGCACTGGTTGCAGAAGGCGGCGCGCAGGTGGTTCTTGTGGTTGCAGCGCGCGCAGTGGTCGGCGAGCTTGCGGCTCGGCATCGCGACGAACGGGCCTTTGTTGCCCTCGATGATCTTGAGATCGCGCACGACGAACGCGTCGTCGATGGTCACGCTGCAGTAGGCCTTGAGCTTGTTGCGCGGGTCGTCGGTCAACTTCACGCGCACCTCCGTGACCTGGAACCGACCGGCGCCGCCGCTGTTGTTGTCGCCCTGCATGACCACTCCCGTTGCCGAAACCGTCCCTAGCCAGAAGGTGCCGGCTCCGGGTCGCCGCGACCGGGTGGTCGCCGCGACGGTGAGTCCAGAGACCCAGCACTGCGCGTTCTCACGATCCTCACGCCCGCCACGGGCAAAGCAGCCAGGGACTGCTCGCACCGCGCTGCGGCCACCTCGTCCGCGCAAGCGACGAACAGTGCTGACCCACTGCCCGTCATCCTCACGTCGGGATGACCGCTTTCGACGACCCGGCGGCGCAGCCCGGCCAGCGCCGGCTGCACCAACTCCGCTGCCCGCTCCAAGTCGTTGCCTAACCTGACCGTCACTGTGGAATCCCTGGTGTTTGGGATCGCGATCGGGACCTTATCTTGCGCCGGACTGCACTTCCATAGCGCCGAATAGTTTTTGTACACCTCGGCGGTCGGGCACCCGAACGGCGGAAGCAGCAACACGAAGTGCTGCGGCTCGACAACGGCAGGGCTCAGCTCGTCGCCGATGCCGCGCCCCCACTGGCTACCCGAACGGAGGAAGAACGGAACGTCGGCGCCCAACGCGACCGCTAGCTGCGCGAGCTGCGGTCCGTCGAACGGGCGCTGCAACAGCTCGTTGCCGAGACGTAGCGCCGCGGCCGCATCGCTGCTGCCGCCGCCGAGGCCCGCGCCGGGCGGGATGCGTTTGTGAAGATGGACATCGAAGCCGCCGGCGTGCCCGGCCGCGGCCGCGAGGTTTCCGAGCGCCTGCACGACGAGGTTGTCGTGCCCCGTGGGCACGACGAGGCCCGCGTCCGCGGTCACGCGCAGCTGAATGCCGGCTCGAGCTGGCGCGACCGTGAGATCGTCGTGCAGCTCGATCGCGTGGAACAGCGTTTCGAGCAGGTGGTAGCCATCGGCGCGGCGCCCGACGATGCGCAGGAACAGGTTCAGCTTGGCGCGTGGTGGCAGATAGAGCGCGTCTGCGTTCACGGAGCTTCCACCTCCGCCAGCGACATGTTGTCGAGCAGACGGACGGGCCGGCTGCCGCGCGCAAAACGCGCCGCGACGAGCAACCGCCCGCCGTCGACGGTTCCGCCGGGCAACGGCTGCAGGTCGCCTTCGCGCCGCAGCTCGACGTAGTCGACCTCCGCGCGCGGCTCGGACGCGAGCACCTCGCGCGCGCGTTGCACCAGCGCGTCGCGATCGCGGGTTCCGCGCGCGAACGCCTCGCGCGCGCTGCACAGCGCGCGGTAGATCACGGTGCAGGCCTTGCGATCCCCGGCCTCGAGGAACACGTTGCGGCTCGACATCGCGAGGCCATCGGGTTCGCGCACGATCGCGCAGCGCACGATCTGGGTCGGGAAGCCGAGGTCCTTCGTCATGCGCGTGATGACCGCGAGCTGCTGCGCGTCCTTCTCGCCGAAGTAGGCGCGGTGCGGCAACGCGAGCGCGAACAGCCTCGCAACCACCGTCGCCACGCCGCGGAAGTGGCCCGGACGCTGGCCACCCTCCATGCCCTGCGCCTCGGCGCCGACGTCCACGTTGCTGCAGAAGCCGGGTTCGTACATCTGTGCCGTGGCCGGCGCGAACACCGCGTCGACGCCGGCGCGCGCACAGTGCTGCAGGTCCTTGCCGAGGTCGCGCGGATACGCGGCGAAGTCCTCCTTGGGCCCGAACTGCAGCGGGTTCACGAAGATCGTCGCGACGACGCGGTCGCACTCGCCGCGCGCTGCCCGCATGAGGCTCACGTGGCCTTCGTGCAGCGAGCCCATCGTCGGCACGAGGCCGATCGTGCAACCACCCGACCGCCAGGTCGCGACCTGCGCCGACAGCGCGGCCGGCGGTTCGATCACGACCGGTCTCGGCGCGGGCCGCCGAGCCACAGTGTCGACGCCGAGCTCACGCAGCGGCTCGAGCACGAACTCGCGTTCGTGCCAGCGTGGATGCGGCACGACGAGCTCGCGCGTGTCGATGACCTCGTCGCCGTAGAACAGGATGTCGAGGTCGAGCGGACGCGGCTGATTGCGCGCGCCGTCCAGGCCCCGCCCCGCGCCCTGCTCGATCGCCTTCAACACGCCGAGCAGCGCGCGTGCGGGCAACGTCGTGCGCACCTCGGCGACCGCGTTCTTGAACGGCCCCTGGACCGGCCCGTCGCCGACGAACACGGTCTCGCGGACCTTCGACACGCGCACGACCTCGACGCCCGGCACCGCACGCAGCCGTTGCAGCGCCTGCTGCAGGTGACCGTCGCGGTCGCCGACGTTGCTGCCGAGTCCGAGGTAGACGGTCGTTGCGACCACGGTCGATCTCTCGGCGTGCTGCCCGCGCAGCATGGGTCAGTTGCGACTCGGTTGGGTTCGCGCGCCCGGTTCGGGTTCGCCGTCGTCGTCGTCGTCGTCGTCGCGGCGGCGGATCACGACGCGCCCGACCCACAGCAGGAGGCCCCACGCGACGTAGCCGGTCGTGCAGACTACGAGCGCGAGCTGCCACTCCACGGCCGCCACGATGATCATCACGACGAGAGCCGCCAGGAACGGCATGCTGTGCCGGCCCTTCAGGATCGTGTGCAGCGCGTGCGGGTAGGGCACGCGGCTCACCATGAGCAGGCCGAGCAGCACGAGCACCGCGGGCATCGTGACGACGATCAGGTCGAAGTGCTCGGGCTTCAGCAGCAGGTGCCCGAGCTCGGCGTCCGGGTTGTTCTTGGTGCAGAACAGCGCGATGAGCCCGCAGACGACCATCGCGGCCGCCGGCGAAGGCAGCCCCTTGAACGAGCGGTGATCCTCCTCGTCGGCGCTGGTCTCGACGTTGAACCGAGCGAGCCGCAGCGCCGCGCAGAGCACGTAGACCGCGGCCGCCGCGTAGAAGAGCTTCGGGTGCAGCGGCAGCATGCCGTTGGCATCACCCTGCGCATGCCAGTCGACGAGCACCTTCGCGACGAACGCCGGCGCGACGCCGAACGTGACCATGTCCGCCATGCTGTCGAGCTGCGCGCCGAACGGCGTCGACTGCCCCGTGATGCGCGCGATGCGCCCGTCCAACGCATCGAAGATCAGCGCCACGAACACGAGCACGACCGCGACTTCGAACAGGTGGACGACCGTCGCGAAAGGCGCGCCGGGCGGCGCGAGTCGCAGCGCATCGGCGACCTTCGCGATCGCGAGGAACCCACAGAACAGGTTGCCGAGCGTGATCAGGCTCGGCAGCACGGGCACGTCCTTCAATCGGCGCAGGCCGCGGCGGCGCGGCACGACCGGGAAGTCGTCGATACGCGGTGTAGTCATCGCGACACCCATGGTAGGGCGAACCGGTCTGCGCGAGAACCACGAATGTCGGCGCCAGCGCAATGGCAACGCGTTGTGGGTCCACGATGGCACCGCGGCACGGACGTGGTCGTCGCGAGTCGAAAAGATCGAGCTCGCTCCGGTGCGAACATGAAACTTGAAGCGAGTTGGCACTACTTGCGCAGCCACTCCCCCGGGTGACCCTGGCTGCGCTGGCAGGGTGCGCTCGACGTTATGCTGCTCCGACCACTTCCCCCGAACCACCCCATGCGATCCCGCTTCACCACCGCTCTCGCTGCACTGTTCCTCACCACGATTGCCACGGCCCAGACCTGCCCATCGATGGGTGTTTCCGTCGACGCGAGCGGCGGCAGGCTCGGCGACGCCTGGCGTGTCGACATCCAAGCCTCGCCCACCGTGTTCGGCGTGCTCGGCCTCGATTTCGCGCCGGGACCCGTGCCGACGCCGATCGGCACGATCTGCCTCGGCCTCACGCCGAGCCTCCTGACGGTTGCGTTCGCGACCGATCCCTCGGGGGCAGCCGCGTTCACGGGTCTGTTGCCACCCGTGTCCGCGTTCGCTGGCATCGACATCTACGCGGCCGCGGTCACGCTCGATGCGGCGCAGCCCACTGGGTGGGGCGTCAGCAACGGCGACTCGCTGAAGGTGCGCGAGCCGCGGTTCTGGTATGTCAGCCCCGGCACCACGACGCCATTCGGCACGACCCCGGGTGCGATCGCGGCCACCGATGTGATCGCCGACAACATGGTCTTCTCGCAGACACTGAGCTCTGCGGTGCGCGACGTTGCCACCGTATCCGAACGTGGTTGGCTCGCGGTGCTGCAGACCAATGGTGCGCTCGCCGCGTACGACGGAAGCAGCCCGACTCCGGTCCTCAGCATGGTGTTGACCGGCACCGCGGCAGGGGCCGGCAGGATCCTCGCGCTGCCCGGCGGCGATGCGCTGCTGCTGCTCTCCTTCGGCACCGCGCCGAGTCCATTTGGCGGTGGCACTCCTGGCTCCGTGCACCACGTGACGCTGCCGGGCGGAGTGGTGACGAGCACCTCGCTGCCTGCCGGCAATCCCGACGCGATCATCCACGTGCCCGGCACCTCGCTCGTGTATCTGCGCGTGGCCAACGGCGTCATCCCGTTCGACTACAGCAGTGCGCAGCCCTTCCCGCTCATCGCGCTGCCGTCCGGGTTCGGTGGCTTCGTCGACTGGCAGGTGTCTGGCGGCCTGCTCTACGTCCTGCACGGCGGGCAGGCGGCGGGTCCGTTCAGCGGCGGCCAACCTGCGGCGATCTCGGTCATCGACGCGATCGGGCAGACGGCGCTGTCGACGAACCAACTCGCGATGACGGCGCCCGTGCAGATGCTGCGCGCCGGACTCGGCTCGGCCGGCCCGGCGCTCTACGTGTACGGGAATGCCGCGGCGTCGCTCCAGGAGTTCGCGCAAGTCACCGTGGCCCCCGTCGCGACGATCCCGTTGGGGCCAATCACCGCAATGGAACTGTCGTCGCTCGGCAACTTCTGGTTCATGCTGAGCTCCGCTCCGGCGAGTTTGATCGGCCTGCCGGTCGGCACGACGTCGGTCGTCACGCTGGCCGGGTTGAGCGGTGTGCCACAGCCGGCGATCGCGGTCTCACCGTCGGCCTCGTACGGCAAGGTGGGCATCGTGGTCTCCAACAACGTCACGGCACCGTTCCAGACCGATCCGGTGTTCGCAGCCGGCACCTCGGTGGTGCTGCCGATCGCGTCCGCGGTCCGAATCCTCCCTGATTGACCCTGCTGCCGCGAGCGCGAGGCGGCGCGGCGTGAGAGAGCACGGGTTGGTATATTGAGCGCCAACCCAGCACCCGGATTCTCATGCCTTCGCTGCTCTCGAACGCGCTCGCCGCACTCTGCCTCACGACCGTTGCCCTGGCCCAGGGTCCCTGCCCCGCCGTCGGCGTCACCGTCGATGCGAGCGGCGGCAGGCTCGGTGACGCCTGGCGCGTCGACATCGGCGCCTCGCCGACCGTGCTCGGCGTGCTCGGCCTCGATTTCGCGCCCGGGCCCATCCCGACGCCGATCGGCACGATCTGCCTCGGCCTCACGCCGAGCCTCCTGACGGTTGCGTTCCTGACCGATCCTGCGGGAACGGCCACGTTCGCGGGGCTCCTGCCGCCGGCGCCCGCGTTCGCGGGCATCGACATCTACGCGGCCGCGATCACGCTCGATCCGGCACAGCCTGGCGGTTGGGGCGTCAGCAACGGCGATTCGTTCCGCGTGCGCGAGCCACGCTTCTGGTTCGTCAACCCCGGCAGCGCGACGCCGTTCGGCACGACACCGGGCGCGATCGCGGCGACGAATGCGATCGCCGACACCGTAGCCTTCTCGCAGACGCTGACCACCGCCGTGCGCGATGCGGCCACCGTGCCGGAACGAGGCTGGCTCGTGCTGCTGCTGGCCAGTGGTTCGCTCGTCGCATACGACGGTGTCTCGCCGACACCGGTCTTGAACACGGCGCTGACCGGGGCGGCCGCCAGCGCCTTCAAGATCCTCGCGGTGCCCGGTGGCGACACGCTGCTGCTGCTCACCTTCGGCACGCCGCCGAGTCCGTTCAGCCCCGGCTCTCCTGGGTCGGTGCACAACGTGTCGCTGCCGGGTGGAACGGTCGCGAGCGTCCCGCTGACTGCCGGCAATCCCAACTCGATGATCCTGATCCCCGGGACCACGCTGGTCTACCTGCTCGTGGCCAACGGCCTCATCCCGTTCGACCACGGCAGTGCGACGCTGTCCCCGGTCGTTGCGCTGCCGTCCGGGTTCGGCGGCGTCGCCGACTTGCAGACGGCCGCTGGCCTGCTCTACGTCCTGCACGGCGGGCAAGCAGCGGGGCCGTTCAGTGGCAGCCAGCCGGCCGCGATCACCGTCGTCGACCCGCTCGCGCAAACGCTGCTGCTCACGCAGCAGCTCACGATGCCGGTGCCCGCCACGATGCTGCGCGCGGGCCTCGGCTCGGCCGGCCCCGCACTCTACGCGTATGGCGCCACGGCGGCGGCGCTGCACGAGTTCGCGCAGGGGAGCGTAGGCGTGGTAGGGACCGTACCCGTCGGAACTGGCATCACGCACATGGAGCTGTCGTCGCTTGGCACCATGTGGCTGCTGTATTGCAGTGGTCCGAGCTGCGGCGGGCCGGCGCTGCTCGGCATGCTTGTCGGCACGACGGTGGTCGTGCCGCTGGCGGCGTTGGGCGCGCAGCCACAGCCGGCGTTCGCGGTCTCGCCGTCGGCTGGTTACGGCAAGGTCTGCCTCGTGCTGGGCAACAGCCTCGCGTCGCCGTTCCAGACCGAACCCTTCGCGCCCGGCACCGCTGTCGTGCTGCCGATCGTGTCGTTCGGGTTCCGGATCCTCAGCGATTGAACTTCCTGCTGCTGCGGCCTGACGAGATCGACGGCGCGGGCTTTGCCACGCTGCGCGGGCGCCGCGCCGAACACGTGCGCACGGTACTGCGCGCCACGGTCGGCCAGGGGCTCAAGGCCGGCGTGCTCGGTGGGCTGCTCGGCACCGCGTCCGTGAAGTCCGTCACGGGCGACGCGGTGGCCGTCGCGGCATCGCTGCACGACGAACCGGCTCCGACGCCCGACGTGCTGCTGCTCGCCGTGCCGCGCCCCAAGGTGCTGCTGCGCATGCTGGCCCACGCGGCGGCGCTCGGCTTCGGCCGCATCGTGCTGTTCCGTTCCTGGCGCGTCGAGAAGAGCCACCTGCAGAGCACCGCGATGCGTCCCGAGGTGCAACGCGAACAGCTGCTGCTCGGTCTCGAGCAGGCCGGTCGCACGCGGCTGCCCGCGGTGCAGTTCTTCCCGCTCTTCAAGCCCATGGTCGAAGACCACCTGCCCGGCGACCTGCCCGACGCGTGTTTCGTGGCCCATCCCGCGGCCCCCACCAGAACGCACGAGCTCACGCTGGCGCCCGGCTCTGCGTTCGCACTGGCGCTCGGTCCCGACGGCGGCTTCCTGCCCTACGAAGTGGCGCGTCTCGCCGAGCGCGGTTTCCTGCCGATCTCGTGCGGCAGACACCCGCAACGCACCGAGACGGCGCTCGCGGTTCTCTGGGGCCAGCTGGCACTGTTGCGGGCGCGCGGTAGCTTGCGGCCGTGAAGCCGTTGCGAGCAGGTCTGTCCGGATGTGGTGCGCGCGGTCTCGCCGCGGTCGAGCAGGTGCGGCGCCACCGCCATTGCGACATCGTGGCCGTGCACGACGAGGACGCTTCGGCCTGGCAGCAGCTGCTCGGTCACACCGGCATCGGTTTCGGCACCTCGGACTTCGAGGCCCTGCTCAACACCGGTATCGACTTCGTAGCGCTCACCGGATCCGTGCCGGCGCGCCTTGCCCACGTGCAGGCCGCAGCCGCCCAAGCCGTGCACTGTCTCGTGCACACGCCGATGGCCGGCGACCTCGCGACGGCGCGAGCGATGACGGCCGCCTGCGACGCGGCGCAGGTCAAGCTCGGTATCGCGGTGCCGGGCCAGGACGACCCGATCCTCGACCAGCTGCGGCGCATGATCGCGGCCGACTGGCTCGGCGGTCTCGTCTGCGTGCAGGGCGCGCTCGGAGACGATCTGCTGCGGTCGCCGCAAGCCGCGCGCGAGATCGCCGGCGATCCGTTCGTGCAGCTGCTGAGCCAGCACATCCACCTCGTGAGCTGGCTCTGCGGGCGCAGCGCCGAACGCGTGACCGCGCAGACGACGAGCGGCTTCCTGCCGCGGCCACACGACGGCGCCGTCGCGACAGCCGTGTTGCGCGGCAATGTGCTGTGTACGTTCACTGCCAGTCATCTGACGCGCGTGCGCGCGCTCGCGATCCACGGCACCGACGGCGGCGTGCGCATCGCGGGCGACCGGATCTGGGTGCGCGGGCAGACCGAGTATCACGGCCCTGCGTTCGACTACGTCGAGGCGGGGCGCGAACAGTCGTTCACGCGCGGTGACATTGAGAAGGCACTCGCGGCGCTCACGCCGGACGCGGAGCTGCACGGTCGCTTCGCGCGCTGGATCGACGACTTCGACGACTTCCCGTGTCCGGCCGAACAGGCGACCTTTGACTTCCAGGTCGTCGCGGCCATGGCGCGCGCGGCGGCGTCGGGTCGCATGGAGACGGTGTGAAGGGGGGCGCCGACCGCACGGCCACGGCGGCTCGCGCCAAGCGCGTCGCGCTGTTCGTGACGTGCGTCGTCGATCAGTGTTGGCCCGGCATCGGGATCGCCGCCGCGACGCTGCTCGAGCACGTCGGGTGTGAGGTCGAGGTCGGCGAGACGACCTGCTGTGGGCAGCCGTTCTGCAACAGCGGGTATCCGGCGTTCGCGCGTCCGCTCGCAAAAGCGCTGATCGGGTGCTGCGAACGCATGGGCGTCGACGCGCTCGTGCTGCCGTCGGGGTCCTGTGCCGCGCAGATAACGCACTATCCGCAGCTGTTCGCGCACGATCCCGCGTGGCGGCAGCGCGCCGAACACCTCGCGGAGAGGACGTTCGAGCTGAGCCAGTTCCTCGTGTGGCGCGGCATGACGAAGGCGCCGGGGCGGCTGCAGGCCCGCGTCGGTTGGCACGACGGGTGTCACGGGCTGCGCGAGCTCGGCGTCGGGCAGGAGCCACGGCAGCTGCTGCGCACCGTCGCAGGGGTCGAGTTCGTCGAGCTGCGCGCCGCGGACGCCTGTTGCGGTTTCGGCGGCACGTTCGCGGTCAAGCTGCCCGAGTTGTCGGTCGCGATCGCCGACCACAAGCTCGCGCAGGTCGAAGCCGCGCGCATCGAAGTGCTCGCGAGCGGCGACGCGAGCTGTCTTCTGCACCTGCGGGGCAGGCTCGAGCACCGCGCCGTGTCCGTGCGCACGATGCACCTCGCCGAAGTCCTGGCCCATGGGCTCTACGGCTGAACCTGCGCATGGCCGAGCACCTGCCGATGCAGCAGTTCCCTGGCAACGCGCGCGCCGCGTTGCAGAACGACGCACAGCGGCGCGCCCTGCGCGCCGCTGCCGACGTGTTCGACGAGCGGCGGCGCACGGCCATGGCGACGGCGCCCGACTGGCAGCTCTGGCGGCAGACAGCGCGCGAGGTCAAGGACCACACGCTGCTGCACCTAGACCACTACCTCGAGCAGTTCGAACGCAACGCGCTGCAGCGCGGCACGCGCGTGCACTGGGCACGCGATGCGGCCGAGGCCGGAGCTCTCGTGCTCGGCCTCGCGCGGCAGGCCGGGGCCACGCTGTGCGTGAAGAGCAAGAGCATGACCACCGAGGAGGTGCGGCTCAACGAAGTGCTCGAACATGCCGGCATCGAAGCCGTCGAGACCGACCTCGGGGAGTGGATCCAGCAGCTCGCCGACGAAGTGCCGTTCCACATCGTGGTGCCCGCGATCCACAAGAGCCGCGGCCAGATCGCAACGCTGTTCGCCGAGAAGATCGGCACGCCGCGCGACGCCGACGCCGAGGCGTTGACAGCCGCGGCGCGCGACCGGCTGCGCGCGAAGTTCGCCGCCGCGGGCATCGGCATCAGCGGCGCCAACTTCCTGATCGCCGAGGCGGGTTCGCTGCTGATCCTCGAGAACGAGGGCAACGTGCGCCTGACGACGTCGGTGCCCCGCGTGCACATCGCGCTCGTCGGCATCGAGAAGCTGCTGCCGCGGGTGGCCGACCTCGACGTGTTCTTGCGGCTGCTGCCGCGGTCGGGCACGGGCCAGATGATGACCACGTATCAGTCGCTGCTCACGGGGCCGAAGGAGAGGGCGGGCGACGAGGGGCCGGAGGAACTGCACGTCGTGCTGCTCGACAACGGACGTTCGCGCATGCTCGCGCAGGACATCACGCGGCAGTCGCTCGCGTGCATCCGGTGTGGAGCCTGTCTGAACGTGTGTCCCGTCTACCAGCAGGTCGGCGGGCACGCGTATGGTTCGGTGTATCCGGGCCCGATCGGGGCGGTCGTGACGCCGCAGCTCGTGCCGCTCGCGAACGCCGCACAGCTGCCGTTCGCGAGCACGCTGTGCGGCGCGTGCCGCGACGTGTGTCCGGTTGCCATCGACATCCCGGCCCTGTTGCTGCATCTGCGGCAGCAGGTGCGCGAGGGTTCGGGGACAGAGCGCGCGGCGGCGCCGAGGTGGTTCGAACGCTTCGCGATGCGCGTGGTTGCGTTCTGGCTGCGCGGGCCGCGGCGCTATCGCGTGGCATTGGCCGTCGCGCGCTGGTGCGACCGCTGGTTCGGTTGGCTGTTGCGGTGGCTGCCGCCGCTGCGGCAGTGGCGCAAGGGCCGCACTGCGCCCCGGCTCGCCGCGCGCGACTTCCGCACGCTTTGGCGGGAACGGAGCAAGCCATGACCACCGCGCACGACTCGATTCTCGCGTCGGTCCGCACCTGCCTGCGCCGCACCGCGGACTCGCCGGTGCCCGCCCCGCCTCCAGTGCCAATGCTCGGCCGCGTCGACCTCGACGCGTCGGCGAAGCTCACGCAGTTCGGTGAACGGCTGGCCGCGGTCGGTGGGCATCTGCACCTCGGCATCGAGGACGGTGGACTCGCGGCCGTGCAACAGCTGCTCGCGCGCTACGCGCCGCGTTCGATCGCGCGCAGCAACGCTGCCGCCGTGACCAACCTGCGCGATCACGCGAGCCTGCGCGCACAACCCTGGCAGCCCCCCGACGCGAGCCGCGAAGAACTGTTCACCGCCGATCTCGGCGTCACTGCGGCCCAGTGGGCGATCGCCGAGACGGGCACGCTCGTGCTCGTCGGCGACGAGGAAAGGCACCGGCTCGCTTCGCTGCTGCCACCGGTGCACATCGCGCTGTTGCCGCACAGTCGCATCCTGGGCAACCTCGGCGAAGCGCTCAAGACGCTCGCCCGCCCGCTGTCGCCGGCCGTGACGTTCATCACGGGTCCGTCGCGCACGGCCGACATCGAGCTGCAGCTCGTGATCGGCGTGCACGGGCCACGCGAGCTGCACGTCGTCGTCGTGTGAGGGCGTCCCCGACCGGCTCGCCTCAGTTCCCGATCGTCGCGTAGACTCCGTTCGAGATCGTGAAGCCGAAACCGTTGACTGGCGGATCGAAGCACAGCGCCTGCGTGTAGAGCGCGGCACCAATCGGCCCGGAGACCGCAGGCCATGTCCAGCTCGCAGCACCGCCCGCACCGGAGATTCCGAGCAGCAGGTCGGGCGTCGTGTAGGCCGCACACCCCGGCATGTTGAGCAGGAACGTGAGGTCGATGCCGGGCAACCGCGTGAAGCCGATGACGAAGAAGGCTAGGCTGAATGTCGGGTTCAGGTTCGCGACGTTCACGGTCCACGGCTGGCCGAGCGTCATCGCGCCGGCCGAAGCCAGCGATGGCACGCCATTCGTGCCGACACAGCCGACGCCGTAGCTGCCCGTGCCGAGCTCCCACGTCTGGTTCGACAGCGTGCTCGGCGCAGCAGTGAAACCGCCGAACCTCACGACCTGGCCCGTGCCCGGCAGGAACGCCATCACGTGGTCGCGAGCCGGCTGCGTCGTCGTTGCCTGCTGCACCCAGCGCACGCCGTCGAACGCCCAGGTGTCGGACAGCACGTTCGCAGCATCCTGGCCCCCCATCAGGATGCACAGGTTGTGCAGCGGGTCGTAGACGAGCGCCGAGGCGTTGCGCGGCGAGGGCTTCGGGCCCGGGATCACGAGCTGCACCCAGGTGTTGCTGAAGCCGTCGTAGAGCCAGGTCTGGTCGGTCAACGCGACACCGTCGTAGCCACCGAACATGACCGTCATGCCCATGCCCGCGTGGTAGCACATCGCGGGACGTTCGCGCGGGCCCGGGTTGCCCGTCGTGGCGATCTGCGTCCACGTCGTGCCGTCGTACTCCCAGGTCTGGTTGTTCGGCGGGCTGATGAGCTGCGTCGACTGGCCGCCATACATCACGACCCGGCTGCGCGCGGAGTCGAAGCAGGCGCCGTAGCGATAGCGCGGACCGGCGTTCGCGACCAGGGTCGCCTGCGTCCACGTGGTGCCGTTCCATTCCCAGGTCTCGCTCGTCGGCGGCGGAATGCTGATGTTCGAGGCGAGACCGCCGTAGAGCACGGCGACGCTGCGCGTCGAGTCGTAGACGAGCTGCGCGCCGAAGCGGCCCGACGGCGAGGACGCCGGCGAGAGCTGCGTCCACGTCGTGCCGTCGTAGACCCACGTCTGGTTGTTGAGCAGCGGCGCACTGCCGCCGAACAGCACGAGACCGCCGTTCTGCGGCACGAAGTCCATCGCCGCCGCCGCACGCGCGGTCGGCGAAGTGGCTGGCGCACGCTGCACCCATTGGGCGACGGCGACGCTCGAAGCTGCAACCAGAAGGGCGACGGAACGTGCGGTGAGAGCGTGGAGCATGGGACTTTCGAGTCTGCAGACGCCAGGCGCCGTTTCCGGACCAAGCGGCCAAGGCTACAACGAGAATACCGTGTAGCGACGGGTTCCGTCCCCGCTCGTGCACAGGGTACACACCATGGGTTGGACTCGATTCCTCGTGCTCGGCGACCTGGGCCAGCAGCTCGACATCCAGGATCACGAATCTCGCATCTCCCGCCTCGCGGCATCGAAGCGTGAGCGCGACCACGAACAGGACGCGCGCATCGACGCACTGGAACGCGAAGTGCTCGGGCTCGAGGCCGGCGTCGCCGCCCTCGTGGCCCTGCTGCGGGGAAAGGGCATCGCGACCGAAGCAGAGATCGGCCGCGCGCTCGACGAGGCAACGCGTCAGGCCGAGCAGAACCTGTCGGCGAAGGCCGAGGCGCGGCAGGAGGCGGCTCGTGCCGCGGCCAAGGAGCGCGCCGTGAAAAAGCTCGAGCAGATACGCCGGCGACGTGGGCGCTGAGCCGACCAGGCGACCCGGCGAGAAGAAGTAGCCGCGCATTGGCCCGGCGCGGCGGTACACGCGGCACGACCCGCGTGGTCCGCGGCGCGGGTAGAGTGGCGCACGAATCATGGACGTCGCTCGCGAGACGCATCCGAATCGACGCCGCGCGGTGATCGCGATCGTGTGCGCCGTGGTGGCGGTGTGCGCCGTGGTCGCAACGTGGCCGAGCGGCGACCCGGCGGCAGTCGCGCACCCGCTGGCGGCCCGCGAGCTCGAACCGGCGGTGCCCGCGAGCGGGCCGCTCGTGCCGGAGCCAAGGCGGCAAGAGATCGCCGCGGCGGAGCATGCCGACCACCAGGTTGCCGACGACAGGAGCACCGTGCGGTTCCTGTTCGACGCGTTCGACACGTGGGCCGCGAAAGGGGCGTGCCTGGTCGCGCTATTCGGACCTGCCGACGGCGCCGTGCAGGTGGCCGCGGCGTTCAGTCCGTTCACGGTGCACGTACACGCTTCGAGCCAAGAGTGGCTGATCGACGAAGGTTTGCTGCGCCGTGTGCGCACGCGGGCCGGGCAGACGCTGCGAGTGCCGCTCGGCGAGTCCGTCAACAGCCCGAAGCGGAGCGACAGTGGGGACCTCAGTAGCGCCATCGCGTGGCCGAGCGCTGTCGCGGCGGCTCCGTTCCGCGAGAGGCCAGACTGGTTCGAGCCCGGCAGTGTCGCCATCGTCGAACGACAACGCAGCGGCACACCCGCGTGCCGGCTGTGCGTCGAGGTGCTGACCGCAGAACGCGCGTTCGCGAAGGAGGGCGTCGTCTTAGTCACGAACACCGCCACCGGCCAGCTCACTGCGGCAACGAGGAAGGACCGGACGTTCGACGTCAGCAATCTGGCGGCTGGCACGTATACGGTTCGGGCGGCGAGCCTGGACGGCCGCGCGCAGCGCGTCGTCGAGGTGCGCGGCGAGACGACGATCCAGCTCGTGCTGCAGCGCGGCCCCGAAGTGCGTGGCCGCGTGGTCGATCGCGACGGCGCGCCGGTCGCCCGTTCCCGCATCGTGTGGACCGCGGGTGACGAGTATCGCAACCAGGAACTGACGGCTCTCGACGGCACGTTCGTCGTGCCCGACGTCTGCGGTGCCGTCGGAAGCGTCTGGGCATGCGTTCCGGGCGAGACGTCGCAGCTGCCCGCCGTCGGCCGCGTCGTCGGCCCTGGCGAACCCGTCGAGCTCGTGCTCGACAAACAGCGGTGCCGCGGCTCGCTGCAGGTCCGCGTCGCGGTACCCGAAGGCGTGTTGCCGCGCGACGTCAGTGTGCGTCTGTGGCAGCAAGAGAGCGGGCTCGGTGTTCGCCTCGTGCAAGGGAAGTCCGACGAGGGAGCCGCCCAGCTCGGTCGCGACGACATCCCGGCGGGTCATTACCGTCTCGAGATCCATTGCCCGCGCTTCGGCGCGATCGATGCGGGAACGCACTGGCTCGACGGAACGGGCCCAGTCGCACTCGACCTCGCGCTGCCGCCGGTAGCGCACGTTACGTTCACGCTGCCGCCTGACGCGTCCCAACCCGCGGCGAACGCGTTCGAGCTCGTGCGCGTAGGCGCCGCGGTCGACATCCTGATCCCGACCGGGCCAGCGTTTGCCGGCCCGCACGTGCTCGGTCCCGGGCGATATGCGGTCTGGTGGCGCGGCGCGGCGGGCCTCCGATCGCACGAGTTCGCCGTCACCATGGCCGGCGCAACGACGGTCGAGCTTCCGCGGTGACGGCGACGGCGGATGGATGGCGGAGAACCGGCTACGGACGGCGGTGCGGCGATGGCAGGCACCGCTGCAACGACCCTGCCCGCAGCAATGCCGGCGGCCGTCCGATCGGCATGTAGGTTGCTCGTGTCAGCGCATGCGCCATGTCCTCTCGTCGTTCCTTGCGTTCACCACCTTTCGTCACGTCCGAGCCGGATACGATGCGGCAATGAAGGGTAGCGACCTCGTGCACGACGGCGCCGCGCGCGCCGGAGTCGTTTCGTCGGTGATCACCTGGATCGGTCTCGCGCTGCCAATCACCGCACAATGCGCAACCTCGTGGTCCGGGTCGCCGCCGCCCAACCTGATCGGCACGAGCTACGCAACGTGCACGTGGGACCCCGACGGCAGCGGGCCGCTGCCGGGCAAGCTCGTCGCCGCGTACCACGTGCCGGCCCCGCCGTTCCAGGTTCGCCAGGCGGTCGCCGCACTCGACACGGCGACGCTCGCGTGGACGACGCTCGCCGCGTCGGAGTCCGCGACGATCTTCTGCATGCTGCCGATGCCGAACGGCGACCTGCTCGTCGGCGGCAACTTCGGGTTCGTCAGCGGCGCGGTCGATCTCGCGCGCTTCGACGGCACGTCGTGGAGCCAGTTCGCAACGGCAACCGACGGCACCGTGTTCGCGATGGCGCGGCTGTCGAACGGTGACATCGTCGTCGGCGGCAACTTCAACGCGATGGTTCCGTCGTGGCTGCCAGCGCGCAACCTGGCGCGCTGGGACGGCACAACGTGGCACGAGCTGGCGATGCCTGCGAGCGTGTTCGGCAACACGTCGGTCCAGGCGCTCGCCGTTCTGCCGAACGGCGATCTCGTCGTGTCGACGACCACGACGACGGAGTTCGTCGTGCGCTGGGACGGCGCCGCGTGGCACTCGATGGGCGCCGGACTGAACGGCAGCGTGAGATGCCTCACTGTACTGCCCGACGGCAGCGTGTTCGCCGGCGGTCAGTTCACGGGCTCGGGATCGGTGCCGCTGCAGTACATGGCCCGCTTCGACGGCGCCGCGTGGCAGCCGTTCGGCGGTGGTGCGCAGTCGTGGGTGTCGACGTCGACGCTGCTGCCGAACGGCGACCTGCTGGTCGGCGGCATCTTCACATCGATCGGCGGCGTCGCGGCACAGAGCATCGCGCGCTGGGACGGCACGACGTGGTGGCCGGTCGGGCCTGGCCTCGCGCACGTGCGCAGCGTCTCGGTGGCGCCGGGTGGCCGCATCCTCGCCGGCAGCAACTCCGGAGTCGCCAGTGCCGCGTCGCCGTGCGCGCCCACGGTCGCTTCCGTTCCGACCGCGTGCATCGGACCCGCGGGCCCCGTGACGCTGGCCGCCGAGACCTACCCGTGGCTCGGCGCTACGTTCGTGTCGCGCGCGAACGGCTTCACCAGCACGTCCCTGGCGGTCGCGATCCTCGGCTTCGCATCGGTGAACGTGCCGCTGTCCGCGATCCATCCCGCGGGGCTGCCGAACTGCGACCTGCTCGCCAGCCCGGACCTGCTCGCGCTGACACTGCCGGTTGCGGGCAGCGCGCCGTACTCGATCCCGCTGCCGAACGCGGCATCGCTGCTCGGTCTGCAGCTGTTCCACCAGTTCGCGCAGGTCGCGCTCGACCCTCAAGGCGCGATCGTGTCGCTCAGCAGCTCGAACGCGCTGATCCTGACGCTCGGTGATTACTGAGCGTCCCTGCGCATCGGCGAGCTTCGCCCACTGGTTCTCGTCGTAGGCCCTGATCGGCGGAACCTGATCGCGCCAAGACGCCGCTGCCGGCAACGGGCAGCGGCCGGCTGATCGTCCGATCGGTTGCCGGCAAGCAGCGGCCCCGACGGAAGGCAACGAAGCGAGGTCGCGGGCCGACGGGTGGAAACGGGCGTCGCAGCGCCGTGTGGCTGGCGTGCCTCACCGGATGCGGCGGACCTCGGCGTTGCTGCCCTGCCAGATGCCGAGCGCGGGATCGAACGCGAACGCCTGCAGGTGCAACGGCAGGTTCGTCCACTCCGGCGTCTGCGTCGCAGGCACGAAGGTCACGGCGAACTGACCTGCGGCATCGAGCAGCCCCACGA